>Ga0209666_1004118_pt1 | contig 10336 bp, 3 predicted proteins | sample SaaInlV_125m_DNA_FD_184679 | JGI IMG/M metagenome (GOLD analysis project Ga0209666, IMG submission 184679) | Marine microbial communities from expanding oxygen minimum zones in the Saanich Inlet - Saanich Inlet SI037_S3LV_10m_DNA (SPAdes)... | ecosystem: Environmental > Aquatic > Marine >...
TGGGACTCTGATCAATATCGACTTTTTGGCTACCGCGCAACCTCGTGCGTACGACTCAAACGCGTCGGCTCCGCGCCTCACCATTCCAGCGGCGTGAACTTGAACGGCTTCACCTGCGGCCTCGCCGGGTTCAACTTGGAGGGTCCAGGCGCAGTTTCGCCGTCGCGGTTCCCACGCCGCTCCAAAAGCTTAGACACCGGCGAGCGCGCCTTTGTCGGCGGCGACGAAGGCGGCGTGAACGTCTCGACGACAGCTTCTTTTTTCTTTGTCGAACCCACCCCCGGCGCGACGTTCTCGGCGTTCGAGACGTCTCGAGCACGGCGGTCGTTTTCGTCGTCGCCGTCCGAACCGTCGTCTTTCTCCGTGTCCGTGTCCGAGCCGCCGGTTGAACCGTCGGAACCGTCGGAACCGTCGGAACCGTCGGAACCGCCGGCGTCATCCTTCGCGCCGCGCGCGCTTTTGCGAACGTAATCGTCGCCGCCGTCTCCCAGCCTGGCGAGCGCCTCGCGCTCGTCGTCAATCGCCTTGAGCTCCGCCGCGCGCCTGGCGTGTAGCGCGTCGAGCGCGCTCTTCAAAGACAAAGACGCGCGCTCCAGTGCGCTCGCGCGCATGTACGCCTTGGCGCTCATCTCCTCGATGGTCGTGGAATCAACGCCCCCGCGCGCGCGGTACTTCTCCAGCTCGAGGTCCGCGGCGCGTTTGGGCGCCGTCAGGTCGTGCACCTCCGCGCGCGCCTCGGCGACGGCAGCGATGAGGTCATCCTCGAACAGCAGCCCTAACGCTTGCGGGAGTTCTGCCACCTCGCGCTCAGCCGTGCTCGGGCGCTGCTCAGCGAGGTCCGCGGAGTGCATGAACCGACGCTTCTCGCCCGCCACGCGAGCGCGCTCAATCTCCAAATACGTCTCCTTGGTGCGGCGCTCGGCGGTGTCCCTCGCGCGACGCGCCTCGCTCACCAGGTCGAGCGCCTCTCTGCGATCTAAACGCAGGCGCTCGAACTCCGCCTCCGCCTCGTCCCGCGCGCGCATGTCGCGCGCGGAGTTGTCTTCGGCGACGCGCCGGAGTTCGCGCTCGCGCTCGAACGCAGCCTTGACCTCGTTAAGCTCCACCGTCAACGTCGACGTCAGAACTGAGAATTTGGTCTCGTTCTTAGCGCGTTCGCGCTCGTACACGGCAAGCCGCTCCTCGTTGGCGCCGCGCAGCGTGCTGAGCTCGTACGCGTGCGACAGCTTGATCTTTTCTAAGTTGGCTTCGTACTCCGCCTTCGCTCGCTCCAGCGCCAAACGCCGGTCCTCCGCGTGCTTTTTTTGGTCCTCCATGCGGTCCTCCTGCAATTTCTCAATCTCCCAGCGCGTCGGACGGAGCTCCTCGCGCAACGTCTCGACGTCGCGCGCCGCCGCCTCCTGCGCGCGCCGGAGCTCCTCCTGGTGCAGGCGCGCCTGCACCTCCATGGCCTGCCTCCTCTGCACGGACGCCACCTCCAGCGCACGCACCTTCTCCTCGCTAGCCTTCATAAGCGCCATGCTCGCCTCGCGCTCGTGCTTCGCCAACGCCATCTGCACAGCCTCCTTGATGCGTCGCTCGACCCTCGTGCGCTCCGAGTCCTCGTCCAGCCGCGGGCGCTCCTCCGCCATGCGCTCGCCGAGGTCCTTAACCGTGCGCTCCTCGTTGTGCCGCGCGACCGTTTCCGCGAGCTCGCGTCTGACCAGAGCCAGGTCTGCTTCCAGAATTTTCTCCTGCGCGGACCGGTCGACTTCCACGTCGCGGTATTTCATCCCGAGCCGAATGTCCCTCGCCTCGTTTTCGGCGTGGCGAGCGACGTCGTTGGCGCGGTCCAAACGCGCGATCAGGTCGTGCCTCTCCTCGATTTCCTTCTGGATTTTAAGCTCAGCGCGCTCGCGCGCGAGCCGCTCCTGCTCAGCTCTCTGCTCCGCCACGACGCGCCCGTCGCGCTCGACGGCGACGGAGCGTTGGAGCCGGATCATGCTTTCCTCCATCGTCGCCAGCGCGATGCTCTTCTGCGTCGCCTTAAACATCAAGTCATCCACCGTACGAAGCTTCTCCTGCAGGCTTTTACGATCAGCCTCCTGCTGCTGCGCCGCGGTGAGCTTCTTGTGAGCTTTGGGCGCAGAAGCACCCTGGGGGCTGGCTCCAGCGCTCGCCGCGACACTTCGCGGCGGCGGCGCCGCTGTGGCGTTTCCCCGCGGCGATTCTTTCTTTCCGCCGAACAGGCCCTCCGTCACCGCGACCGGGCTCATCGGAGGGGACCGCGCGGGGAAGGCGCTCGGGTCGCCGACGCCCGCGAACGCCAGCCGCGCCGCCGCCGCGTCAGTCAGGCCGCCGGGAGACGCGGGCGGGGTCGCGACCGCCAGAGTTTGCGGCGGGGCGCCGCGTGGCGCGCGTCTCGGCGAACCAATCTCATCGCGCCTCCCGCTCGTGGATGGCGATTCCACGGACTCCACCAGCGCCGACGCCGGTCTCGACCCGTGACGTGGCGAGTTCGGGTCGTCCCAATCGCGAGGGCGCACCTGCGAGCTCGACGCGCACCCCATCGCGTCGGAGCGGAGCGCGAGCCGCGCGTCGACGTCCTCGGTCGCGCGAGCCGATGTGCGAGACGCATCGGCACGGCCGAGGACGCGCCTACGTGCCACGGGCCGTTTTTATACGTCCCCCTGAATTTTCGTATGCGAATCCAGTCTGGAACGAATCCGAGAGAAGTCTGCAAAAGCGTTGACTTTTCCTCGAGGCTTTTTTGGTCAGTTCTATTAGGCTATCGCCTCACGCTGTGCGCTCCCACACGGTGCCCGCGGGCGAACACGATGTCCCCTCGCGCGCTCCTGGCGCTCCTGGCGCTCTCCGCGGCGTCCTCCGCTGTCGCTGTGGCGAGACCGGAAGCGACGCCGGTCGGGTCGACGCCGGGACCGACACCCCTCGGCGACGCGGTTCGACGGGACGAGGCTGTGGTGTTCGCGTCCAGTATGACTGCCGTGCACGAGGAAGACCTGGGGTGGTACGGCGGCGAGGACGCCTCGAGGTCTTGGTACGTGCGATGTCACGCCCTCGCCTCCCCGGGTGAGACGCGCCTCGCGGGGACGCTTCCCGTGGTGCGTCCGGCGGCGAAACGCGCGGTCGTCCCCCTGGGCTTCGCCCTGGGGACGGTCTCGCCCAAAAACGACACAGTCCTGGCGTGCGCGCTGTTCGACCTCCTGCCCGGCGTTTCGCGCGCGCGCGTGTCCCGCGCGGTCCTCCCGCTCGCGCGCTTCGCGGACGCCGCCGACGCCGTCGCCGTCCTCTCCTTCCCGCGCGGCGGGTCTTCGTTCCACGCCTGGGTCTCGCTCGAGCTCCGATGCGACGCGTGCGTGAACGAACGCGTCGTTCTTGCGTCGTCGAAAAAAAACGAAAAAAAAAAACGCGCCGGGTGGCGCGACGCGTTCTTCGCCGCGGCGGCGATCCTCGTCGCCGAGACGTGCGCGCTCGTCACCCTCGCCGTCGCGCGGTGTCGCGGGGACGCACACGCCGCGGACAAGTCCGCGCGTCGTCTCCGCGTGAAGCGCAAGACGAGCGACGCGCCGGGGGGAGGGGGACTCGCCGGTCGCTTCGAAGCGTTTTCGCTCTTCGCGGAAAAAACCGAGCGGGAGCGGGCGAGACGCGAAGCGCGTCGTTTACACTCGCAAAACGGTTTCGAAGCGTTCGTGTGACGGACGACTCTCGCGTCCGACTGCGCGTACGACTCTGTGTTCGTCTCTTTCGTTGTCCACACAGAGAGATGAACACTGTATTACTATCTATCCAAAAAAGCGCTTCATCTTCATCAGCCCTAAAGTCGGTACGTCTCGTCCATCTCCTCGAGTCGATTGGCGAGCAGCGAGTCCACCGCCCACTCGTGCCGCACGCGCGGCACGCCCAGCCGTTTCGCCGCGCGCGCCAATCCGCCCTCGAGTCCTTTTCTCTTCGCGGCGGCGCCCGCTCCCGCGCCCGCCGCCGTCTGCACGAGCACGTAGTCGCACGGGCCCTCGCCCATGGGCACGTCCTGCCCCTCCGCGGCGATGAGGTCCGCCGCGTCCACGACGTCCGCGCCCGCGTGCCTGAGCAGAACGCCAAACTGCCGCACGTAATGCGCGTCGCCGCTCAGGGAAACCACCACGCCGTCAAACACGCCCCCCGCGTTCCGCGTCGCATCCGGGTATTCGTTCAGGTCACCATCTCCGTCGTCGCCATCGCGACCAGCCAACGGGGCTCGCCGTGACATCCGGTACGGCTCGAGCGCGAGCGAAGAGCCGGCTTCCACGCAGTCGCGGACCCAGTCCGGCGAAACCAGCGGCGCGCCCACCGCCGCCGCGTACAGGCACTTGAGCGTGCGCCCGGCGGCGGGCGTCAACACAATCGTGTTCCATCCCGGCGCGGAGTTAAGTCGCATGGGCGCGCCGACGTCCTGCGAGGGCTGGTACAGGTCCGCGGATGCGACGCGCGGCGGCGCGGGGGGAGGCACGTCCCGGCGGACCACGCCGCCGTGCGTCTCCAGGAGCAAAGTGAGCTCGTCCACCTCCCCCTTTGAGGGAATGCCAGAGAGCAAAAACGTGTAGCCCTCGAAAAGGTTCGAGACGCGCCGAAACCTGAGACGGGACGCCGGGGAGACTTTCCAAACGTCGGAGGTTCTCCCGGCCGCGAGCGCGAGCGCGTTGGCGTTCGCCGAGAGGGCGTTTCGAGCGGAAGAGGCAGACGCGCGCCGAGAGGGCGCGACCGAGGCGCCCATCGACGAGAGGGACGAGCGCGCCGCCGCCGAGGCGGAGACGCGCCTTCGCTTGGCGCCCGCCGAATTTGAAGCGCGCCCGTTTGGTTTTTCCGACTCGTCGTCGAAACGCACGCGACGCCCGCCCCGCGTCGCCGGCGGCGCGGAGGAGGGCGCGCCGCGCGCGCCGCCGACGGTCTTCGCGCGCCAGGGGAGTGGCGTGCCGAACTCGGCGTGCGCGCGAATCGCGCGGCACCGGCCGCACCCTTTCGCCGCGTGGCGGCATTTCGGGCACCCGAGTTTCGGGAGCGGACCTCTCCACTCCGGGTTTTTTTTAGCGAAGCGCTTCGCGGGCGTCTTCGACTTCGTCGGCGTCTTCTTCGCCGCCGGCTTCGGCGCGGCGGCGACCCGTGCGGACGCGCGACGGACGCGTTTAGCCGGATGAGGCGGAACCGACGCGTCGGCTTCGTCCTCATCATCCGCTTCGTCTTCGTCCTCATCATCCGCTTCGTCTTCGTCGAGCATCGGCGGGAGCGGCGCGTCTTCGTCGTCTTCGTCGTCGTCCGCGTCTCCCGGCACATCCGGGACAGCCTGCGTCCCGCCCACGTACCACGGCGCCTCGTCTTCGTCGCTCTCGCATATCTCGAGCGCCTCGTCGTCTTCCTCCTCGCCTTCGTCGGCGTCGTCGTCTTCTTCGGCGTCCTCCTCCTCCTCGTCACCTTGCGACTGCGACGGGAACTGGCTGTCCCCGAAAAACCTTCGAGGCTTACGAAGCCTCGGAGCTCGTCGTTTGGCTAAAGGCGTCGTCCCGGTCTCTCCTTCGGATTTCTCTTCCTCCGAGTCATCCTCCGGGTCGCTCAGGTCCTCGTCCTCGTCGCTCTCTTCCACGGCATCGTCGTCTTCTTCGGCGTCCTCCTCCTCCTCGTCGCCCTGCGACTGCGACGGGAACTGGCTGTCCCCGAAAAACTTTCGAGGCTTACGTCGGCGCTTCGAGCGACGCGCCGCCGCGCCCGCCGCGTCGCGCGCCTCCTTCTCGTCCCACAGGCGCTGCATGCGCGCCTGCGCGGCGATGGAGGACTGCCGCCGCGGCTTGGGCGCGCCGGCGGCCGACGACGACGGCCGACGCGGGGGAGGGGGCATGTTCTGCGATGGCGCCTCCGCCGCGGCGTCGGCGATGACGTCGCGCACCTGCTGCGAAAGCATCAAGCAGAAATCCGGAGACGCGCGCGCGTCTTCCTCCTCCTCCTCGGGAGATTCCTGCGTCGGATCTTCCCTCCGGTTGACGCCGCCGGCGTCGCGCGGGGGGGCGACTCGATCACCGCGGCGCGCGCCGGCGACGCGTCCCCAGCCCCCGGCCCAGCCCTTGCCTTCCGCGCCGCCGTGATCCAAAGATGCGCTCCCGGGATCAGACTCCGCCGGGTTTTCGCTCCGTCGCCGCGCCTCCGCCACGTCGTCGGGACGCGTCTGCGCGTCCCGTGACGGCCCGACTCCGCCGGCGTCTTCCGCGTCGTCGTCCGCGACGGTCAGGTCGAAGGGCGTGAACGCGTCGCCGGGGGTGGCCTCGACGACCATCCGGCTCGCGTGGGAAGCCACCGAGATGCCGGGATGGCTCGTGTCCGGGGCGGAGGTCGCGCGAAGGTCAAACGAAGGCCCCGAGGGCGCCTCGGGACGAGACGCAAAGGAAGAGGCGCGAACGTCCGCGCGCGCCGGCGGAGGAGGCTCGGCGTCGTCCGCCGGCGGGCCCAGAGACATGCTTGCTCCCGCTGCGGCGAGCTCGTGTCTCCTGCGGCGCGCGCGCATCGCCGCCGCCAGCGCGCCGCCGGTCGCGCCCAGGGGCTTGGCGCCCGGCGACATCGCCACGGAGAGCGGCACCTCCGAGAGCGGCACCTCCTCCTCCTCCTCCGCCGCCGCCGCCGCCGCCGCCGCCACCGCCTCCACGGGCGCCGCCTCGCCTCCCGCCGAGGACTCGGTGAGCGTCGGCGCTTTGCTCTGCGGGAACGTGGACGGGATGTACGAGCACATCACCTCCGCGGGCGTGCCTCCCGGGAACGTCGGGGGCGCGCCGGTTTCGGCGCGCCCGGGGCGCTCGGCGCCATCGCTCGGGTCCGAAAGGACAGAAGGGCCAGGGACAGAGGGCGGAGGGACCGGCTCGACCGGCTTCGTCGCGGTTTCCCGCGGCGCCGTCTTCTCCGACTCGGAAGGCGCCGCGGCGGTCTCGGGGACAACCTCCGCCTTATCGGCCTTCGCCGCGGGCGCCGAGAGCGGGAAGGGCGACGTCGCGGCGACGGCGACTTTCGCGCTCGCGCCGTCCTCGCGCGCGGGCCCGGGTCCCGGCGGCGTCTTGAACCCCGCGGAGGCCGCCGCCGCGGTCCACAGCGACCCCGGGGTCTCCGCCGCCGGGGTTTCCGACGACAACCGCCGGGGAAGCGTCGCCGCCGGCTTGGAGGCAAGGCGCAGAAACGACGGCGGAGGGCCCACCGGGGACCGCGAAGGCGCCGGCGAAGGTCTCGGCGCGGGAGACGCGGGCGATGGCGGCTTCGGGACGTCGCCGTCTTCCTCCTCGGGCGCGATTTGCGTGCCGCCGACGTCCTCCTCCGGAGTCGCGGCGAGGCTGTCGGCGCCCGCGTCGTCGTCCGAAGCCTCCTCCGTCGGGACGGTTTCGATTTGCGTCCCGCCAGTCGCCCAGTCGCCAGGGTCCTCGTCCTCGTCCTCGTCGTCTTCCCGCTCAGGCGCCGGGTCGTCCTCGTCCTCGAGCGTCACCGCGTGGTCCACCGCGACGTCCGCGTTCGAAGGCGTAGGCTCGTCTCTGACTGGATACGCATACGTCTCCGCTGCACGCGCGGCGCGACTCGTCGCCGGCTGGCTGGCGACGTCTCCCGGCGCGCGCCACTCGTTTTCGGGCTCCGTGGCGGTGTTTTCCGCCGCGGCGCTTTTCCCGGCGCTCTCCCATCCAGCCTCCGAGTACCCGAGCGCGGCGAGCGCGGACGCCGAGCCGGGCCACGAGGACGGCGCTTCGGTCGCCTCAGAAACCCCGCGCGGGTGCGGCATCCCGAAAACCTCCGGCGCGTCCATCTCGCCAACCTCGAGGCCCAGCCGTCGGCGCGCGCCGAACACGACCGCCGTCGCCGCCGCGCGCGTCTCTCCCTGCGACGCCGCCGCCGTTTCAGCACCGGCGCCCCCGAGCGCCTCGCGGAGCGCCGCGGTCTCCGTCGCCGTGACCATCGCGGAGACGGCGGCCACCTCGTCGCCGCGCATCGCGCCCTCCGCGCAGGCCAGCACGTCCGCGCGCAGGCCGAAAAGCGCGGAGGAGGTCACCGGCGTGCACCGCGGCGCGTCCGCGTCCGCGGGTTCCGGTTCGTCTCGCCGCCGCGACGCGCTCGGGGGCGCGGAAGACGCGCCGGGGTCGTCCGCGGCGTCCACCATTTCCGTGCGCATGTCTTCGACAGGATATGTGCGTGGGAAGGAGGGGTGAGGGGTACCGCGTCAGCCGCGCGGAGACGCGCGCCGCGACGATGTGCGACGACTTTAGCTATGGTGTTTTTCAAAATACGAAACCACGACAGGTGCCGCACGGGACGGGACGGGAGGGACGGGGACGTAGACGGGGACGCACCCGAGTCGTCGTACGCGATGGTGAAGTTCACGCCGGACTGCGACTGCGAAGGTACGGGGGCGTGCGCCACGGGAGCTCCCGCGGTGGCCATCACGTCGCGGTCGCCCGCCGCGGTCGCCGGACGTCAACCGACGTCACCGACGAGATCGGGAAAGCGGGCACCCTCCCGCGACGCCCTCCCGAGCGCGCACCGCACCCGAGCCGTCCCGCGTGAAGACGAAGCGCGCCGCGCGTCGAGGTGAACACCCGGGACGTCTCACCGCCGACGATCGCCTCGCGCGCGCGTCCAGTTGTGGCGCCAGCCGCCGACGCCTTCCCGAAAGCGCGCGCAAGTTGGACATCCCGAGGAGGAAAACAACCTCGCACCTCAGCGCGGAGCGCGCCGAGGTGCGAGGTTGTTTCTGAAGCGTCTTGCACTGCAGCTGTGCGCTGCAGGCTGGCGAGATCATCCATCGCCTTCGCGATGAAGCTTGGTTCGTTATTACTCGTCGAATCTCGAATCACGGCGAATGCCGAAAATTCCTTTTTCTCCGCGACGTTTTCTCAAATATGCCTTTTCCAGCCGGTGTCTCCCTGACCCCCCACCGCGGCGGGGCCAGTGAGGGGGCGCTGGCCCGCGCGCCGAGTCTCCGCGGCGGTGGTGCGCGCGAGACGCGAGACGCGCCGATGCCCAATCTACCGGATGGAGGAACGTTCTGGCCCTCGTTCAACGAGGACCTCGGCGACGGGGACATCGTCGACGACTTTCTTCTCAACGCCTTGCTTGACGAAGACTTGAAGATGCTCGTTGGCGACGGAGAGGCCGGGGCCGACGCGGACCGACGGGCGAGGAGCGTCCACGGCACGGAGCACCTGATTGGCTTCAGCGAGGTGGCAAAACCGGAACACGCCGTGCCCGATCCGGCGGCGTTCGGGGGGATCCACGCGGGTATCCCGCAAGCGCCCCACCAGGCACAGGGTTTCCCGACAGCCACGGGAGGAGCGTCGGGGAGCGCGAACCCGGGTGCCTTGCCTCCGGGGCGTATCGGGCTCGAGCACGCCGGGTTCGACGGTGGTCCGCCCGGAGGCGCCGGTGGCACACTCGTGGGCCCTCCCGGGGCGGCCATCGCCGCGGACGCGGTGGTCCCCGGCGCGCCCGCGGCGACGGGGACGACGTGGGTGGCGTCCGCGGATGCGAAACGCGCGAACGTCGATCCGGGCGCGGAAAAAAATCCAAGCGCGCGCGCGCAAGGCAAGCAGCGTTTGCGCTGGACGCCTCAGCTGCACAAGCGGTTCGTGGAGGCGGTCGGTTTGCTGGGCGGGCTGGACATGGCGACGCCCAAGGGGATCATGCAGTTCATGGAGGTGGAGGGCATGAGCATCCAGCACGTCAAGAGCCACCTGCAGAAGTACCGCCTGCAGGACAGCGCCGCGAACCCGCTCGGCGCGCCGGAGGTTGGAGAGAAGCGCGGCGCGCCCGGCGACGCCTCCGGGAGCGGGGGAAAGGAGAGGCGCGTGCTTCGCCGACGTCCGAGCGCCTCCGAGCGCAGCGCCGCGCGCGCGCGCGCCGCCGAGGAAAGGGCGCGCATGCAACGCGAAGAGGCGGCGGCGGCGGCGGCGGGCTTGCCGGATGCGCTCGCCACGGCGTCGGCGGCGATGCCCGCGGGGTACGCCTTCCCAGAGCCTCCCTCTTTGGTGCTGCCCGTGGTGGGCGGCATGCCGAACTCGTTCCTGGGCGAGGACGTGTCTCAGACCCCGGGCGAGGTGAGGTCCCCCGGCGCCTTTCCCGCGTCCGAGTTCGAGGGCGACCAGGACGTCGGGCAGGCGCTGATGAAGCAGATGGAGATGCAGTCGCAGCTGCACGAGCAGCTCACCAAGCAGCGAACGCTCCAGCGCGCTATCGAGGCGCACGGGAAGTACCTGGAGAACATCCTGCAGTATCGCCGGATGCGCGCCACGGGGGATGTTCAGACCGGGCATTGGAGCTCGACCGCGAACGAGGGGGGCACGCCCGCCCA
>Ga0209666_1004119_pt1 | contig 10336 bp, 11 predicted proteins | sample SaaInlV_125m_DNA_FD_184679 | JGI IMG/M metagenome (GOLD analysis project Ga0209666, IMG submission 184679) | Marine microbial communities from expanding oxygen minimum zones in the Saanich Inlet - Saanich Inlet SI037_S3LV_10m_DNA (SPAdes)... | ecosystem: Environmental > Aquatic > Marine >...
ATTCAGTTTTTCCATTTTGGTCATAACCCGATGTACTACCAGGAGTTGGTCCGCCGCCGCTACGTAGTATAACTACGTCAGGGTCACGCCTTCTATAAGTAAAATCAGGAAAGTTAAGTTCGTCGTCACTTAAACACCCTAATGTAAAAATATAATTATAACTAGCAAATTGTTCTAATGGGTTTGGCTGTTTTCCGATACCGCCAAAACTGTTTCCAAAACCGCTACCAAATGCAGATCCTAAAAATCCACCTATTCCTCCAGAAATTTGATCTACTAATTGTCCGCCAATACCATTTGCAATATTACCTACAATACTTTGTCCAATAGCAGGACCTGTAATACCATTAAGACTACTTGCAATATCAACTGTTGCTCCTTTTAAGTCTTGTACTGAGCCTGCTACACTATCTGCTATGCCGTCAACTGATATATTAGCACTTGTAGATATATTATTTTTTACATTAGTTGCTACATTATCTGCCAGCTCTAGACCTTGTGCTTTTAATCTTGATAGTTTATTTTGGATATCCATTTTTACAATCCTAATATTCTAGTTAGAGCATCGCCTTTTGGAATATATATTTCTGTTCCTGCAACTAAATCAAAAATAGGATCTTTTAAAATTTCAATATTACGTTGTGAAAATACCCACCAAAGATTTTTATCACCGTATAAATCAAAAGCTAATAAATCAGGTCTGTGAGTATACTGAACCTGTACTGTATATAATACATCGTCTGATTCAGCAGGGATTGGTCTAATTTTTAGTGTGTCAAGATATTGGTTATTTGTTATGGTAGTATTAAACCAAGGTGATGTTCCGTCATAGTTTGCCATTAGATAAATCCTGGTCCGTTGCCTTTAGCATATGCACCAGATTTAAACTTATCTAAGCTAAATTGCTGTACTGCTCTTCTGCTGTATGTTGGTTGTAATTGTATAGATATTAAACTACGTGTTGGAACCCAAGTGTTAATAGCACCTGGAACATGAATGTAATCAACGTCCATTGGTAGATCAACTGTGAACTGTGTTGCTACACACGGAACATTTTTTAAAACAAAATCACCATAACCATTTAGTTGTACTACTGGAGGTGGCGAACCTTGTTGACTTGTATTTCCGTATGCCATTTTAGTAATTGATCTTAAATAATGTACAGCAGCTACCCAATATATTCCTTCTGCTTCACTCTCAATTACAAAGTCTCCACTAACTTGAATTGTGTCAGGTTGACTGTTCTGATAAGCTGGAAATGGATAATTACTATGTGTAGGTTTAACTTGTCCGTAGGATGCACTATGTGACAAAATTATCTGTGGAGTATATGGAAATATTAATCCGTTTGTGCGAAGTAACGCATTTTGTAAATTTGGTTCTAAATTTAATCCCGAAGGCAACGAAAGTTTTACTCTCCAATCATCGTCATCGGCACCTTTCCAAGATACATCACCAAATCCTACGCCGCCAGGCATACCAAATGATGGTAGACCACCACCACGCAGGAGGCTCATAAAATTGTCTTTAGTAAACACATCTTCAGCTATGCCTTTAACAGCATTGCCGACATTACCTAAGGCTTCCGAACCAAATCGGGCTGCACTTCCAAGTAGATTACTCACACTTTGTTGTGGAGATTTTGTATTTCTACTTTGTGAAGAACTTGTTGGGTTTTGTGTTGCTAAACTTTTTCGAGCTACCCCGAAATCTTGGTATGGCATATATAAAGTCTCCTAATAGTATTATTTAGTTGACTTTATTAACAGAGTATATTATAATGTAACTACAAACGGAGAAATTATGAGAAAAGTAAACTATTTAAACAATAAAGACATTTTGAAAGAGATTCATAAGTCAAAAAGCACGTTTTGTAGCTTTGTAGATGACGAAGACCATCAATTTGATATAATACTGCCTAGTATAGATAAAATAAACATTCGTACTATAGCAGAAGCAAAACGTAATAAAGCAAAAAGACTACAAGTTACTGCTTTTGACGAAGCTAAACTAGCCGGTAAAAAAGTTAAACAAGCTGAATTTGAAGTTGACTATAGAAAAATAGAAAAAACAGAACTAGTTTTTAGAATAATGACATTTGATCATGTTCCAGACGAACCTGGAAGGAAAAAGACACCAAAAACTGTAGCAGACACTAAAGTAAAACTTAACTTTCCTCCATTTCAACACTTTCGATTTAACGACAAAGACGAATTGTTGTGTGTAGGTAAAAGTCATTGGTCCGGTGGTATGGAAAACGGTAGTTTTGATCTAAAAGGTGGTAAAGCAACTAATAAACTTGCTATGATGTGGATGAAGTTATGTGATAGATACGCAACACGAGGCAATGTACGTGGATATACGTATAATGACGAGATGCGAGGACAAGCAATACTACAATTAGCACAGATTGGCTTGCAATTTGACGAATCTAAGTCTGCTAACCCGTTTGCTTATTATACTGCGGCAGTTACAAACAGTTTTGTACGTGTTATTAACATCGAAAAGCGTAATCAAAACATTCGAGACGATATTCTTGAAATGAACGATATGAATCCTTCGTTTACTAGACAAAATGCAGGTGAATGGGACGCTCAGCAACGTAGAGAAAAAGAACTCCAAGCAAAACAGAATAACACTTGACTTTTAGTTTAATTGATCGTATAATAGTATAGATAATGAACCTGGAGAACACGAATTGTTTAAAAAAGCGGCTGTATTTACAGATATTCACTTTGGTCTAAAAGGCAATAGTAAGATACATAACCAAGACTGTGAAGATTTTATAGATTGGTACATAGAACAAGCAAAAGCTAACGGTTGTGAAACTGGAATCTTCTGTGGAGATTGGCATCACAACAGAAATAGTTTAAATCTTACCACTATGGATGCTACTATTCGTAGTATGGAGAAACTAGGAAAGTCATTTGAGAAGTTTTACTTCTTTGATGGTAACCATGACTTATATTACAAAGATAAACGTGACGTGAATAGTACAGCGTTTGCAAAACATATTCCAGGTATTACATTTATTGACGAAATATATCAAGAAGATGATGTCGCACTAGTCCCATGGCTAGTAGGTGACGAATGGAAAAAGATAAAAAATATAAAAGCAAAATATTTGTTTGGGCATTTTGAACTACCTAGCTTTTATATGAACGCAATGGTACAAATGCCAGACCATGGTGAACTAAAAGCTGAACACTTTGAACATCAAGAGTATGTGTTTAGTGGACATTTTCATAAAAGACAAAAACAAGGTAAAGTACACTACTTAGGTAATGCGTTTCCACACAACTATGCGGATGCATGGGATGACGAACGTGGTATGATGATACTTGACAAAGAAAATGACGCTGAGCCTATGTATATAAACTGGCCTAACTGTCCTAAGTACAGAACTGTTAAGCTAAGTCAACTAATTGACGAGCAATCAACATTAATAAAACCAAATATGTATCTAAGAGTTAACTTGGATTTACCTATTAGCTACGAAGAAGCAAGTTTTATTAAAGAAACTTTTATTAATAACTTCAACTGTCGAGAAATAAGTCTTATTCCGCAAAAACAACTTGAAGAAATTAGTACACAACTCGATATCCAACAATTTGAAAGTGTAGATCAAATTGTTGCTGGTGAAATTAATGCAATTGACTCAGACAACTTTAATAAAAAGATGCTAATGGACATTTATAACGAACTATGATACAAATTAAAGATTTAACCGTAAAAAACTTTATGAGTGTGGGCAATCAGACTCAGGCTGTTGACTTTAACAGAGAAAATCTTACACTTGTACTAGGTGAAAACTTAGATCAAGGCGGCGATGACAGTGGTTCACGTAATGGTACGGGTAAGACTACTATTATTAATGCACTTAGCTACGCATTATATGGTAAAGCACTTACAAACATTAGAGCAAACAACTTAATTAATAAAACTAACAGCAAAGGCATGTTGGTTACACTTCACTTTGAAAAGAATGGTGTTGATTATAGGATTGAGCGTGGGCGTTCTCCTAATGTACTCAAGTTCTTTATTAACAATCAAGAACAAGAACTTGTAGACGAATCGCAAGGCGACAGTCGACAGACTCAAAAAGATATTGATGGGTTACTTGATATGAGTCATGATATGTTTAAACATATTGTTGCACTAAACACCTACACAGAACCATTCCTAAGCATGCGGCAAAACGATCAACGTGCTATCATTGAACAGTTGTTAGGTATTACTATCCTAAGTGAGAAAGCTGATGCTTTAAAAGAGCAAACACGCATTACTAAGGAAGCCATAACTACTGAAACATTAAAAATTGAAGCAATACAAACAGCAAATAGTAAAATTGAAAGTACTATTAGTAGTTTACAAGGTACGCAACGAGCTTGGCTTGCTAAAAAACAACAAGACATAAACAAATTAGCATCTGCTATCGACGAATTAGAGCATTTAGACATTGATGTAGAACTAGAGTCACATGAAAAATTGCAAAATTGGAATGAACATAACAGTGCTATTTTGGCTCTTAAAAAAGAACTAAGCACATTAGAGCCAGCACTACAACGTGCAGACAAGAGTGTTGAAAAGGTCAATAAAGATGTCGCAAATTTAGAAGATGCTACATGTTATACGTGTGGACAAGAGCTACACGCAGACAAAAAAGCAGAAATTGCAGAACGCAAGTCGAAAGAACTTGAAGATGCTATTTCATATCAAACAGAAGTTAGTGATAAACTTATTGATGTTACAAAGGCACTTGCAGAGATTGGTGACATCAATGGTAAGCCTAATGTATTTTATGAAACTGCTAAAGAAGCATATGAGCATAGGCAGAATGTTGACAGTTTAAAACAATCTCTTACATCAAAACAAGATGAAGCTGATCCTTATCAAGCACAAATTGATGAATTGAATCACACTGCTATGCAGGAAATTGACTGGTCTCCAGTGAATGACCTTACAAGTTATAAAGAACATCAAGACTTCTTATTAAAGTTACTAACTAACAAGGATAGCTTTATTCGCAAGAAGATTATTGATCAAAACTTAGCGTATCTTAACAATAGGCTTACATACTATCTTGATAAACTAGGATTACCACATAGTGTTGTATTCCAAAACGATTTGAATGTTGAAATTACACAACTAGGACAAGACTTAGACTTTGATAACTTGTCAAGAGGCGAGCGTAACAGACTTATACTTGGTATGAGCTTTGCATTCCGTGATGTTTGGGAAAGTCTGTATCAAAAAATTAACTTATTGTTTATTGACGAACTTATTGATAGTGGTATGGACACAGCAGGAGTTGAAGGATCGCTTGCTGTTCTTAAAAAGATGGGTAGAGACGGAGACAAGAACGTTTTCCTTATCTCACACAAAGATGAACTTATAGGAAGGGTCAATTATGTAATGAAGGTTGTGAAAGAAAACGGATTTACATCATATGAGAATGATATTGACATTGTAGAATGAAACTAAAAGTTGGAACAAGAGGAAGTAAACTAGCACTTGCATACGCTGAACGTGTATGCAGTGAAATTTCTCACGAAACAGAAATAGTTATAATAAAAACAGATGGCGATCTAAACAACGATACTCCAATACACGAAATTGGTGGTAAAGGTGTGTTCTGTACTGCTATTGAAAACGAATTATTAGAAGAAAACATTGATATTGCTGTGCATAGTCTTAAAGACATGCCAGGAGAAGAACATCCGGATTTAATTATTGCTTCAATGTTAAAACGTAACAGTCCTCATGATGTAATTGTTGGTAGCGTAGGGTACGGATGTACTATTGGCACTAGTAGTCCAAGACGAACTGCTCAATTAAAAGAATTATACAACAACTTAGATATAAAAATTAAACCTATTAGAGGCAACATTGATACTAGGTTAGAAAAACTTGACAATAAAGAATATGATGCTATAGTATTAGCTGAAGCTGGCCTTAAAGCATTGGACATTAGACGTACTTGGATCAAGATTCCAACTATTCCAGCAGTTGGTCAAGGAATAATTGCAATACAAACTAGAAAGAATGATGTTGATACTATTGATATAGTTAAAAAAGTAAATGATAAGAAAACTTTTGCCCAAGCACAAGTTGAACGTGCATTTTTAAAAGGCATAGGTGGTAATTGCCATACAAAACTTGCAGCTCATGCTACTGGAAGCAATCCTATTACGCTAAAGGCAATGTATTATGATTGAAGACGACATCCATGACAAGCTAACAAAAGCATATATAGAATATTTTAAAGCAAACGAAGCATTTGAGTCAAGAGTTTCGTTTAGAACACATGCAGCCAGCAGAAGATGGCTAAGAGAAATACGAAAATTAAGCAAAATTCGAGGCGATGAAATACATACAAAGTTCAAAGCCAAACGAGAAGGCAAAAAATAACAGGCTCGCATATATACTTGATGCAGTGGACGTATCAAGGTAAACAAGTTGAAGAAATACCAGATGAGTATGAAGGATTTGTTTATCTAATTACAAATACCACTACAGGACAAAAATACATAGGCAAGAAACTAGCAAAATTTAAAACTACTAAGCCACCACTCAAAGGCAAGAAAAACAAAAGACGCGGCACTAAAGAAAGCGATTGGCGCACTTACTGGGGATCCAGTGATAGACTAAACGCAGATGTTGCACAACTAGGCGAAGACAAGTTTACAAGAGAAATACTATACCTATGTAAAGGTAGGGGCGAAATGTCCTACATAGAGGCAAGAGAACAGTTTGATAGGCGTGTACTTGAAACAGATGATTACTATAACGGTATTATTAATGTTAGAGTAGGCGGATCAGACAAACTCAAACAGGCATTGCTAGAACAAAATATCAAGGCAAAACAATCTAACACATAAGGTTGGCGGGCCAGTTTACAAATACCGCTGAGAAAAAGGTCCCGTGATAAGGACACTCGTACACGTTGAGCCGCGTCCGGTAGTAGGGCGGCAGGATTGATGTAGGTTGACTGTTAGCAATCGAAAAACACAACACAGTTCATAAAAACTCTTTAGCAATAGGAACGAAGCGAGAGGTAGTTGGAAACAACGATGTCGACGTAGGTTGGGAAAGGTCAGAGCCCATTGAACTAAGTGTATAAACAATTACCTACTTCCGAATCTCGGCTGTGACGAACTCACATGAAGACCAAGATTAGATGGAACCGCTGTGTAGGTTCCATCTGACTGAAACAATCTACATGAAGTAACTACAATATTACTTCGTAATATTGCTTTAATTAATATTCATTTACTTCTATCACATATAATCATAAACGAAGTGTATAGTTTGAGTGTTAACGAAAACTTGTTTTAACGAAGTTAAAACATAAATACACATAACTAATGATTAAGGATATCTCATGAAAATACATCAGATTACAGAAGCACCTAGAATTGAGCCAAAAATTGGTGGCATTGGAACTAGAACTGCCCCTAGTGGCCCAACACTATCTGCACCTAGTGGTAGTAAGCCTGTAACAGGAATTACTGGTACGAAGGCAGCTTTTGCAAATAAAAATGGTGGTGTTAGTAAAGGAACTGTAGTAGGTCCTGCAGCAAATGGTAATCCAAACCAAGTTTCGTTTAAAGATTCTAAGGGCAAAACGTTTAACGTTTCAATTAAAAAATTATTAGATCCAAAAAAATTAACTCCGTTAAATATTGGATTAGGTACAAGCACTACAACAGCAGCTCCTAAAGCAGATGCACCTAAAGCAGATCCTAAACCAGATGCTCTTAAAGCAGATCCTAAACCAGAAACAGATAGCAAAAAGCCAAAAGCAAAATTTAAAATGGGTTGGAAAACGTTTGGTGCTTTTGGAGCAATTATTAGTGCAGGGCTATTAGGCCAAGAGATTATAGAGTCTAGTGGTGAGTATGCTGAAGCTATAGATAGACACAATGGTGACACTAGTCACCCAGACGTACAAAAAGCAAGACAGTATCTTGCTAACGTATGTGCTGATGCTGTTGTACAATTATTTCTAAGCATAGCAAGCGGTGCACTAGCTGGAAGTATAGCAAGTCGCGCCCTAGTTGGCATTCCTGGCGCAGGATGGATAGCTGCAATTTTAGCAGGCGGTGCTACTACAATTGTATCTTATGCGGCTTCAAAAGCTGCTAAAGGCGAAGCATTTATTGATAGTATAGCACGTTGGATGATGCGTAATATCGACGATGATTTATTACGTAATCTAACAGATGATGTTAGTACTGGTGCTAGTAGTGAAAAGGCACAAGCTAAAGATGCAATGAAGGATTTAATTCTAAATGATCCTAAAATGATGCAAGCATTTAAGAAAGCAAAAGCTACAAAAGCGGCAGCTTAGTTTTTTCAGTAGTTTCAATATTATCTTTGATAATTTTATTTAAAATTTCTCTATCTTCGTGCGAAGTATGATACATTAAATTTTCATATGAGAAACTTCCTCTCATATACCACCCAATTCTATATAGATTATCTTTTAATTGTTTAATTTCCATCTCAAAGTCTTTGGTCTTTGAGATTATATCAGATTCCTCGAGTTGAGCGATCGTGCTCCGAAAAAATTTGAATAGTCCAGGTTAAGTTTTGTTTTGTAAGGCTTGCCACAGTCTTCGGCAACACACTGTATATCGATATTAGGTAAATTCCATTTTTCAGTTAACTCTTTAATATTATCTCTTAACTTACCATAAAATACAGCATCATTGTTTTCAATAAATTCTAAAATATTTTCTGACAGCGCCTCAACTAAACCATTTTTTTCTATTGATTCGATGTGGCTTACTGCAACTAATAAATTTAATTTACTTGACTGTTTAAAAACTTCTTGCAGTTGTGTTTCTTTATCTTCTCTTTTTAGATCTGAATTATTATTAATAGCAAGTACTTGTCTTTCCAACGCAAAGTTTTGCATACTAAAATCGGTATTTTCTCTATATGATAACGGACGTAGGTTAATTTTAAATCCATCTACATCAAAACTATTTGTTACGGGACAGTTTGCAAAATTTTCTAATATTTTTGTTAGCATTACATCATTTTCGTGAATAGCACTACAATGCGGACACGCAGTTTCAATATTCATGGTGTCACCGTATGTTGCAATACGGATAGCAATTAAGATGTAATCAATATCAAAGCCAACAATGTTCCAAGGATCTTGTATATGAGGAATACAACTTTGCATGACCTCAGTAGTTGCAGTACCGGATAACAAAGCATCAGGAGTTTTAAAAGTAATTTCGTCCATAGCATTCATTCCAAATACTGGGACAGAACTATATTGATTGTCTTTTAATACTTCTTTGTCATTATAGTAGTGTCCTTGACTAGGTAAGTCGATGTATAATTTAGCTTGTCTGCTATATTCTTTTAAAAAACTACTCATATTATTCCTGCGATAAATACTTTATATAAAACTATTTACCACCTAGAGTAATATAGGGTTTTAATACTGGAGACATAATTTATGACATTAGACAGAGCAGATAGAGACGCTATAGTAGAAGCAATAACTGCTGGCTTTAACACCAGTGCTAAAGCTGGAAATTCTTCACCAACCTTTAGCGGAGATAAGTTTCCTGGCGGTAATATTCTAATGAAAGCCGCTGAAGGTGTTTTTAAAGGTGCTGAAAAAGTAATTACTAAAGGCGGCGGCCGAATTGCAGATACTGTTGACGGGTTTGGCAAAGTAGGATCAGCTCTTGGTACTCTAATTGGTTATGTAGAAAATACTAACGATGTATTCCAAAGTTTATCTAAAGTAGGTGCAGGTTTTGATGCAGACTTAGGTGCGCTACGACAATCTGCAGCACAAACTAGAATGCCATTAGCACAATTTGCTGGTATGATATCTCAAAACACAGCAGAACTAGCAGGATTTAGCGGCGGAGTAAACGCTGGTGCTAAACGCTTTACTGAATTAAGTTATGCAATGTTTGACAGTAATCTTATAGAAAACTTTATGGACCTTGGTATGACTGTTGAAGAGTCAAACGAATTTTTAATGAAAAACATGGCATTTGATCGTAGACGTGCAAGACTAGAAGGAATGACTGATCAACAGCAAATACAATCTGCATTAGACCTTGCTAAATCAATGGATGTTATGGCAAAGCTCACAGGTAAGAGTGTGCAAGAACAACAAGACTCTTTAAAAGATAGAATGAGAGAAGGCGCTACTCAAGCCAAATTACGTCTATTAGAAAAAGACGGAATTACCAATGCTAGTACTGCATATAAACAAGCACAGACAGCACTTGAAGGTTCTCCTAAAGTTGTTGGCGATCTATTAGCTGACCTTACACAAACTGGTGTACCAATGACA
>Ga0209666_1004121_pt1 | contig 10328 bp, 9 predicted proteins | sample SaaInlV_125m_DNA_FD_184679 | JGI IMG/M metagenome (GOLD analysis project Ga0209666, IMG submission 184679) | Marine microbial communities from expanding oxygen minimum zones in the Saanich Inlet - Saanich Inlet SI037_S3LV_10m_DNA (SPAdes)... | ecosystem: Environmental > Aquatic > Marine >...
CCGTTGCCGAACTTCGTGGCGAACGAGGTGGCGTGGTCGCCCGCGGGTGGGGAGTTTGTGCTCGCGGACCGAGACACGTTCTGCTGCTCGTTCATCGGAACCGAGTGATTGAGACGGTTAGACACACGTTCGATATCGATGTACACATCTATCATACTTAAAACAGCTTGAGCTTGTTCGTGCCGCCCTTGGCGCCGAACGGCTTGTCGTCCACACCCAGCACGTACGCCATCAACGCCGGGACGATGAGGTAGGGAAGGTAGATGAAGAACAGTTTCCACCGCGCGGCTTCGTCTGGGAACGAATCGGAGTGCAAAATCTCCGCCAAGATTGGTACGAGCGTCGTCGCCGTGTGCGCGCCGTAGACGACGCCGGGTATCCTGATCCAGTTTTTCCGTTCATAAAATGCTTTGAACCCGATGAAGAAGAACGGGAGCTGGAAAAGGAGCTCGAAGAGGATGAACGATTTGAACCACGTCGGGGGATTCGCCATGAGGGGGTCGGCGTTTGTGTCGACGTGAAACTGCAGCAGCGATTTCATGAAGCCCGGGACGATCGCCGGCGGGAGGAGCGCCTGGGAGTCCATCATGAGCGTCGCGGGGATGTGCGTCCCGAAAAACACGAGCACGACCGTGCGGAAGGTCTCGCTGACGGGCATGCCGGCCTGAGTATCGATATCCAGCGCGCTTCGAACTGCGGACGAAGGTCGGCTTGGAATCGACGAAGGCGGGGTGACTCGGATCATCATCAGACTTCAGACGACCGCTCGTTGCCAAGTCACGCCCCCGAGGGTTGACCCGCGCATACCGGCACGCGCCGTCGATCGGAGCCGATGGCGGAGCCTCTGCTGACACCCGGGGGGAGCCGTCGTGATGACGGACCCGCCGAGGAGGGTCCCATCTCCGTCACGGACGTGCAGGACGGCGAGACCAAGGTGCGACCCTCCGCGCGCAGGGTTTCGACCAGGGGTTTCCCTCATCTTTCGACACCCGCATCTCACCCTTCCCGCGTACCCTTCCCTCTCGGCCCGCAGATGTGCAACTTTCAGGTTTGTGGAAACATGTTCGAGGTTCAGGCGAGGTACGCGCCCATCAAACCCATCGGTAAAGGCGCGTACGGCGTCGTGTGCAGCGCACGGAACGTCGACACCGACGAGAAGGTTGCCATCAAGAAGATCGCCAACGCGTTCGAGAACGCGGTGGACGCCAAGCGCACGCTGCGGGAGATGAAGCTGCTGAGGCACCTGAAACACGAGAACGTCATTCGCATCGTGGACGTGGTCCGGCCGAAGAAGTCCGTGCCGGACTACAACGACGTCTACGTCATGTACGAGCTCATGGACACGGACCTGCATCAGATCATCCGGTCAAACCAACCCCTCAGCGACGACCACTGCCAGTACTTCATATACCAACTACTCCGCGGCCTGAAGTACGTCCACAGCGCCAACGTGCTGCACCGGGACTTGAAGCCGAGCAACCTGCTGTTAAACGCCAACTGCGATTTGAAGATTTGCGACTTTGGACTCGCGCGAACCGGCCAAGTCATGACGGAGTTCATGACAGAGTACGTGGTCACGCGGTGGTACCGCGCCCCCGAGCTGTTACTCAGCTGCAGTGAGTACACGAGCGCGATCGACGTGTGGAGCGTGGGGTGCATATTCGCGGAATTGCTCGGTCGTAAACCGCTGTTCCCTGGGAAGGATTACGTCCACCAGCTGAACCTCATCGCGCGGGTCATCGGGTCGCCGAGCGAGAAGGAGCTGGAGTTTATCACGTCGGATAAGGCCCGGAGATACATCCGGAGCCTTCCACGGTCGCCACGTGTCGATTTCCAGAAGGTGTACCCCAACGCGGAGCCCGACGCCGTCGACCTGATCGATAAGATGCTGGTGTTCGATCCCAAACGGCGAATCACGGTGACTGAGGCGCTGGCGCATCCGTACCTCGCGAGCCTGCACGACGTGAGCGACGAGCCGAGCGCATCGAAGCCGTTTGAGTTTAGCTTTGAAGGGGAGGCGATGGGGGAGGAGAGGGTGCGGGAGCTGGTGCACGCGGAGCTGACGGAGTACCACGACGAGATACGCGCGGGGGAGAAGAAGGGAGACACGAAGGTCCCGGGTGGTAAGAGCGATGATGAGAGCGACGGTGAGAGCGACTAGCGACGGACGAATGCCCGATTTTGGCGATCGATTAATGACAACTCGAGATGGATTCTACGCACGGCGAAGGCTATTGCTTGCTGCTCGGGACGGCGTTGCCGTTGACCGTGATCTGCTTGGTCATCTCGATCCCTCCGCCGCCAGCCGCCTCCCTGTCGTCCAGCTTGACGGCTTTGCCCCCCGCGCCTTTCGCCGCCTCCGCCGCGACTCTCTCTTGATACTTTTGGTAATTGTAATAGCAAACGGCGAGAAACGCGAGTAGGTATCCCCACAGCTGTAAGGTGCTGATTGGCGCGTCGAACATCACGGACGAGATGAATATAAGCATCCAGTCCTTGATGACTCCCGCGACGTTCATCGTCAGCGCGCTCGTCTTGCCTATGAGCAGATAGACGGCCATGTTCAGTCCGAAGGCTAGCATGGCGTTGCTTCCCAGCACCATTGGATCGAGGTTGACGTCCTCGGCTCCCGACGCGAACCGTGGGGCTTCGATGAACACGAACGGCGCGAGGAGGAACACGAAGCACGCGGGCGACACGTAGTATAACGTCGTGACGCTGTTGAGCTTGATGTCGGCGCTGGTGAGTAGCATCTGTATGGAGACGATCCTCACCGCTTCGCACGCGATGGACCCGATGAGGAGCATGAAGCCCGTGAGGTTGAAGTTGAGCTCGCCGTAGGACGCGATGGCGACGCCGAGCGCGATGACCAGCATGTTCATCATCGTCTCCCGTTTGTACTTTTCAACCTTGAACACGCATCCGACGGTGTACACGACGCACGGCATGAGCGCCTTGACCATCTGGATGAAGGCGACGCTCAGGTACACGTACGCGGAGTTGCCCATCCACAGCACCACCGCGAAGAGCCCGGCGATGGGCACGATCTTCTGTACGTACGTCTCCCGGCTCATGTTGATCCCTTTCACCACCCCCAGGACGCGGACGAGGACGAACGCGAGCGCGGAGCAGAAGGCCATGTGAATCATGGTGAGCGTCACCGGGAACGGGAAGCCGAACACGGTCAGGATGTACTTGTTGTAGAGGATGACCCCGGCGCTCATGACGATCCACGTCCCGACGTAGGTGTACGCCACGAGCGCCTCCTCGATGATGCCCGGCATCTTACTCTGTTTTCTGTCTTCACACCCCGCGTCCACGCCAGCACCGACCGCGGTGCCGCCAAAGACTGCTGACCCGATCTCTGCACGAGCCGCGCTCCTCTTCTCAGCCCTGGAATCCAGGCCGCGTATGGGCAAATTGGGTCCACCGGGCCAACAAGAAAGCCCCGCCCCAACTTCACACGGCCACTTTCGACTGCGACGCGGTAGTATGGGTGCGTTTCGGAAGGCGGCGGTGCTCCTCGCGGGCGCCGCGCGGATCCCGCGGATAATCTTCCCGGTCCGCATGATCAACGGCACCCGGGTGTCCGACCTACCCGCCGCCGAGGCCAACGCGTTCGCGCAGAAGTCCGCGAAAAAGGCGAGATCCATGAATGCCGAGGCTGCGTTCCTCGCGCAACACGGCGCCGGGCGCAAGCCCGCGCCGATCCCCGCGAACAGGGGCGGGCCCAAGCGAAGGGTACTGACGGACGCGGAGATGGAGTGCATACAGCTGGGAGGCGCGCCCCCTTGACGGGGCTGGGGACAAGTAGCGGGGATGTAGGTAGTCATTTGAAAACCACCAATTCGGGGTAACAACACTCGCTAGCGCTAAGGGTCGGCTAATGTCACAGCTAAAACATGCCGGCAGATTTGGCCGCCGCCCTGGCCGCCGCCGCCGCGGCCCTCGCACGGATCTCGTCAATCTTACTCGGCGCCAACTCCGCGGGTTGGTAAGACTCGTACCGCACCAGATCCTCCGGTCGAGCCTCGCCAGTCACCGCGTGCACCTCCTCTAAAACACGCGCCCTCTTCGCGTGCGGACCCGCCGCGTCGTTTGACGTTTCATCTTCATCCCGGTCGGCTCGATCATCCGTGCCGTCATCCCCGTCGTCGTCGTCCTCGTCGCTGGCGTCGCCCATGAGGAACACGCCGGACGCGCGGAGTTTACGCATCCGTTCCCGCTTCGAAGTATTTTCTTCGAGTTTTACCGACGACGGACCCGCGTCGACGCCCGGGCGGCGCGACGGCACGCGGGCCACAGGACGCTGTGTTAACCCCGTGGTATACGCCGGGGGACCTCCGGGCGGCGGTGGCGGCGTGCCGTCGTCGTCGTCGTCGTCGTTGTCGGTCGCGAGAGAGAACCCGGTCTGACTAGGGATGGGGGGCCCGCCCGGCGGCGGCGGCGGCGGGGCCGTCCCGTCGTCGTCGTCGTCGTTCGGAGCCGGAGCGTTCATCGTGCCGGCGTCGCGGCCGGTCGCGCGCCTCGCGGCGTCGCGGCCGACGACCGCGGCGAGCGACGATATCTTGGGAAGGATCGTCGGGGGCGGCGGGGGCGCTCCGGGCGGCGGCGGCGGCGGGATGACTCCTCCGTTCTCGATGGTGGGATGATGATGAGTCGTGTGCGCCGCCGCGGTGGGCTCCGCGGCGGGCATGGCCACGCCGTACCTCGCCTGTATCCTCGCCAGTACCTCCCACTGCGATTCCCCTTTGTTCACCCCCGTGACCTCCATCGCCGGTGGCATGTACCCGCCTTGTCCCGGTCCGGTCCTCATGGGCGCGTCCTGTTTGTACGATCGCGTGCACGTGACGATCCGCCCGTCCACGTTGCTCTGGTCCAGCAGTTCGATGCACTTGGTCGCCGCGGCGACGGTGGTGAAGCTGGCGAACGCGAACCCGCGCGCGCGCCCGTCCTCGGGGCTCACCGGGACCTTGAGGACGTCGTGGTCCTTGATGCCCCGGTCGTGTAGGAGTTCGGCGAGTTTGTTCACGCTGTCGATGGCGAAAGGGAGCTGGCCGATGTAGACGCGGCGGTCGTGGAGGCCGGGGCCCGCGGAGACATCGCCGATGACCCCCACGCCGCCGCGGCGGTGGTCGCCGCCGTAGTCCGCCATCGCGCCCTCCGCGACTACTGGCGTTCCGCGACGCGTGCCCCCTCGTTTTGCTATACATATTTTTGGCAGGTCCGAGGGATGAAGCCACACTCCGCCGCGTTCGACGCGTGTTCATCCGGCGACATGTCCATGACACTCGCCGCCTCGTCGTCATACTCCGCGAAGGTCCTCGCACCCTCGCGGCGCGTCGGTCACGCGAACAGGCGCCGCGTCGCCGTCGTCTTGGCGTCGACGTCGACAAAGGCGACCGACGCTTCGGAGATGACCGTGCCCGAGCGGAAGCAGCGACTGGTGCAGCTATGCGCCAAGACGGACAGGGGCAAGAGCGCCACCCCCGAGGTCGCCGCGGAGATCGAGTCCATCGTCGCCTCGCTCGAGTCCATCAACCCCACGAAGGACCCGGCGACGAACAAGGAACTCATCACCGGCAAGTGGTCCCTCCTCTACACCGGCGCCTCCGCGGAGGACGCCGCGAAGCGAGCGGAACTGGAGGGCGCCATCGGATCCGCGCTCACGGAGGTGAGCGGCAGCAGCGGTAACGTCGCCGTGGACACCGCCGCGGGATCATCAGACGCGGCCGCATCGTCCGATGGAGGATCATCCATGAAGCCGATGGGACGAACCATCTCCACGTTCAGCGGAAGCGCGGTGGACAACAAAGGAAACTTCCAAGACATCGACGCGTTCAAGGGCGAGGTGTTCAACAGAGCGGAACTGGCGCTGTTCGGGGTACCGCTCGAGGTCAAGATCGTCGCGTCGTGCGCTCCCGTCGATCCGAGCGTGACGGGCGGAGAGTCGGTAAGATTGGCGGTTGCGGTGAGTTTATTTTTACAAGTATTTCCATGTGGGCAATTAGTCTGACGTCGTGTTTTGTTTACAGTTTCGCAACGTGAACTTGACTTTAGGGCCGCTTCCGACGCTGACGATCCCGCTGACGTGGATCAACGACGGCAAAGGACCGGAGGGATGGCTCGATACGACGTACCTGGACGATGACTTGAGGCTCGGGAGGGGCGATAAAGGGAGCACCTTTGTCACCGTGCGCAGACAGTAAGATTAGTCTAATTCTTCTTTTGGCGATGCGATGAACAGATGAAGGCTACTCTCATCTAAGGTCATGGGTTGTTGCCCCTCGTGCCGTACTTGTACCCGTCGTTCTCGCCCGTGTCCATCACGGTGATCGCCGCCGCGGACGCGTTGTTGATGTGGCTCGCGAGTTTGCCCATGAATATCGCGTCCATCTTGGCCTTTCTTCTCGCTTTTCGCCTCGCCTCCAGCCCGTCCCGCAACGACTCCCCCGCGTGCCACGCCCTGTCCACCGCCGCGGACACCGCGAGGCAGGCTTCCTCGCCGCAATCCGGCGCCTTACCCGAGTTGCACTTGATCCCGACCGCGCCCCGTTTGCACAGCTGTATGACGATCTCCTCGAACCGCATGTCCATGTCGCCCGTCTGCGAGTTTTCCCTGTATGCGTCGCACGCGAGGTGCAGGCACGTGCGGCCCTTGATGTCCTCTTTGTTGACGTCCGCGCCCTTCTCCAATAGCATCACGGCGCACTTCACGTTCGCGCGCATCGCCGCGTGGTGCAGAGGCGCGAACCACGTCCCTTTGTCCTCGTCGTCCAGGACAGCCCTACACGCCGCTTCGTCCTTCGCGGACTCCAAGATGAACTCGAGCCCGTCCACGTCGTCGGCTTCGATGGCCTTCACCGTCGCGCTCTTCGGATGCTCGTCGTCCATGGCCGGAAGAGATGTGGCCGCCACGTGGAGACTTCGTACGCGAATCGGCCGTCAGGTCCGCGCGGCTCGAAGTGGGTGAAGGACTCGTGTTGAGTTTTTTTGGATCTCACAATTCACATTATAGGGCACGCGGGTGCCGGGGTGGGCCGACGGGGTGGATGTCGTCCAAGCTCGACTACCTGCAGCGGTACCTCAGCGGCGGGTCCGGCGAGGACGCCGCCGGGGACGGGGAGAAGAAGAAGAAGCGCAAGCGCAAGAAGGAGAAGGACGGCGCGGGGGGCATCGCCGCGGACGCCGGCGCCGCGCCAAAGGTCAAGAAGCTCGGCACCGGCATCCGGGTTCACGACGACGACGTGGACGACTGGAAGTACGCCGCCGAGCGCGAGGCCGAGCGTCGCGCCCGGGAAGAGGAAGGGCCGTTGGTCGTGGGCGGCGACGACCCGGGGGTGAGCAAAGGCAAGGCGAGGCGGTATCTCGGCATCAGGGAGGACGGGTCGGGTTGGGCGATCGCAGACGAGGACGCGGACGCGAACGGGACCGGCGGCGACGCATCCGACGGCGACCTCTCCCCGCCGAGGCCGGGACGGCACGACAGCGACGACGAGGGTGATCTCTCCCCGCCGAGGCCGGGACGGCACGACAGCGACGACGACGATGATCTCTCCCCGCCGAGGCCCGGACGGCACGACAGCGACGACGAGGGCGATTTGTCTCCTCCTCGAAAGGGTAGGCACGACAGCGACGACGAGGGCGACCTGTCACCACCCAGACGCGGCAGGCACGACAGCGACGACGAGGGCGATCTATCCCCGCCTCGAAGGCGCGGGCACGACGTCGACGACGAGGACGCCGGCGACCTGTCACCGCCCAGACGTCGCGGAGCGCGGTCGCCGTCGCCCGATCTCTCGCCGCCGCGGAGAGATCTAACCGAAGTCCCGCCGCCGCCGCCGCCGATGCTCGCCGCCGGCAAGACCATGACGGACGGCACCGTGACGGGCCTGGTGGACGCCGCGACGGTCGTGAAGGAGGCGAACGAGAAACGCGCGGCGGCAAAGGCTAGGATCGAACGCTTGGGCGACGAAACCTCGGGTCGAAACGCGGTCACAGCCGTGCGCGACAAGGCGACGGGTCGGATCCTCACCGCGGAAGAAGTGGCGACGCGTGAGCTCGCGAAGAACGCGACGCCCGCCGAACGCGAGCGGCCGGTGTGGGCGACGGGCGTGGCGCAGGCTAAGCAGATCGCGGAGGGGCGCAAGATGCTCGCGGAGGAGGCGGACAACCCGTTCGCCCGGAGCGACATCGACGAACGCGCCGACGCCGCCATGAGGGAAGCCGAACGGTTCGGTGACCCGATGGCGTACCTCGCCCGGCGGCGTACGCAGACGGGCGGCGGCGGCGGTACTAGCGGCGGCGGCGACATCACGCTCCCGTCCGTCGTCGAGGGTATCAGCGAAGAGGCGCTGAAGAAGAGCGGGTTCCGGATCCCGCAGGAGGTACCCGCGCACTCGTGGTTGAGACGGCGATTGGGCGCGGCGCCGAACCGGTACGGGATTAAACCGGGGCGGCACTGGGATGGGGTGGATCGGAGCACGGGGTTCGAGCAGGAGCTGTTCAAGACGCAGAACCAGGTCAAGGCGAGGGATCACAACGCGTGGAAGTGGGCGCAGGCGCAGTGGGAGTAGAAAATAAAATAAAACACATCGTCAGTATAATTTCCCATACACCGCACGAAAATAAAAATAATAAAAATGACATGTCGCGATTTTTCAGAGCCTGTTTGCTCGGCCCCAATTTTTAGGGTTTTCAGGCCGGATCCCCATGACCCCTTCCCCTTCTGATGATCATGGATCCGACGCGCGTGTACATTCGACACCGATCGAGCCGGAAAAGTCTCTTGATTGAACAGTTCTACGACTAACACCCCCGCGCGTCCACGACGGACCCGAGCGCGGTACCTCCTCTCTAGCTACACACACCGTCGACATCATCTCAATCCCTTCTCGAAAGATGTCACATCGCCGTCGAGGTCACCCGCTCTTCGCGTCCAAAGGAACGCGCCACCAAACCCTCTGCTGCTCACACTCGATAGTAAGCTGTTTAGAACTTCATCTCGTGGGGCTTGTCGCCGCTGCGGAGGGTGAACTTGGTGGCCATGTACCCCTTGAGGTAGGGCACCTTGTCGATGACGGGTCCGAGCTTGGCGTCGAGCGCCTTGTTGTCTTCGACGTAGGACGCGGGGAGCTCCTTCTTCTCCTGCTCACCCTGGAAGAAGTCCTCCTCGTTCTTCTTGGAGCGGTCCTTGGCGGGCTTCTTGAAGTACGCGTCGTTGAACTTGGCGGTGTCCACGCCGGACGCGTCAACCTTCTGGGAGGTGGCGATGACATAGCACTGGTTCACCCGCTTGATCGGCACGCCGTTGACGCCGTACGGGCCGCACACCAGGAGGAGCCCGGACTCGAGCTGCCTGAGGAAGACGACGCGCTTGCCCTTGAAGTGGCCGGCGAGGAGGATGAGGATGGTGCCGGGGGTGATGGAGGCGCGAAGCTTGGTGGGGTTCTTCGCGACCGCCGCGCGCTTGAGCGGGAACTTGACGTCCTCGGCGGGGTAGAAGCCCGGGGTCTTGGACTTCTTCTTGGGCGCGGTCTGGCCCTTGTTGAGCACGCCCTTGAGCGCCTGCTCGGTGGTGGTAACCTTCACCATCGTGAACTAAGAGGTGCTGCGGGTTGTAAAGAAACCGTTCGCACGTGTGCTACGACCGACGACCGTGCGGCGCGTCGTGGAAAGAGGGATGCCGGCCGGCGCGTCGATGGCTTTACGTGATTTTTCGGCGGCACGACAAACCCTAAGATTTGTGGGGCTCGATCTTCATTCTCTGTGTGATTGCCCATAGGATTTCCAAAACTGGATTTGCATAGTGATCGATGCAGGAATATAAACGTTAAATGTGATGGACTACATTTCGGTAATTACTGTGACGGATCCAACTGATTGCCTGTTGCTTTCAACTAATTGCGGATCCAGCTCTATGAACAAATAGTTCGAAATAGAGCTCCGAAGGCGTCATTGTACACACGTCGAAGAGGGGCGGCTCACGGAAGGAGCGCTCTCTGAGACACGGGCGGTCGCGCGAACGGACCGCTCGTCGTGGAGATCGCACCGGCGTGACGAGGAAAGGTGTCCCGTCGCCCGGTCGCGATGAGGCGCTGGGCGTCGTCGCTGCGGCGCGTCGCATCGTCGGTGGCGGCGAGTGGCGATGAGAGTCGAGCGCTCCGCCGCGCGGTGTCTGTTAACGACTGGCGCGCGCACGCGTCGTCGTCCAGGCTGTTCAGCTCGCGCGACGAGGCGCGGGAGAACACGTCGTCGCTCGTGGACGTCGACGGCGCCGGGTTCAGCGGCCGGGCATCAGCTCATGGGGCATTCAAGGCCCCGACGGG
>Ga0209666_1004126_pt1 | contig 10320 bp, 13 predicted proteins | sample SaaInlV_125m_DNA_FD_184679 | JGI IMG/M metagenome (GOLD analysis project Ga0209666, IMG submission 184679) | Marine microbial communities from expanding oxygen minimum zones in the Saanich Inlet - Saanich Inlet SI037_S3LV_10m_DNA (SPAdes)... | ecosystem: Environmental > Aquatic > Marine >...
TAAACTGGGAAGATAGAATGGCTATTGGAGAACCAAAAAAAGAACATAGAAAAGTAACAATGCCTCGTCCTGGACATGCAGATTTAGCGGGAGTAATGAAGTATGATTTGGATGATATTAGAAATGTATTAGAACGTTCTTCTGCAAGAGAAACAGCGATGCGCGTAGCGGTTGGAGCTGTTTGTAGAAAATTGTTAGAAGAAGTAGGTATTACAGTAGGAAGTCGCGTATATCAAATTCATAATATAATAGACACTACTATTGTTGATAATGATATGAATTTAAAAGAATTAAATGATACAGTAGATGCATCGCCCGTACGATGCCTTGATAAAGATTCAGAGAAAAAAATGATGAATGTTATTGATGAGGCTAGAAATAACGGAGATTCTGTTGGAGGTTCTTTTGAGGTTATTGCAAAGGGATTGCCGTATGGATTAGGAACTTATATCAATGCGGATGGCAAGCTTCAAGCGAGAATTTCACAAGCAATGATGTCTGTAAATGCATTTAAAGGTGTAGAGCTAGGAGCAGGATTTGCTTCTTCAGCTGTATTTGGAAGTGAATTGCATGATGAAATCTTATATGAAGATGGTCAAATAACGCGTGCAAGCAATAATGCTGGAGGTATTGAAGGTGGAATGAGTAATGCGCAGCCAATTCACGTAAAAGTGAGCATGAAGCCTATTTCAACGCTTATAAAGCCATTACGATCTATTGATCTAAATACTATGGAGCCAAAGTTAGCTCATAAAGAGAGAACAGACTCTTGTGCTGTACCGGCGGCATCCATTATTGGTGAAAGTATGCTGGCAATTGTGTTAGCTGATGCATTATTAGAAAAGTTTGGTGGAGATAATTTAACTCAACTTAAGAAACATATAAAAGCTAGTGGAAAATATTAAGCAAATTTTCTTAATAGGAATGATGGGATCAGGAAAATCTACTACAGGATCCATGTTGGCAGATAAGCTGAATTGGACATTTATAGATATAGATTCTGAATTAGAGAAAGATAGTGATCTTTCTATAAAAGATATGTTCAAAGACGGAGAAGATAAATTTCGTCTTTATGAGAAAGAAAAATTAAAGCAAATAGCATTGAAAGATCATATTGTTTGTGCTACAGGTGGGGGTATTGTAGTAGAAGATTCTAATTATGAAATTCTAGATCAATCTTTTTGTGTTTATTTAGATACATCACTTGATGTTCTTTATGAAAGAATTAAGCATGATAATAATAGACCTTTGTTGTCGATAGGAAATAAAAAAGATTTAATGAGAGATATTTTTAATGATAGAGAAAAAAGATACAAATCGCTATCTAAGCTCAACATAAGTACAGACAATATAAATATTGATGATAGCTGTAAAATAATAATGGAACACATAAATGAATAAAACAGTAAAAGTAGAGCTTGGAAAAGATAGCTATGATATTATTTTCGATGACAACTTTGTGGAGTCTGCTATTGCTTTGATAGGAGTTTCTTCTAAGTGTATGTTTATCACTCAGGAGACAATCTATAGAGCATTTGAAGATAAATTTTCCGTATTAAAATCTTTACCAAATGTAGAATTTCATTTTATCGGCCAAGGAGAAGAAGAAAAATCCATTGAGACAGTAATAGAAATTTGCGATAAAATGACAGGAATGCATTACGATCGATCTTCTACTATTTTTGCAGTAGGCGGTGGAGTAGTTGGTGATACAGCTGGTTTTGTAGCCTCTATTTTTATGCGAGGCATTAACTATATACAATACCCTACTACATTGCTGGCTATGATTGATTCTTCTATCGGAGGAAAGACTGGCGTAAATCTAAAAAGTGGAAAGAATTTGATAGGTAGAATACATCAACCAAAAGCAGTTGTTATTGATACATCTTTTTTAGCTACATTGCCTAAACGAGAAGTTAATGCTTCGTTAGCTGAAGCAATTAAATATGGATTTATCTATGATAGAGATTTATTCGATTATATCGTAAAAAATATGTCAAATATTCTTAGCAACAGAACTCCTGAAATTCTTGAAAAAATTATTGTACGATCCTGCGAGATTAAAAGTGAAGTAGTAAGTCAAGATGTCAATGAAGATAGTTTAAGAATGATCTTAAATTTTGGTCATACTGTTGGACATGCTCTTGAAGGTTATTTTCAGTATAAAACATTATTACATGGAGAGTCTATTCTGTATGGAATGAAGTCTGCATTATATCTTTCGCATACAATCGGCAACTTGAATGAGGAAGATTATCATCTAGGATTGAAAGCGTTATCTGCTTTTACGCTACCATCAATTGATATTAAAGATAAAGCCCATATTCTTGAGTTTGTAAAAAGGGATAAAAAATTTAAAGAATCAAAAATAAGGTTTGTATTAATTTCAGAAATTGGAAAGGCTGATATTAGCACAGACATTACATTAAGTCATATTGAAGAAAGTTTAGAGGTATTATGAATATCATTATTGTAAATGGACCTAATCTGAATTTGTTAGGAGAAAGAGAGCCTAAAATATATGGCTCTGAAACCCTATTAGAGATTAATTCTTGGATAGAGAATCATGAGTTATGTTCTAATATAAGCTTAGAATTCTTCCAGTCTAATTCTGAAGGAGCTATGATTGATTTTATTCATTCAAAGCGTAAGGATGTAGACTATCTTATTATTAATCCAGGTGCACTAACTCATTATTCATACGCATTAAGAGACGCAATTGTTGCAACACAATTAAAGACAATTGAAGTACATTTATCAGATATACATAATCGAGAAAATTTTAGAAAAATATCAGTAATAAAAAGCGTTTGTCTCGCCCAATATTACGGCGAAGGTAAGCAGGGATATCTTACAGCAATTAAGCATATTTTGGAGAAAGAATGAAGAAGATTGGCATACAGGGAATAGCAGGAAGCTTTAGTGAGGAAGCAGCAAGATCATACTGCAATAAGTTCGATATAAAAGATTTTGAATTAGATTACTTGGTAAGCTCAATGAATGTATTAAATAGCTTAACATCCGAAGCAATTGATATTGGAATTTTTGCGATGGAAAATGCGCAAGGAGGTGTTGTTATTGAGAGCGTTGAAGCGCTTGCAAAAAATCAATGCAAGATTATTGATATGTTTTATGTTGAGATTAGCCAAAACTTATTAGCAAAAGATAATATCGCTCTGGGCGATATTGAAGAAATTCACTCCCATGAACAGGCTCTAAAGCAATGCAAAGACTATTTAGCAGAAAAATTTTGGTCAAAAAAGCTTGTAGAAGAAGATGATACTGCTAAAGCAGCACAAGATCTAGCTCAAGGAAAGTTTTCTGATCATGTTGCAGTAATTGCGAGTAAAAATTCTGCAGAGAAATATGGATTAAATATTCTGGAGAATGATATCCATGATTTAAAGAAAAATTTAACATTATTTTTAGCAGTAGAAAGGATTAACCATAATGAATAGAGTTAGTATTATTGGATTTGGACGATTTGGAAACATGCTTCACCAATTACTTGTTAAGGGATTTGAGGTGGATGTATTTGATATTAAACCTGTGAATCAATCGGACGTGAATGCTGTATCTCTTGAAGATGTATTAAAAAATGATACAATATTCATTGCAGTTCCAATTAGAGATTTTTCAGGTTTGATGAAAGATTTGTCTACAAAAATAAATGGTAAAAAAACATTAATTGATGTGTGCTCAGTAAAGGTTCATCCAAAGCAAATGATGTTAGAACACCTCCCTGAGCAAATAGATATTATTGCTACACACCCATTATTTGGACCTGATTCTCTTCAAGAGCGTGGTTCTGTGATGACTATGGAGAAAGTACGCGATACACATGATAGGTATGAGTTTTGGAAAGCTTATTTTGAGAGTCAAAATATTACAATTGAAGAGATTTCTGCGGAAGAGCACGATATAATGGCAGCACGATCACAGGGACTTACTCACTTAGTAGGAAGAGTAATAGATGATTTTGGTACACAGCAGACTAATATTGATACAGTCGGCTATAAAGCGCTACACAAGCTCGTGAATCAGACATGTAATGACTCATGGGAGTTATTTGAAGATATTCAGAAATATAATCCCTATACTCAAAAGATGATTGTAGAATTGAATGAAAGTTTTAAAAAGATAGTTGATCGTTTAGGTGATAACTAAAAGGAGAGAGAAATGAATCATATTTTTAAAAAAGTAAGTATTAGTTTATTAGTTTTAGGAGGCGCTTTTTATGTTATAACAGGCGCTGAAAGTATTACAGCATTAATCCCAGCTTTTTTAGGTGGAATTGTAGGTGGATTTACTCTTCTGTCTGATCGTTTTCCAAATCAGAGCAGGCACTTTGCACATATTAATCTATTTATACTAGCTATGGGGGTAGGATCTACTTATAAGTCTGTAATAGCTATTTTTGGTTATCTTGTTAGTGGAGACGCATTATTGAGACCTCTTGCTACTGTAGAACAATTCACTACATTTGTTCTATGTTTGAGCGCTATCATTATGGGCGTACAAGCATTTATCGAGGCAAGAAAAAAATAGTTTTTTACTTTTCCAACTCTAAGGAGTCATACTTGTATGCCGAAAGATCATGATCTAATAAAACAGTTTAATGATGGCGATCGAAAGGCCTTTGATGAACTTGTAACAAAGCATATAAATATGACATATAATTATTACTATTCAATTACTCGTGATGAGCTCGAAGCAGACGATTTAACACAGCGCGTATTCATCAAGCTGTATAAATCATTAAAGAACTTCCGATTTGATGCTGCATTCACCACTTATTTATATCGTATAAAGGTGAATACACTGAATTCTTATTTCTTTAAAAATAAATGGCGTTCATTCCTTCATTTAGATCAAGTACCAGAATTGCATGTTTCTGATGATAATTATGAAAAAAAAGCATTAAGTATAGAGCTATGGAATGCTATTAAAACATTACCAAAAAAACAGAGAAACGTAATGAATCTACGTGTTGCTGAGGGCTTGTCTTTTAGAGAAGTCGGTGATGTTTTAAATATTTCTGAAGATGCAGCAAAAAACAATTATAGTCATGGTGTAAAAACATTACGTAAAATTATGGATACAAATAGATGAGCGACCATTTTAGACAGAAACATTTTAAAACTAATGTATCATTAGATACTGATGAGTTTTTAGATAAGCTTAATTATAGGATTGATTCAGAGTCGTCAAATAAACGAAAAACAGGCATTGGATTAGCTACTTTAGCTGTTGCGATTCTTTTTTATATTTTCATTCCTATTGGAGTTATTGCTTCAGAAGAAAATTTATATGCTGAAATGGATTATTTAGAAGATTCTAATGACTTAGATGAATTAGACTTAATTAACATATTTGCAGACAATAACATAGAGTTTATAAGCAATAACGAGGAGTTTTAAATGAAAAATATACTAATACTACTAACTTTAACTGCTGGACTATATGCTCAAGATAGCGGCAACAGGATGGACCAAGGAAAAGAGCAGCGTGAAGCTTGGGTTATAGGAACGCTGACAAAGCATTTAGATCTTACTTCTGAGCAAGCTCAAAAGTTCTTTCCGCTACAAAATGAATTTCATAAAAGATCAGATGAAGCAAAAAAAGCACATCAAGAAAAATTAAGAACATTACGATCTGCTGCTAAAGATGATCGATCAAAATTTGATGTTGATGCAGCAATAGATTCTAAAGTACGAATGAAAGGTACTTTAGTCAGATTGGAAAGTAAATTTCTAAAAGATACAAAAGGTATTATAACAGAACAGCAACGTATGAAATTGCTATTCTTTGAAGAAAGAATGAAATCTAATCTATCTAAAAAAATGTCTTTCAAGGACCGAGAAGCATTGGGAGCCTGGGGAAAGATTATGAGAGATCGTAGAGGCACTCCTACTCCTAAAGATCAAAATGGAACAAAAAGAGATTTTGACAGCAACAGAAATAAATAATAACTTTACTAACGCACAAACTAAAAAGGATTTTATAAAATGAAAAAATTATTATTAATATTTGGAATGGTACTATTTATCTCTTCATGTCAAGACAATATGTCTTACATGGAAGCAGATATGATGAACGACGAACAGTTGATCGAAGCTATTGCTAATGATTCCAACAAAATAGATATAGACAGTGTAGATTTACCAGTTCTTTCTCGTATGGTTGTGAATAGCCAATATTTTGATCATATCGCTATTGAGGTAGAACTATCTGCTTCATATGGATATCAATTATCTTTAGGTGATATGGCTATAGATGCCGGAGATGTGACAGAGGTATTTTTTGCTAGAGATGGTAGAAAACTAGGTGATAGAAAAGGTGATGATAGAAAAAGAAATGGGAAGAGAAAATGCTTTAGATTTGTATTCCCACTTTCATTTTCATTCTCAGATGGTTCAGCTTACACAGTAAGTGATCAAAAAGAGTTCTATACAACACTTAAAGCACATTTTAAAGCAACCGGAACTAAAGAAAAACCAGCATTTACATATCCAATTCAAGTGCAGTTTAAACCTGCAGAAGAAGGCGAAGAAGGCGAGATGTTAACAGTTAATTCTCAAGAAGAATTAAAAGAAGCATTTCAAGCTTGTCGCGGTGAACAAGAAGATAAAAAATGTTTCACTTTCGTCTTTCCTGTAAGCTTCACAATGCCTGATGGTTCAACGCTTACTGCATCAGATGAAGAAGATTTGTCTGCGCAGATGAAAGCATTCTTTGAGTCTTATGAGGGTGAAAAATCAAGACCACAACTTGTATTCCCTGTTGATATTGCCTTTGAAGATGGTAGTGTCTTAACAGTTAATTCTTTTGAAGAGATGAAACAAGCATGGAAAGATAATTGTAGACGTAAAGGCGGAGAAGAATAAGGCGAAGAAACTCGCAAATAATCTTTTTTACTTAAAATCTTACAGATTAAAAAAAGGGCTATATTTTTATAGCCCTTTTTATTTTAGTATTTTTTATTAAATTGTTCGACAATGAAAATATTTTTAGATACTTCAGAAGTGGATGTCATTAGTAAGCACTGTGAGTCAGGGTTGATAGATGGCGTGACTACCAATCCAACTTTAATGATGCAAGCAGGAAGAGATCCTATTGATGTTATTAAGGATATTTCAGCATTATTTCCTGATGATTCAAGTATTAGTGCGGAAGTAGTTGCTGATACAGCTGAAGAAATGATATCTCAAGCAAAACAATACTATTCAATTAGTTCTAATATCACTATCAAAGTACCATGCACTGAAGAAGGTTTAAAGGCATGTAAATTTCTTTCGGATAAAGACATTCCAGTAAATGTGACTCTTATTTTTTCTACTACTCAAGCAATTTTATGTGCCAAAGCTGGTGCAAAGTATGTATCGCCTTTTATAGGACGTTGTGAAGATAATGGTTTAAGTGGTATTGGATTAATAGAATCTATTCGAACTATCTATGATAGAAGTAATATTGGGCATCCGCCGGAAATTCTTGCTGCATCCATTCGAACTACCGACCATGTCACAAACGCTTTTATAGCTGGTACTGATATAGTAACACTCCCACCATCTATTTTAAAAGAAATGTACAAACATGCTTTAACCGATCAAGGGATTGATCAGTTTGATAAAGACTGGAAACTAGTAAATCACAAATAATTTGGGGCTGTAGCTCAGTTGGTAGAGCGCGTGGATGGCATTCACGAGGTCGCAGGTTCAATCCCTGTCAGCTCCACTTAATATTTAGTAGTGTAATGCTAAGATTTTTTTATTAAAATGTTTGGTATTACTTTAGTCAATCAGGGGAAGAAAAGAGAGTTAAAGAATGAAAAAAAATAAAATATTAACACTTCTGTCTATTTTTGGAATGTTTTTTGTTTTAGCGTGTAACAACACAGCAACAATGGTTAATAATCACAACGACCATCACTCAGCTGGTAAATTTATGCCAGGCGAAGATAATGAGTTGAATGGTAATGCTTATGTTCTAGCTGATGACAAGTCCATGGATACAGTTCAAGCCTCAACGGATGCTTACAACGCAAGAGATTGGGATGCAATGAAAGCTCTATACAAAGATGATTTTGTAGAAAATTCTGCAGAAGGAATGACAGAGTATTTTGACAACGAAGTTGAAACATTGAATATGGATATATATGCAATGCTGCCAGTCAAGATTGAAGGTAGCGATATTACAAGAGTATTAACCTGGGCCACCGAAGATAGAACGTTTCAAAATGGATCTAAAGAGAGACATGAATTATTTGAAATCTACTATATTGATGAAGAAGGTAAATTAGGCGGATGGAATCAATGGAATCGAGTCGATCCTGATCCAGAATTTACAACGCACGGATTGTCAGAAGGTGGTAAATTCTTTGGTAGAGGTGAAAGCGACTACTCAGGAAGACCGCTTGTTTTCTCAAACAGGGGTGAAGTTGAAATTTTAGAAAAATTCTTTGCTGATTATAATAATATGGACGGAGAAGCTGTTGCTGGATATTTTGCAGATGAGTGGACTTTTAAGGCAGCCACCGGCGGAACTTCTCAAAGAACCAGCGAAGGTATGAAATCTGTTTTTGATAATTTAGATTCTGTAACATGGACACCATTTTCTATGGTACCACTTAAAATTAAAGATACTGACCCAGGATCTGGTGTAACTGTTTATTCTACTGAAAAAAGAGTAAATAAGGACGGAACAGTATGGGAAAAAGATCTAGTAGAGCTATTCTTCTTTGACCTTGATGGTAAGATTGATGGCGTTGAACAATACACGAGAGATCTTGAGTAATAAAAATATCCTATTGTTTATTATTAGTTGCTGTGCAATTTTAAATGCACAGCAACTATCTTCTCATAAAGGAATTAATTTTCCTGATATTGACGGTCATTTAACTTTAGTATCTGATTTTCATTCACATACTGTGTTTTCAGATGCAGATGTATGGCCAACAATTAGAGTAGAAGAAGCTAACAGAGAACAGCTTGATGTTTTAGCTATTACAGATCATTTATATAAAGATCCTAATTATTCTGGTAATGGCGCTGATATACCCAACCCAGATAAAAATAGATCTTATAGCATTGCAGAAAGTGCCGTTAAAAGTGATCTTGTAGTAGTACACGGTATTGAACTCTCGAGAAGTATGCCACTTGGTCATTGTAATGCAATCTTTATTAAAGATGCCAATGCGCTAATTATTGAAGATCCAATTGAGCTTTTCGAAGAAGCAAAAAAGCAAAATGCTTTTACTTTCTGGAATCATCCATATAGAAGACAAGAGCCTTATGGTTTATTGGAACTAAAGGACATTCACAAAGAATTGATTAATAAAGGCCTACTTCATGGCATAGAAGTGGTTAATAGAGGAAAATTTTCTGATGGCGCTCTTCAGATTGCTCTAGATAATAATTTAACAATCATGGGGAACTCAGATATTCATGGATTTATTGATTGGGAGTATGAAGTTCCTAGTGGAGGCCATAGACCAGTTACATTAGTTTTTGCTAAAAAAAGAAATCAGAAATCAATCCAAAAAGCTTTATTTGATAGACAGACAGTTGTTTGGCATAAAAACAGTTTAATTGGAAGAGAAGAATGGCTGATCCCTTTAATTCATGCCAGCTTAGAGATAGAATCTTTTAAATATAAATATGATGATTCAAGTTATAAGAGAGACTTAGCTTATGTAGAAATTAAAAATAACTCTGATGCTAGATTCATTTTAAAGAACATTAGTGATTATAGTTTCTTTATGGATATCGATGTGATTGAGATTCCTGCTCATGAAACAGTAGAATTGCAGGTTATTACAAGAGCAAAATTAGAAAAATTCAATTTAGAATTTGAAGTTTTAAATGCTATATTTGCTCCAAGACAACATCCAACAATTACAATGCAAGTTGAAAAGGTGAAGAGATGAACAGAGTATTAGGATTAATATTATTAACATTATTAGCGATAGGGGTATTATTTATGACTTATGAAAAAGAGAATGACGTAGCGGTAATTTCAACAAATTTTGGAGATATGATAGTAGAGTTTTATCCTGATATCGCCCCAATGCATGTAGATAGTTTTGTTGCATTGGTAAATGAAGAATATTTTGATGGCACTACATTTCACAGGGTAATTCCAGGTTTTATGATTCAAGGAGGAGATCCTAATTCTAGAAATGAAAATAAGGCTACTCACGGTACAGGAGGTCGAGCAGGTAAATTCTTTGGCATTGGAAACGAAGAAGACCCAAGTACTTGGCTTATTCCTCAAGAATTCAATGATACGCCTCATGTAAAGGGAATTTTGTCTATGGCAAGA
>Ga0209666_1004134_pt1 | contig 10314 bp, 5 predicted proteins | sample SaaInlV_125m_DNA_FD_184679 | JGI IMG/M metagenome (GOLD analysis project Ga0209666, IMG submission 184679) | Marine microbial communities from expanding oxygen minimum zones in the Saanich Inlet - Saanich Inlet SI037_S3LV_10m_DNA (SPAdes)... | ecosystem: Environmental > Aquatic > Marine >...
GATCGAGGGGGCCTTTTTTTTGCATCGACGCCGAGCTCAACACTGATCGTGAATGTCTGTCTGCGTCCTTACTCTGCGTGCCGTCTCGCCGTAAAAACGCCGTATGTCTTTTTAGTCTTCAAAATTGCACATTGCAAGGCGCCGCGGAGCCACAGAAAACGCGCGTCCCCGCCTTTTCTTTTTGCGTTTTTTTTTCCGAGATCGGCGAGATCCGACCGCGTCGGCGCGCTCATTGAGCGCCGCGATCTGCTCGCGCCTCACACCCCACGACCCGCGTTTCGACGCGCACACCCGTAAAAACAGCATGTCAGGATTTCCCCAACCCGGCGGCGGCGGCGGCGGCGGCGGCGGCCGCGGCCGCAAGCGGAGCCGCAACGGCGGAGGCCGCGGCGGTGGCCGAGGCGGTGGCGCCGGCCGCGAGGGGGACTGGCAGTGTCCCAAGGGGTGCGGCGTCGTGTACGCCTCGAAGGCGTCGTGCTTCAAGTGCGGCGAGCCTAAGCCCGGTGACGCGGGCGGTGCGCCTCCCGCTTCGAACGGCGGGGGTACGTCTTTCCACGCCCCCAACGCGGGAGGCGGTACGGCGCCCGGCCATCACGTCGTGCTGAAGCAGCAGGACAACAAAACCAGCACCACGGCGTTTTCCGCGCTAAACCTCTCCGCGCCGACGATGCGCGCGATCAACGAGATCATGAAGTTCACGCACGCCACCGCCGTGCAGGACCAGACGCTGCCCCCTATTCTCCAAGGGCTTGATGTCTTAGCGAGAGCCAAGACGGGCTCGGGCAAGACGGTCGCGTTCCTGCTTCCCTCCATCGAGACGATGATCAAGGCGGGCCCCGCGAAGCGCGGCGCGGTTTCCTGCCTGGTGCTCTCGCCCACGCGCGAGCTCGCGAGCCAGATCCACGAGGAGGCCAAGTCTCTGTTGACGTTCCACAACCTGAAGGCGCAGGTGGTGTTCGGAGGCACGAACATCAACTCCGAGCGCAACAGGCTGAACAGTCAGGCGTGCGACTTCCTCGTCGCGACGCCCGGGCGGCTCATCGACCACTTCCAGACGAGCGCGTTGGCGCCGCGGTGCTCTGCTTTGAAGGTGCTCGTGCTGGACGAGGCGGACCAGCTGCTTGAGATGGGGTTCAAGCCTTCCATCGACAAGATCTTAGGATTCATTCCAAGAGACCGCCAAACTTTACTCTTCTCCGCGACCGTCCCGAAGCAGGTGCAGAACATCGCGGCGAACGCGCTGCGCCCCGGGTACGCGTACGTCGACTGCGTCGGCGAGGAGGACAGCGCTACGAACCTGCAGGTCAAGCAGTGGCTCACGATCGCGCCGCTGGACGACCACCTGCCTTTGTTAGTGCAGCTCATCACGAGCCACCAAACGCAGGTGCCGGACCACAAGGTTATTTGTTTCTTCCCCACCGCGCGCGCCACGCAGCTCGCCGCCGAGCTCTTCGTCGCGCTCGGGAAGCCCGTGTTTGAAATCCACTCGCGGAAGAGCCAGGGGCACAGGACGAAAGCCGCGGATCAGTTCCGGGACGCCGTCTCCGCGGTGATGATGTCCTCCGACGTCTCCGCGCGCGGCATGGACTTCCCCAACGTCACGATGGTCATCCAAGTAGGTCTGCCCTCGTCCAAGGAGCAGTACATCCACAGGCTGGGGCGCACGGCGCGCGCGGGGAAGACGGGCGAGGGGCTGCTGCTCCTGGCGCCGCACGAGGAGTTTTTCGCCAGGCAGCTGCGGGACTTGCCCATCACCAACGCGCCCGCCACCGTGGACCCGAACGCCGCGCACACGGTCGCGCAGGCGCTCGCGCGCGTGGACCCGCGCACCAAGGAGCAGGCGTACGTCGCGTGGATGGGCTTCTACAACGGCTCCTGCGGCAAGATGGGCTGGAGCAAGACGCAGCTCGTGGAGCACGCCAACCGGTACGCGCTGGAGATTCTGGGGTGCCCCGGCCTGCCCGGCATCCTCAAGAAGACCGTCGGCATGATGGGGCTCAAGGGAGTGCCCGGCCTGAACATCCAGTCCGAACTCCCCGGAGGCAGGGGCGGCGGCGGCGGCGGAGGGCGCGGCGGCGGCGGCGGGCGCGGGCGCCGTTGAGCGGCGGGGCGTATTCTTTTTACATTTTTTAATTAAACGTAGACCTTCACTTCACTCTGCGTCGTCGCCCGGAGGCGCCGTCGCCATGGGTTCCACCACGCACCCTTCCTCGAGGTCGCCGCAGACGGCTATCCGCGGCTCCTGGACGTGCCATATCGTGCGCAGCGTCGCCTTGGCGCCCCTCAGCCGCGCAGACAGACTGTCTACGCGCTGCATCACGGCGCGCCACGCGTCGTCGTCCGCCGCGCGCGCCGTCTCGACGCGGCACAGCGACACGTGCATGACGTGCGTGGCTTGTTTCTTCGGCGCGTCGGGGAACGCGGCGCGGCACCGGACGCGCAGGTCGTCCGTCGGACTCGGCCCGAGCCCCTGTTCGTTGAGGAGCACCAGGAGCACGCCGGATGAGGCGAGCACGACGCGGTCCACCTCGACGTGCAACGCGGGCGTCGCGGCGACGAGCGCGGCGCACGTTTTTAGCTCGGCGGCGATGAACGCCTCGTCCGCCGGTCTCGGGTCGGAGGGATTCGCGGTGTGGAACACGGTGGAGTGGTACGACGACGGGGGGTTGGGGTACGTCCGGAACCCGGGCGGAAGCGCCGCGGTGAACTCCGCACACGCCTCCGCGGCGGCATCGCGGAGGGCATCCCCCCCCTCGGGACCGGCGATGGCGGTGCACAGCAGACGCACGGAGAAGGGCGCGTCGTAGAGCTTGGCGCGGAGTCGATTCAACGTCTCGTCCCAGTAATAGTTCGCCGCGGTCGCGGCGATGGCGCACGGGTCGAGACCCGCGCGAGCGCTGGCCTCGAGCTCGTCGTACACGCGCGGCCGCATCACGTGGTCGGGTTCCGGAGCCATCTCGCGCCGCCGACGCCCTCCGTCGCGCGCTCGACACTGGAAACTTAATGTGACAGGTGTCGTTCGTGGTCGTGACGCCCCGTCGCTTCCACGCCAGAAGGTGACGCGCGGCGAGCGCGACCTAGGCCCATGTCGTGCCTCGCGCGGTCGCCCCTGGTGTGCGGCGCGCGCGATGCGGGTGCGCCCCGCGCGCGAGAGCTGGGGTGTCGCCGCGCGCCCCGAAGCCCCGCGCGGTGGTCCCGCGTCCCCGCCGGCGCGTCCGCGTCTCCCGATAACGAGACCGCGTCGAGCGTCGATGGCGATGACCGACGGCTCCGAGCGGTCCCCGGGTCGTTCGCGGTGGGGGAGATGGTGAAGAGCGGCGAGGGCACGACTTTGGTGATCCGCGAGGTCCTGGGGAAGGGCAGTTTCGGCACGACGTACGCGTGCGAGCGCCCGGAGTTGGGCGACGAGGTGGCGTTGAAGGTGCTGACGCTTCGGGAGATGCGCGACTGGAAAGCCCTGCAGCTCTTCGAGCGCGAGGCGAATACGCTCAAGGGCTTGTCGCACCCCGCGATCCCGGCGTACGTGGATTACTTCGAGGTGGACTCCGAGCGGGACGTCAAGTTCTGCCTGGTTCAGAAAATCGCGCCCGGGAAAAGCCTGCAGAGCCTCGTGGACGGCGGCTGGCGCCCAACGGAGACGGAGATCGTAAACGTCGCCGAGCAACTCCTCGAGGTGCTGTCGTACCTCTCGTCGCTGCGGCCGCCCGTGCTTCACCGCGACGTTAAGCCCGGCAACGTGTTGCTCGACCGCGCGACCGGCTCTTTGAGCCTCGTGGACTTCGGCGCCACCGCGGAGGCTGCGATGACCGCCGCGGTCGCGGAGGAAGGCGTAGGGCCTTTAGGGAGCACCGTGGTGGGCACCTTCGGGTACGCCGCGCCCGAGCAGATGATGGGCGGCGCGACGGCCGTCTCCGACCTCTACTCCGCCGGCGCGACGCTTCTTTTTCTGCTCAGCGGCCGCGCACCTTCCACGATGCCCTCGGCGCGGCTGCGCGTCGACTTCCGGGGCATCGTCACCATCGAGGACCCACGGCTCGAGGCGGTGGTCACGCGCCTCCTGGAGCCCACGCCGGAGGACAGGTACGCCAACGCGCGTGACGCGCTCGCCGCGCTCAAATCGACGCCGAAGAAAACGGCCACCGCGGCGCGCGCGCGAGAAGTCGCGCCGTCTCCTCCGGCGGCGCCGGGCGCCGTGGCGGACGCGCTGGACGCGTTCGGTGTGCCGCCGCTCGTTTCGGGCGGCTCGTCGCGTCCCTCGCGGCGCATCCGCAAGCCCAGCGGCACGCGCGTGGTGGTGGAGCGTTTCGGGTCGACCAAGCTGGTGGTGGCGATTCCGCCCGCGGGCGTCACCGGAGAATCCGCGTCTGTCGGGGGCTTTGCCGTGGCGTGGAACGCGTTCGTCGCCTTCTGGACCGCCTCCGCGCTCGCCTCGGGCGGGGGTCTGCTGATGGCGGCGTTCTCCATCCCCTTCTGGCTCGCAGGGAAGGAAGTGGCCTCCCAGGCGTTCGCGCAGATCTTCGAGGCCACCAGGCTGGAGCTGGACGCGGCGACTTCCGCGTACGCCCTCGCCGTCACGGCGACGGGGATGCGAAGCTCGGAGAAGAAGGGCGACTTGCTCGACGTGCGCGGCGCGGCGATTCGAGCCGACAGCGTGACGAACGGGCGGCCGGACTACGCGCTACGGCTGGAGATTGGCGCCGAGCCCGTGACCTTCGGCAGGGGCTTGCAGGAGGTGGAGCTGGAGTACGTCGCGGGGGAGATCAACGAGTTCCTAGACGCCTCCAGGGGGCTCGCGGCGGCGGCGGAGTGATTCTCGTTCACCTTCTTTTTTGCCCTTTCAACTTTTTGTTAATCTCTTCTCTTTGTCTTCGCTCTCTTTCGAATACCTATGTAAAAAATGCGTCTCGTCTTCCCTCGCCCTTCCCTCTCGATCGCTCTTCCTTCTCATCCCCAGAAGTTGCCCCCGTAGATGTCCTCCCTGCGCGTGGGCGCGTTCGGCTCCCGGGTCCCGGGTCGGAGCTTACCCGGGTCCCCGCGCTTCGCCACCGGGCGCTTCACGTCGCGCGTCCCAAAAATCACAGCCGCGGCGTCGCGCCTTCTGGTCTCCTCCTCCATGGAGGTCCGCCGGGCCGTGCTCCACTTGTCGTGCCAGTGGTCGTGCGCCTCCTCCTCGCCGCCCACGAAGGCCATCGTGCCGAAGGACTCGTCGCGCGGCAGAGAGGAGCTCGGCGCGGGGCGCGCCGGCGGCGCCCCGACGGTGGGCGCAAACGCGCGGACGGGCGTGTCGGCGAATGACGGAGGGGACAACGACGCGCCTCCCGGTCGGGACCCCCTGGAGGGCTGGAAGAGCAACGAGCGGAAGAGGCTGTCCGTGTTGGGCTGCGCCGCCGCGGCGGCGGGGAGCGGCCTCGCCCTCGGAATCGCCATGGGCTGGCTCCGCGCGTGCGCGGAGCCGCGCTCGGTGTCGTCCCGCTCCTCAAACCAGGTGGGCTGCATGTCGCACGGTAGGGACCCCTTGCCGCGTCAGCGTTCGAGATATCGCTTTTTCCGAGACGAGCGCTTGAGGTGCGCGGGAGCGTGCGGTACACCGGGGAACCGCGGAGGTGCTTGGAGGAGGGGCGAACGACGCACGGAGCGGTTCGCGGCGACCGTCGGGGACGACGTTCGGCTCGGCGCGTCCGGGTGTGGAGCGCGGACGCTGGGTGACCCTTCGCGAAGCGCTCGTTAACAACATCCCTCGGAAAAAACCTTGTCACGACGTGCCAATTTGTCTCGACGTCAGTCATGTCGGTGTCTTTCCAGTCTGCAAAATCTTTCTCCGACATCCTTGAATTACAAACCGCCGTCCGGAAAAAAACGCTTCGGGGGAACGGAAAGCCACGACTTCGCAGTTTCCATCTGCCGAGACCAAGCACACAGCAGGACGCGGAGACGAGGAGAGGCTCGACAGGAGACGACCGAGTCGAGGGACATTACACCCAGATGATCGCGCGCGGTCGCGCGATGACCCGGTGTCGTTAGAGTCCGACCGGACTAGGGGGTTCCGTACCCCTCACCTCGTGCCCCGAAGTTCCGCGAAGAGACGGTAGGTGCCCACTCGCGAGATGGCGGGTCACGCCGCGTACGCGGACGAGTGCTGGCGAAGCTCGGTGATGCGTCTCCGGAACATGTCGCGCCAGAACGAGGCGTCCATCACGCGCCACCGCGCGCTCGTCGAGCGCCTGTCGAACATCAACCCCGACGTGCGCGACGCGCGGAACCGCCTCCTCCCGGACATCGAGACGCGTCGCGCGGCGTTTCGAGGGGACGTGGAGTTCCGCGAGAAACTCGCGGAGGAGCGCTTCACGCGCATCGAGGCGAGCCTCGCGGACGCGGTGCCGTTCCGCGATTTCGGAACGCGCGAGTACGACCCGGACGAAGCCGCGGAAGCCGCGGCCGCCGCCGCGGAGGAGGAGGAGGACAGAAACGCTCCGCTGTATCGGCCGCGACGAACGCGTCGCGGAGGAGGGCGTCCGCGACGAGAGGAACCCGAAGCGCCGCGAGGCGGCATCCTCGCGTCGCTCCGTCGGGAAGCCTCGGACGCCGCGGTGTCTTCTGCGACGCACTTCAGCCGCACGCGTGCGCTTTCGGTCGTCGCGCGCAGACGCGAGCCGGACACCGCGTTCCACGACGGCAAGGCCAGGGCGGCGATGGCGCGCGCGCAGGCGCACCGCGCCGCGTTCGCCGCCAAGGAAGCCGCCAGACGCCGCGCGCGGGAAGACGCCGTTCGCGTCGCCGGCGACGCCGACGCGCTCGAGCGAGGGAACGGAGCGAACGGAGACGAAAACGCGTTTTCCGCGTTTTCGTCCGTGAAAGACGCGTCCCTCTCGTCGCACGCCGCCGAGGACGAAGACGACACCGAGGACCGCGTCGGCCGGCTCGCGAGGCTCCGCGCGACGGCGCGCGCGCGGTTCCGCAAGGTGGGCCTCACCGTCAAGATGGGCCTGCGCGCGGCAAACGCGCTGGAAGACGTCTCCGCGGAGGGTCTCGCGGCGCAGCGCGCCGAGCGCGAGGCCTCGGCGGCGGCGGCGGACGCCGCCAAGGCCAAGCACGCGTTGGATGAGGCCACGAGAAGCTCGACCCTGGCGAAACGATCGCTGGACGCCGCGAACGAGGACCTGGCGGAGGCGGAAGCGCGCGCCGCGGAGGCGGGTGGCGTCGCCGCGCGCGCGCGCGACATCGCCGACGAGCTCCGCGCCGACGGACAGCTCGACGCCGCGGCGCTCGCCGATAAAAACGTCGAGGCGTGGCAGGCGCGCGCGCGCGCGGACGAAACCAGCGCCGAGGGCATTCGTGAGAAGCGCGATGGGCTCCTGGAGGCGTTCGAGGCTTGCGAGGTACGTCGCCTCGAGGCAGAAGAAACGCACGCCCAGGAAGAGGCAAAGGCGCGAGCCGCGCGGGACGCCGCCGAGACCGAGGACGCGCGCGCCGCCGATTCGCGCGCCGCGCGCGCGGTGGTGATGCGGAGAGTCGCGCGAGAGGTGCTGGTTCGCGTGCGCCGCGCGGGGGACGAGGGAAGCGCGGAGGAAGAGTCCTCCAGCGCGGACGAGTCATCCGATGGCGGTGAGTCTTCCGACTCCGACGAGGAGGAGAAGGCGCGGGAGGCGCGGAAGCGCGAACCGAAAGACGCGCGACCGGAACCCGAACCGTCCAAGCCTTCGCGCGCCGAAACGCGGCGCGTCGCCATGCGGGAGGCCGCCGCGGTGGCGATCGAAGCGGGCGTGCGCCAGGACATTGCCAAGTCACTGGAAGAGGTGCGCCTCGCGTCGCGCGCCTTCGCCGACAACGCAGCGGCGGCGGCGCTAGGCGCCGCCGACGCCGCCGACGCCGCCGACCGTCGCCTCGCGTCGCGCGTCTCGTCGCTCACCTCCGCGCGCGCCGCCGCGGACGACGCGCGCGCGCGTTTCCGCGACGCAGCGGTGGCCTTGTGCGAGGCGAGCGCGCCGGGAGACTCGCGCGAGACTGTGTTCACGCTGGACGCCGACGCGCGGGTCGGCCGTCGCCTGGCGGCGGCGCTCGGCCCTGCCTCGGCGTCGCCCGCGTTCGCCAAGGGCGTCACGCCCGCATTCAGGCTCAAGCCCGGCTTGCACATGGTGATCGCCGTCTCCGAGCGGAGCCTCCCGCGGCATTCCGAGCCGGACGGGAAAGCGCCGCGACGGAAAGGCGCCGCGCCGCCGACGCTGGCGGAGCTTTTGGCGACGGCGGTACCCCCCGCGCCGCGCGAGGGCGACGCCGACGACGACGAGGAGACGCGCGCGTCCGCCGCCGCCGACGCCGGTGCGGCGGCGGCGGCGGCGGGGAACGCGTTCGATGCGCCGCCGGATGCGTCGCACTTCGACGGAGGACCCTCGTTTTCTCCTCGTGAAGACGGCGAGGACCGCGAGGACGATGAGAACCGCGACCCCGTGGACGGATCGAAAACGCGTGACCGCCGCGGATCCGTCGGCGCGGCGCGGCGCGCGGCGCGCGACGCCACCGCCGAGTCGACGTCCAAATGGGCGAAACGCGCGAGAGAGAAGGGTCTCGTCCCCGCGGTCGACCCGGGAACCCTCCCGCGGGAGACCGACGGGACCGCGGTCACCGCGCCCGCGAGGCCGGTCGACCCGCGCCCCGCCGCGACCGAGGGAGCGTTCAACTCGGTGTTTCGCGCGCGCGCGGGACGCGAGACGCGAGACCCGCCGAGACCCGCCGAAAAAGAAAAAGCAACGGCGACGATGACACAGACGCAACTTCTCGGGCGTTTCGTCCGCGCGCAACGCGCGTGCGCGCGCGCCGAGCTCATCGCCGCGCGCGCGTTCCGCGAACGACGCGATGCGCGTGTGAACGCGCGGCGTCTCCGCGATGTCGCAAACGCGCTGGCGCTCGCCGTCCCCGCCGCCGCCGCGCGCCGCGGCGCCGCCGAGCGCGCGTGCGCGGCGGGCCTCGCGGCGCTCGCCGAGGGCGAGGCGAAATACGTCGAGGCGTGCCTGTCGCATGGCCCGCGCAGGGCTCGCGTCGCAAAGCTCGAGCGCGCCGAGGGTGCATACGCCGCCGCCGCTGCCGCCGCGACCTCGGAAATCGACGCGTTCCGCGCGGACGTACGCGCCAAAACACGCGCGCTCGCCGAGGCGCGCGCTTTGTCCGCCGCCGCCGCCGACGCGCACGACGCCGCGAAGCACGCCGAGGCGCGCGCGCGCGCGGCGGCGGCGGCGCACGAGGCGCGTTGGTGGCGCGTGCTGCGGCAGCTTCGCGCGTCCTCTCTAGGCGCGCGCCCGTCGGTCGACCCGCGCGCGTCGACCCTCTCCGTCGACGACATCGACGGCGAGTTTGCAAAGGAGCGCGACGCGCTGGTCGCGGCGACGTCGGCGGCTTCGATAAAAACACGCTACGCGCAGTTCGATCGACAGGCGCTCGCGGCTCCCGTCGCCGAGGCGCGTCTGGCGCGCGAGGCTGCGACGCGTGCGCTCGGCGCGGCGCTGGACGCGCGAGACGATGCGCGGCAAAGACACTCCGCCGCGGCGGCGGTGACGTCGCTGGACGCCGAGGGGGACAGACTGGCGGAGGCGTCGAGCGACGCCGCGGCGCGCGCCGCCGTCGAGGGCGGCGACGAGCGCGGCATGCGCCGCCTGGCTCTGGCGGCGGCGGCGGCGGCAGCGGCGGAGATGGCCGAGCGCGCCGAGCGTCTCGCGAGTGAGACAAACGAGATGGCCTCCGGCGTGTTCCACGCTCGTGCCTGCGAAGACGCGGAGGCGAGGCACGCCGCGCTCCTCGCCGCGGAGACGGAGCTCGCGCATTTGAGCCACGACCTCGCGCGCGCGCGCGAGGCGGAGTGCGACGCCGCCGCCGCTTTGGAGACGGCGCGCGTCGGCGCGCGTCTGGACCAGAAGCACGCGGCGCACGATGTCGGTTCATTCGTGGCGACGCGCGCGTTGGAGCGCGCGGAAGAGGACACCGAGACGCTCGTGCGAGCCTTGGCGCGCGCTCGCGCCGCGCGCGACGCCGCCGAACTGGCGTCCTTCGAGGCGGACGACGTCGTCGTCGAGGCGCGAAAGGAGGCGCGTTTCAACCGCGCGCGCCTCGCGCCGGACGCCGCGCGCGTCGCGGCGGCGCTCCGGGCCAAGGCGAAGGCGCTGCGACCCACCGCGAGGGAGGTGGCGGAGGAGGGAGGCACGCGCGGCGACGAGACGCAAAGAAAAGAACCGTCTCTCGAGACGGGTCTGAAGAAAAACCTCTTCAAGGAAAAACAAAAAAACGCGCGTGGGTCCGGAACTCTTTCCGCGCTGGACGCGGCGCTCG
>Ga0209666_1004135_pt1 | contig 10314 bp, 13 predicted proteins | sample SaaInlV_125m_DNA_FD_184679 | JGI IMG/M metagenome (GOLD analysis project Ga0209666, IMG submission 184679) | Marine microbial communities from expanding oxygen minimum zones in the Saanich Inlet - Saanich Inlet SI037_S3LV_10m_DNA (SPAdes)... | ecosystem: Environmental > Aquatic > Marine >...
TTCTGCTTCTGCTTCTGCTTCTGCTTCTGCTTCTGCCTTTATTATTAGTTATACTATTTAAAAAATCAAAATATTTTTCCGTATCTGTATCTGTATCAATAATAAAATGTTGTAAGTAAATTAATAAATTTATAAAAAAATCTTTAAGATAATTATATTTTTCATTAGTACTTAATTCAATCATGAACATATATTTATCTTTTAAAAGCTTTTCATTTCCTGTTATTTTAAGTATTGTATTAAATTGTAAAGTATTTAATTCTTTAATATTAAGTGCATTAGTTTTTGATATTTTCATTTCATGCTTTGCAATACTTTTTTTAATCATTTCCCAGTCTTTCCAAACTATTTTTGGCTTGTTTAATATTGATGTCATTAGTATTTTCTAATAATAATAAATAAAAATAAAATAAACTTAAACTTAAACTTAAACTGTAAAACCTTTTTGTGGATTTTGATTATATGCTAATTGAGGTGGATACATTACTGGTGGTACTCTTTCACCTACTTTTGTTGCTGGAATATAATATGGCATAGTTGGATACATATATTTTTGTCCCATTTGATTTGTATGGTGTGTATGTGGTTGCATACCAATATTTACTGCAAGGCTTCCAGCAGTATTCATATAATTTTGATAATATTGTTGTTGTTCTATATTTGGATTTGGCATTGATTGTGTCCCCCCACTTCCCGATGACATTGAAGCCCTATCATTTACTTCACCTGGTTGCTTAACATCTTCACCTGGTTGCATTGCGGGTGTAACGGGTGGAGCTTCAATATCATTATATACTGGCTTGATATGATAAGATGGCCATGTCGAACCTGTTGTAAAAAATGGCGTTAGAATAAGGTCAGGAACCTTGCGAAAAGTTTGTTGAAATTGGCTGAACATTATAATAGTTATATTATATATATAATATATGTTTATATAGATTTTTAATATAATATTGGGACTATTTTAATAACATATTCTAATAGTTTATAAAATAATTCTTTATTATCTTTGTACATTTGTGTAAGTATTACGTGGGTCTGTACATAGATTATTTTTATCTATTAGTTTTTCCATATATTATTGATATTGTTCTGTAAAATCTTTTATAATATTTTTGTGCATTATATATGATAAACCTGATATATAATGATAATTCCAAATATAATATACTTTATCTTCATCATATTCAGTATCACTTGCCAAAAGATAAATTTATATTTTCAAGTGATGTAATTTCACATTATTTGGGAATACAAAGCTTGGATGTGATGTATTTTTATATGTATCTATTTTCGGTATCAATCCAATAAAAATATTATGAACCGAAAATGTTATACGATGCTGCTTTATTTATCATATTAATCTTCTCATTCCATATTAAGTTAATTTCCAGAGACTTACATTAATAATTATAAATAATAGTTTTATTAATATATTGGATAATCTCCTATAAATTGTTTCACATATTATATTGATTTTTTATCACCAAAAACACATATGGGCAATTGATTCGCAATGTATTTTCAAGAGATTTATCATAAGTATCTTCTAAATCCCATAGACCTATTACACATGTCATAACATAAGGTCTCAATTCTATTAAATCCGCTACATCATTATCACTATCTTAGTTATTGTTACTATCGCGGCTATTACAATTCACTATCAAAACATCACATTCAACTTTTGGATATAAATTGCTAATTTACAGAGTAAATAGATATTATTCTTTATATATTTACTTTTTTAAAATGAGTACATAATTTTATTTTCTTAGAGATTTTATAAACTTTTTAAACTTTAATAGATTTTCAAAATTATGTACTCATTTTAAAAATTGATTTATATATATTATAATTATGTAACTATAAATATGTCAGTAGATATTGAGAACATCTGTGGTAACATTACTCGTCATTCTAATAATCACAAACAAAGATTTTATACCGATAAAGAATATGCCATTATATCTACTGAGATGTTACAACAAATACCTTGTTTAAAATCACCAGATGATATCAATAAGTTTCAAAAGTATATTCAGCGTGCACATAAAATTAGTTTATCCAAAGCAAATCTCATTTATTTCTATAACACTTTAGGTATTGACAATTTACCTTTTAAAAAGCTAATTACCAAGAAAAAATCTAAATCTAATTCTGGTGTTATTGTTGTAACTTTACTAACATCTGGAACACCTGAATATATTGATGATGATGGTAATAAGGTAGTTGGTAAATTTAGCTGTCGTCACAATTGTGCTTATTGTCCTAATGAAAAAGCACATGAAGGTAACAATTGGGTAGACCAACCTAGATCATATCTATATAGTGAACCAGCTGTTTTGCGTGCTAATGAAAACAAATTTGACCCCATTCTTCAATTTAATTCTAGAATAGATGCTCTTATAAATATGGGACATGTTGTTGATAAATTAGAAATAATAGTTCTTGGTGGTACTTGGTCTAATTATCATAAAAATTACAAAGATTATTTTATTACAGCAACTTATTATGCAGCAAATACATATTATGAAAAACGCGAAATGCTATCATTAGAAAAAGAAATAGCTATTAATGAAAATGCAAAGATACATATCATTGGTTTAACTTTGGAAACTCGTCCAGATACTATTACATTAGATGAAATCAGTGAGTTTAGAAGATACAATTGCACACGTGTTCAAATTGGAATTCAGCATACAAATAATGATGTTTTAAAGAAAATTAAAAGAGGACATTCTATTGAAAAAGCACACGACGCTATTAGGCTATTAAAAGATAATGGATATAAGATAGATATACATTTGATGCCTAATCTTCCCGGTAGTTCTTATGAATTGGATAAAGAAATGTTAGAAACATCTTTATACGATGAAAGAATACAAGTAGACCAATACAAGATATATCCCACTGCTATTGTTCCATGGACACAAATAAAAGAGTGGCACGAAAAAGGTGATTATGTTCCATATAATGATTTGCTATTGTACGAGTTAATTAAGGATTTCAAGAAAAAAGTTCAAAAATGGAAGCGTCTTAACAGAATTATCAGGGATATTCCTTCAACTTATATTTTAGGTGGATATAAACATGAATATGTTAACATGCGACAACTTTTACAAGATGATATGCGTAAAAATAATTGGGGATGTAATTGCATCCGTTGTCGTGAAATTAAAGATATTAATGTAAAGCCCTATGATATTCATCTTGATATTGTAACATATCCCGCAAGTGATGGTATAGAATACTTTATTTCATATGAAACTGATAAACATCTAATTGGTTTTATTAGACTTAGATTAGCTAATAAAGCAGATAAAAATAATCAATTGCCTGTATTACACGATTCCGCACTTATACGAGAGTTACACGTTTACTCCAATCTAAGTGATGTTGGTAATAACTTAGATGCTTCATATCAGCACAAAGGTTATGGCAAGAGTTTAGTAGCAGAAGCGGAAAAAATAGCTAAGAATATGGAATATCCTAAGATAGCAATCATCAGTGGTACTGGTGTAAGAAATTATTACAGAAAGCTAGGATATTCCCTCATTGACACATATATGGTAAAAACGTTCTAAAAACTATAAAAATTGATATTACAACTCAATTATTTTTATTCTCAGCCATTAATATGGAAATTGATAGCTATCCTGAACTCACAAGCGCTGATATGCTCTCTATAATTCGCAATACATGTGAGCTATACATGAAGCATGGAGCCCGTAGCAGCAAAAAAGTTGACTATTTTCATGAAGAAATCATCAAAGAGTTGAAAACAATCTTTACAGATGAATGCTATAAAGTAGCACAAGAGTATGATGTATCATCTCTCAATCCATCGGGTAAGAAGAAATGTGACATCGTTGTATTACGCGATAATATCCCCATAATTGTATTTCCCGTTAAAATCATTATGACTAACTACAAGCAAAATAAAAACAACTACTTTGAAAATCAAATAGGAGAGGTAACAGGTATCAAGCTTGCTAATCCTACAATCAATGTAGTTCCCGTAAATATTTATATGTCTAAAACACCCTATCTTAATAAAAGCAAAGTAATTACGAAGTTTGAATCAATCACATATGAAGACATCGCTATCTACGAGAAATATAAGGAGAACCGCCTATTCAATGAAGTTATCAACTATATCATTGATGTAGAACATGAGAACGTGGTAAATGATACATACCAAAAAATACCAAAATTAATTGGCTTTAATGCTGCAACTGGGTATGTTTCTCTACGTGCGATTATGGAACGCCTAAATGTATAACTAGCTAAAATGCTAGTCAATCGCTATTTCATTGAGAACTCTACTACTGACATTGATCCATCCACCTGAACGTTTCTGTGAATTTTGTGTTATATAATCTATATTTTTTATAATCACATCTTTAATATAATCTAAATCATTGCTATCATTTGGTTCAATGCAAAGACATCCATAATGTAATATATCTTTATTTTTTGTTATAGTGTAGTTTTTAGGATCCAGAAAGCAAGGTATATACAAGCATTCTTTATTAGATTTTTTTATAGATTGTGTGCGTCCATATGCATACCAACTTGCATATACTTTATTTCCTTTATCGCGTTTACTTAACTCTTCTTTATTTTCCTGTAAATATTTATATGTTAGTGGATTTTCGTTTTTAAACTCTTTTTCATCTATTATTTTAGCATTATTATAAGGGTATATAATGTATTTTTCGCATATACCATTTGTTATAAGAGACCAGCATGGTTCGTCATTGAGTTTATTTTGATGTATATATATTTTATCTCTTAAAGTCGCGATACCATTCTTAATCTTGCATATTTCTTGTAGTTTTTTCGTGTTCTTAGAAGAGTTACCGAAATCGCCTTTATTATTAAATAAAGAATATGTTTTAACTATATCATTATAATAATAAGTTATATCATTATATTTTAATGTATCTTTATGTTTTTTTGTAAATACAGATATGCAACAATATACAGATATTCCTTTGAATACTTTTGCATCATTATAATCTATTATTTCTTCAATATATCTATTTCCAAACAAAAGTTTTCGCAAATTTAATGCTGACTTATTATAAAGATAGGAGTTTGGCGTTATTGCAACCATTATACCATCATCACTAAGTAGTTGAAGGCATTTTAATATAAAAGCGTAATATATATCTACAAGCCCTGTTTTAAGTGTTGTAAAGTTTGATTTGAGGAATTCTCTATATTCTGGTGATAAATCTTGAACTTTAATATATGGCGGGTTCATGATAATATTGTCATATTTTTTTGTTATTGGTGCTCTTAGAAAATCATCATTTATTTTAAATATATTTTTGGAATCAATAGTATTATCAAGATATTCTTTTTTAATTTCATATAAATCTATACTTCTATATTTTGATAAATCAAGATATTTAAGTAGATTTCCAGACCCAACCGATGGTTCTAATAAAGTCCCATAATTATTTATTTTTTGTGACATAATTAAACTTATATTATCGGGTGTGAATACATCGCATTTAGTAAACTTTATTATATCATTCATAATAAATAAAAATAATAAAATATATTTATATAGTCATTTTTTTATTCGTTTTCAGCTTCTCTAAGTAATTTATCACATATTTCTACTTCTACCATTATTTTTTCATGATATCGTTTAATATCATTTAGTAGTTTTCTAAAAGGATCTGAAAAATGTAATATATGTTGTTTAAGAAATAATATTAATAATTTTGCCATATCTTTAAAACTTTGTTTAGTTACCATATATGTTACTTTATTTTCTTTATTTTCTTCATTTTCTTTATTTGATTTTGCTAATATTAATAGTATATCAGTATATTTTAGCATTTTGTCTATAAGTATTTTTCTCATTTTTTGGAATTTATTTTTGGTTTTTGTTATTTTATCTCTTAGTTCTGAAATACTTTCTTCGTTACCACCACTTTGCATAGGCATCATACCAAATATTGTGTTTTGTTTAGTTTTTAGTAATTCACTTAGTTCGCCTTCTAATGTTTTAATTTCTTTATCAATATATTCATCAATACTTTCTTTGAATTCGCCTTTAATTCCTGTTTTAATTCCTGGTTTAATTCCTGGTTTAATTTGGAGTTCTTCTGTTTTACCTTCTTTTTCTAATTTTTTTTTTTCTTCGTAAGAAACATCACCATTTATAAATTCTTCTTTTAAATCATTTTTGTCTAAACTTGTTAAAAAATTATTTCTTAAAAAATTAACATATATATTATATAATGCCGGATCCATTTTATCATCATCATCTGGTTGTCTTTTATTTTTAAGTTCTTCAATAGCAAGATCTTTATATATAGTTTCTCTTATTAATTCTCTAAAAAATATTTTAAGTGACTTTATGTATTGTGCATCTTTTACTTTAAATTCTGATTGTAGCACGGGTCCTAGTTTATCCCACCAATATATAGTTTGTTGCATTTCAATTAATTTAGTTTCTTTACCTTCTAAATTATCTTTAAATTCTTTTAATATCCCTTGTTTTACTTTTAAAAAATTTGTATGTGACATATCATCATATTCACCTTCATCCTTTTCTTCTTCTTCACCTTCCTCATTTTTATTCTCTATTAATAACTGATAAGTTTCATCAAATTTATTTAATTTACTACTATATTCAGTTTTAAACTTACTACTATAATCACTTAGTCTATCTAATAATATATTTATTTTTTGTTTGTATAAATTTTCTTCTTTTCTATCATCTTCTACAAATGTCAACATATGCATTAATTCTATCATTTCTAATTTCATATCATTTTCATTATAGTATTTGGATATTATATCAATAAAATAATTTTCAAATATTTTTTCAAATATAAATTTTTTAATATTTGTTATTAACATTCTTATTTGAGTAGAATTTAGTTCCCCATCTTCATTATGATTATATTTATCTATTAATACATCTATATTATTATTGTATTCTGTTAAAAAATTAAGAGAGTTTTTGATACTATCTATAATATCATTATTAAATATTCTCTTAAAATATTTTATAATTTTATCGAATAACAATATTTTATATTTAATTAATCTTTTTTCATCAACAAAATTTCTAATTTCTATTTGTAATTTATCTTTTTCTGCTTCTGCTTCTGCTTTTGCTTTTGCTTCTGCTTTTGCTTCTGCTTCTTCTTTTGCTTCTTCTTTTGCTTTTGCTTCTGCTTCTGCTTCTGCTTTTGCTTTTGCTTCTTCATCGCCTTCTCCTCCTTTTTTTATTTTCACACCACCTATAAATTTTAATTGTTTATTAGTTATTTTATGATATTTATTTTCATATCTATAATAATACTTATTTCCATTTTGATATAATGTTCTGTATTTATTTTTAATAAAAAGTTTATTAATTGTATATTTCATTATATTAAAAAATATATAAAACTTTTACTATTATATAGTAATAATAAAAAAGAAGCAAAGTTTTAACATGGAAAAAGAAAAAGTTTCTTCTGATACACAATACGTTTCTAAAAAATCTGCTAAGAAGATAAGTGGTACTAAATTTTTTGAAGAGTTTAATAACTTATGTTCTCATGAAGAAGAATATACACTAGATGAATTAAAGAAGCATTTATCAACTGCTTACAAACAAGCGGGAAAAAAAGTAACTGTAAAGCGCGAGCCTTCTGCTTATAATAAATTTATGAAGGAAGAAATTACTAAATTGCGTCAAGAAAATCCTGATAAAGAATACAAGGAATTAATGAAACTTGTTGCAGAAAAATGGAATGCAAATAAAAAAACATCACAATAAAATTAATTATTTTTATATTATAGAATAAATGAATATTTATATTAAATATTTAATTGTTGCTATTTTACTATCATTTATGGATTTTATATGGATATCATTAAATTTCAAGATGTACAATAAAACCGTAAAAGATATTCAAGGTTTTGAGCCAAAAATAAATGTTAAATATGCTATTATTGCTTATGCTTTCATGATACTATCTTTATTTTATATCGCAATACCATTTACAATGAATTATATTAACAAATATAATAATTACACTGATATATTATATAAATCCATTATGTATGGTGGTGTTGTAGGATTGAGTATTTATGGTATATATAATTTCACATGTTTAAGCTTTTTCGATAAATACCCATTATCAACAGCTATAATTGATACTATATGGGGAACATTTTTATACTCTTTTGTAGTATTTGTATTTTTTATACTTTAAGAAAATAAATATATTAATAAGAATAATATCAATGCTGATAATAATATAATAAGAAATGATATTAAAGCACTACCACTTAATAAAATTGGTGTTATAAATAAACCTAAATATATGTTTACTACAAACGCTATTATAATAAAAACATAAATTTGTATACCTTTTATATCAGCTTTATTTTTAAAATTTAATAATTTCACAATTTCTATTTTATCAATATTTATATAATCATGTGTATTATTTAATATAGAACTATTATATAATTTTGATTTTTTATCATATTCATTTATTAATGTATCTAGTTGACTACATTTATCAATATCTTCTTTTGAAACTCCATCTAAATCTTTTTCTTTTACATTTTTATAAGTGAAATTGTTTAAATTAGAACATTTATCAAAGTGTTCTAATAACATTATATTAGTTATATTCTATTATATTATAACTATTTTTAATAATTTGTAGTATGTAAAAATATACCATTTGATAAACCAGTATATATAGTTCTTCGTACAATAAACTTATAACCTTGTTTTTTATTGCACATTTAATAACATGAAAATTAGAATTATTTGTATTATTTGTATTATATAACATTATAATTTTTTTAATGCAATTTGCATAGGTAGTAATAGCTGCTTCTAACATTCCTGATAAAGTTGCTATCAATAATGTTTCTCAAGGTTTAATATTGCCCTTTTTTATTACCTTATATGGTACTTAACCTTGTAAAGTAATATTTATACCATTATACAAATTTCTAAAATTATATTGCTTGTTATTTTGTATGTTGGTTTTTAATAGTATTTATTGGATATAATTTGAATAATCTTATACCTTTTGCTATCTAATCTGATAATAAGTTAATGATATCATTATTTATTAATTTAATATATTATTTTTATTAACCTATAATTTCTTATATTGTAATATAATAGAGATAGTTCATAATATATTTATGGCAAATACATATGAAACAATTATTATTATCTTAGCGATATCAATAAATACCGGCATTATATTATGGTTTATTACACAATATCGTGATATGGATTTTGGTGGCAATCCTATGTTACTAAATATAAATTATAACAAAAATAAAATGGAAAGTACAAATGTTAGCGGTGATAAATGTACAACTACATGCGATTCTCTTGATCCTGTTAGTGATCCAAAATACAATATGCAGCAAATAATTAAGCAATCTATATTATTAGAAGAGCATTTAACAAATAAAAATAAAAGATGCCGTGATTGTATAACTAAACATTTTTTACATATAATTGGCTTATCTGAAGAAGCTCAAATGTTGGCTACAAATAAAATAGATGATTACCCATTAGTAAATGAATCAGTTAATTTATATAATGAATTATTCAAAATATGGATTAAAAATAAAAACATGAATGGTAAGGATGAAAGCTACATATTATATTGTACCAACAAATTAAGAGATCATAGAAAACAACTAATTGTAATATACTTTTTTGACGAAAAATACAAAATAAAAGAAGATAAATAGATTATATTATTTTTTTGATTTACAATAATTATTATTAGACATATAGTATATCCAATAAAATGGTCCAAATAACCAGGCTATAATTAAACCAATTATTTTATCTGTTCTTGAACCACTATATCCAAAGCAAATAAGCGAATAAATAAACGCTAATAATGATGCTATAAATATTCCTAAAATTAATAGAATAAATAATATCTCTATCATTATTTATTATAATGTATTATTATTTTTATAAGGAATATTATTATTATCACACATATGTGTTATGACTTCTTTAATATCATTTATTGCTATATTATGTGCCTATAAATGGTCAGGATGTATTTCTGACCCCATATTTATATTAGGGTATGCTGTTGGAAAAGTAGTCGCATATGTATTAACGTTCTGATATAATGCCACATCCGCAACAATTTGATATTCACAATCGTTGAAATCGTACTTATTATTTTTGTAGTATTTATTGACTATTTTTTCTGCTCCTTTACGTAATATAATATACATACATGCTGATGGTAATATATATTTCAATTTATATATTTAATATTATTTTTA
>Ga0209666_1004136_pt1 | contig 10313 bp, 4 predicted proteins | sample SaaInlV_125m_DNA_FD_184679 | JGI IMG/M metagenome (GOLD analysis project Ga0209666, IMG submission 184679) | Marine microbial communities from expanding oxygen minimum zones in the Saanich Inlet - Saanich Inlet SI037_S3LV_10m_DNA (SPAdes)... | ecosystem: Environmental > Aquatic > Marine >...
AGCACGCCGCGGCGTTGGACGCGCCGCGCGCGCCCCTCCTGCCTCCTCCCTCCACCTCCTCGCCGTCGTCGTCCGAGTGGTCCGCGTGCCCTCCGCGCACGGCGCCGGCCCGATGCTGCGCCTGCGTGCTGTCCATGGGGCCGTCCACGGCGCCGCCGAGCGAAACTCCGCCGCCGCACGAGTCGCCCGCGCTGTCCTCGCTCTTCTCGCGGACGCCGCCAACCGTGCTGGTGCTCCCGGTGGCGCGGTCCCAGCGCCGCGCGGTGAACACGCTGTTCTGCATGCTGTGCGCGGGCTGCGCGTGGATGGCGCCGGCCAGCGCGTGCGGGGCGCCGCCGCCGTGCGAGTGCGCGGGCTGCGCGAACCCTCCCATGCCGCCCAACGCGAAATGGGGGACCGCCTGCGCGGGCTGCGCTTGCGGCGCCGCGGGGTTCCCCGCGTCGTCCGCGCCCGCGTGCGTGGAGCCGCCCGCCGAGTCCGAGGGCGTGGGGGTCATAGCGCCGAACGCGAGACGCGGAGGTATTCCACGCGGAGACAGTTTCGAAAGGCGCGCTGCGCGGAGGACGCGGGGGACGCGGAGCGGGCGTCCGGCTGTTTTCCTTCCGTCACGCGCGCGGGGGCGCTTTTTCCCTTCGCGATCGCGTCGCGAGGCGTACCTCCGAGTTCGCGCGCTCAGTGTGTTTGCCGCCGCGTCGGTCCTCGCCGTCGTTCACGACGCGCCCACCTCGAACCCCGACTCCCCCGAGCGCCGACCGGCCGCGCCCGTGGATGTGGTGGCGCACCGCGATCGCGCAATCCGACGAAAACACGGCGTACGAAAAAGCAAAAGCGCCTTTGGAGCGGGGTTTTTTTCGTGAATCGATTTCGTTCGCGGGGAAAAGCGCGCGCGCGTTTTGACGTTCCGAGGCCGACGCGTGTCGTCGACGTACGACTCTTCGCGCGGTATTACAAGAAAAAGCACCGAAACGAAAAAGCCAGAGCTGACGTCCGCGATGCCTCGAGTCGCGTTCTCTCACCGGCGCGTTCTCTAGACCGTTCCGCGTACGTATCGCGCGTCCGACAGTGAGCATTTAGTCCGAGCACATAGTCCGCGTCCGACGTCGTCGACTCACCCAAACGCGCGTCGTGTCTCGTCCCTCGTCTCTCGCAAAAATCGTCACCGCGCGCTAATCGTCATCCATCATGCGCGTCCCGGGCGACGGCTGGTGCGCGCCCGCCTGGCCGGAGCTCCGGGTGTGCGCGCCGGGGGACGGCGCGTGCTGCGTGAACGCCTGCCCGAGCTTCGCGCCCAGACCCTGTTCGTATTCCTGTTCGCGCGTTCCGTTCCGCGAGCCGGGTCAGCGTCGGAATTCCGGGATTTTTTCGAAAACGAGCGGATTCGACGCGGCGAGACGTATCCGGAGATCGAAACCGACAAGACCACGTGCGGGCGAGACGCGACGCGCGCGAGATTTATGGGGACTCACCGTGTTGGCGTCGAGCGCGGCGAGAGCGCGGGTCCTCCCCGTCGCGCCGGCGGCCCGGTCCGAGGGCGTCCACGGCGCGACGCCTCCCAGCGAGTCCCCCGACGCGGCGAGGCACGCGTCCTCTCCCTCCAGCACCACCAGCTCCGCCTGCAAGGCTTGTATGAGGTCCGAGGCGCTGATGGTTTTCTCCCCGCTGGCTTGCTGCGAAAGCGCCCACTGCAAGAGCTTCTCCGTGGTGTGCCTCGCGCCGCCGTTGAACGCGCGCTTCTGCAGGTTCAGGCTGGAGGTGTACAGGCTGGAGACGGAGTTCGCGGCCGCGCGGAACCGCTGGTACAGCTCCCTGTCCATCTCGTCCAGACCCGTGGACTCCGCCTTGCGCTTCTTAGGCCCCATCGCGACGTCTCCGAGGCGTGTTTTGAGTTTCCGAGCGCTCGAGTCTCCGGGGCTCGGCTCTCACTCCTCCGGGCCGTCCCGCTCGTCCCGGTGGCCCGCTGACGCGCCGCGCAGAGCCGTCGAGCGTCGACCTAGGTGGGGACCGCGCCTCGCGTCCGCGCCTCGTCGAGCCGAGCGCGCCGTCCGCGCGCGCGCGTCGCCGATTTTGAGCCGCCGTCACCCGCTGAGTCACAAAAAGGCTTTTCTTCGCGAAATCGCAACGTCGAACACGTTGAAACCGAATCCGATTCGAGTCAAACCGGTTTCCCGCGGTTCACCGATCCGCTTCGAGCGGCTTGACCGGCTTGACCGGCGAGAGGTGCTCGTGGCCTCTCCTTTTCCTTTTCCTTTTCCGATCGGCCGAGTTGTTTCGCCGCGCCCGGTCGCGCGCCGGCATTACCACGCACGCAGCGCCCGACCCAGGCGACTGTTCGACACACACAGCACGCATGTCCAGTAACTGGGCAGACGATTCCGGCGACCTCCCTCCCCCCATGTCCGGCGGAGGGGGCGGTTCCAGCGCGCCTGCGGCCGCGCCTTCCGGCGGGTGCGTCTCGCGACTGCGACAGCGACATCGATCGCAATCTCCCGCCGACGCTTCCGCGCCGGACGCGCCGCTGACCACGACCCTCGACCCTTCCACAAACGCAGAGGCAAGCCCGCGTACGTGCCCCCGCACCAACGCAACCGCCCCGCGGGCGAACGCGGGGGGGGCGACTTCGGCAGAGACGACAGACGTGGCGGTACGTCACCCGACCGGCGCTCCGCACTTTTTCAGCCGGCCACGACCGCCCACGACCGCCCCACGAAGACGAAGTGCCGCGGGGTTCGATTTTCCATTTTTTCCAACCACGACGCGCGACGGAATCGCGCGTGATCGGACCCGGCGGCGACGACACCTCCGGCCTAAACCCGCGGCCTATAATGCGAGGCACATCGCGGGGACTGTCCCGAACGCTCGAGCGCCGATGCGAATCGCGACACCGCCGTGCGCGGGTCCGAGCAAACCCTAAACGCGCGCGAAAAACGCGCGCGCGGGATCGGCACCTCGCGTATGCGTTTCGTGGCGGACGCGATGGCGACGTGGGCGGTCGGCACGGCGTTTTTTTTAGGGAACCTTTTTTCGAAAAGCTTTTCGTCGATCGACGCGGTCGGTTTTCCCCGTCGCGCCCGCCGCGCCGCGCGAAGCGCACCGTCTGACCAATGAAACGCCCCACTCGAACGACTCTCTCCTGACGAACCAACCCAACAGGCGACTACGGCGGCGCTTTCGGCGGGCGCCGCGACGACCGCGGCGGCGATTACGGCGGCGGATTCGGCGGGCGCCGCGACGACCGCGGCGGCGGGTGGGGCGGCGGCGATTACGGCCGCCGCGACGACCGCCGCGGCGGCGGCGGCTGGGCGAGCTCCGGGCGGTTCAACCGCGAGGACGACCCGTTCGCGAAGCAGGAGGCTGAGGACCGCGCGGCGAACGAGGCGATGGGCGAGGCGGGCACGATTTCCGTGACGCGCGCCGAGGGCGAGGCGCCCGTGTACGGCGACAGCACCGGGATCGACTTCGAGATGTACGAGGACATCCCGGTGGAGTGCTCGCCGCCGTGGGAGGACTCCATCAAGACGTTCCAGGACATCGACTTCGGCGCCGCGGTGAACAAGAACATCGAGCGGTGCAAGTTCAAGAACCCCACGCCCGTGCAGAAGTACGCGATTCCCATCTCGATCGCGCGCAAAGATCTGATGGCGTGCGCGCAGACGGGGTCGGGGAAGACGGCGGCGTTTTGCTTCCCCATCATCCACGGCATCTTAACTAGAGGCCTCCAGAGCGGCCAACGAGGGGGCCGCAAGACGTTCCCGATCGCGCTGGTGATCGCGCCCACCAGAGAGCTCGCGATCCAGATCCACGAGGAGAGCCGCAAGTTCGCGTACCAGACGGGAGTAAGGTCGGTTGTGGTGTACGGCGGCGCGCCCGCCGCGCAGCAGTTTCGCGAGATGGAGCGCGGGTGCGACGTTCTCATCGCGACGCCCGGGCGGCTCATCGACCTGGTGGACCGCGCGAAGATCTCGCTGTCGATGGTCGCTTACCTCGCGCTGGACGAAGCCGACCGCATGTTGGACATGGGCTTCGAGCCTCAGATCCGGCAGATCGTGGAGCAGCGTGATATGCCCCCCCCGGGCGAGCGCCAGACGATGCTGTTTTCGGCGACGTTTCCCAAGGAGATTCAACGCATGGCGAGCGACTTTTTGAAGGACTACATCTTCCTCACCGTCGGCAGAGTCGGGTCGTCGCACAACCTCATCACGCAGCAGGTGGAGTACATCCAGGGCTACGAGGACAAGAAGTCCATGCTCATGGACCTGGTGTCCGCGGTGCAGGGCCTGACGCTGGTGTTCACCGAGACCAAGCGCGGCGCCGACCAGCTCGAGGATTGGCTCTCCAGACAGGGTTTCCCGAGCACGTCCATCCACGGCGACCGCACGCAGCAGGAGCGCGAGTACGCGCTCAAGTCGTTCCGCAGCGGCAAGACCCCCATCCTCGTCGCGACGGACGTCGCCGCGCGAGGGCTGGACATCCCGCACGTCACGCACGTCATCAACTTTGACCTGCCGAGCGACATCGACGACTACGTGCACCGCATCGGCCGCACCGGCCGCGCGGGGAAGAAGGGGTTGGCGACGGCGTTCTTCACCGACAAGGACGGCGGCTTGGCGCGGCCCCTGATGGAGCTGATGGAGGAGGCGGGGCAGGAAGTGCCCTCGTTCCTGGGCGGGTTCGCCAGCAGGGGGTTCGGTGGCGGCGGGGGAAGGCGCGGCGGAGGCAGGCGCGGCGGAGGTGGGTTCGGCGGGCGCGACTTCCGCAGCGGCGGCGGCGGCGGCGGCGGCGGCGGCGGCGGATGGGGAGGCGGCGGTGGCGGCTACGGCGGCGGCGGCGGCGGCTACGGCGGCGGCGGCGGCGGTGGCTACGGCGGCGGCGGCGGCAGCGCCTGGGACTAAACTCGAAGAGAAACCATTCTGGAGCGCCCCCTCGGTACGGAGCCCCGCGCGGGCTCCGGAGGGGACGTCTCGCGACGATTTTTTTATCACATCAGCAATGCAAAGCTCAAAAACACCTGACGCGGATTCGTCCGACACTGAGCGCTCGGCGACTCCACTGGTACCGCTTCACGTTGTCGTCGTTTTCGACACAGCGCGCCCGTTCGTTCCACACGAGGACGCGCGGGCGAGTGTCCTCCGCGTGTCCTCCGGGGGTTGACATGAGCGCGCGCCATGCGCGAAATCGCGACTTCCACGACATGTACGAGCAGGCGCTCGAGTGCGACGGCTGGGGTGACGTGCGTCGACGCGCCCCGCGATCCTCGATGCGCCTCGAAACCTCTCTTTCCATTCTTCGCGACGCCACCCCGCCTCGGTTCCCGACTCGCCCCTCACATCCGCCCTTCCCCGCGCGACCGGTCGAACCCTCGACCCCGAATCCCGCGCGCAAAAAGCAGGTTGACGCGGCGGAGACCGCGTACCGCCGCCTTCGCGACGCCGTGCGCGGCGAGGCGGAGACGCACGAGATCCTCGATTTGTCCCGCTGGGAGCTGCAGCAGACGGCGAAGCTTTTATCGGTTTTGTCGCTTCGCGTGGACGAGCTGCGCACCGGGCGCGACCTGGGCGTCGGCGCGGGCGCGTGCAAGGAGCTGCGTTTGTTCTTCGACCAGTACCTGTTGTACCCGAACGCGGAGTTCCCGTTCGACGTCGACCCGGCAGCCGTCGGCGCGCTTCCCGTAGAACGTCAGCTCGAGCGCATCGCCGAAACGAGCTCGTTCGCGTCGCATGACTCGTCCTTCTCTTTTCGCGGCGGTTCTTTACTCCCCCCCGTGCGTTCACAAAGGCGAGGCGACCGAGCGCTCATCTTTAAGTTGATCAAGATCGGCGTCAAGGACGCCGACAAAGGCGGGTACATCGACGCGCGCGCGTCTGTTTCCGTCGTCTCGACGCCCTCCGGCGATCTCATCGAGGCGACGCAGGAGACGGCCGTGGCGCTCCGCAGGGAACCGCGACACGTCGTGTTCGACGACGACACGTTCGTGCACGTGCAGACACCTCTGCGTGTGCTTTTGGAGACGGCGAAAACGTCCGGCGGCGACGTCTCGTTCGTGATCGAGCTGCGGCACTTCAAGCCGAAGAAGAAGAAGACGAGCGTCAAGGGGTGGTGCTTCTTCTCGCTCTCGGAGCTGGACCTGTCGCGGGCGACCCAGAAGCTCAGCCTGGAGGTGTACGCGAAGCCCACAGACCTGAGGTGCAAGAAGATGTCGCTGCTCAGCGTCAAGGAGCTCTACGCGCACGTCGACGTCATCGTGCAGACGGAGTAGGTAGGGAGCTCGTCGAGACCGAAGAGACGCGCGTTCCCGGATCAATGAAGATTGATGACACTCGTACCGCTCTCCATGCCTTATAACGCAACGTCTGTTTCGACGTTTTCCCCCTCCTCGTCCGCTCGCGAAGGCGCGGCGGTCTTCCCTGTCGCGCCTTCGTTCGAAACCGAAGGCGCGCTCGTCCGGTCGATGGCGTCCTCCTCCGCCGGCGCGCGCGGAGTACCGTCGCGCCGCGCCCCCGCGGCTTCCGACGTGTCCCGCACCCACTTGCTCAGCGGCGACGCCTCGTCGTCCACGCTCAGGCCCAGGAACCCGGCGAACATCCCCCCGAAGAACGCCACGGGCTCCTTCATCGCCTTCCGCACCAGCGGATCCTCCACGGCGTCGGGGTCGAACAGCGCGCGAACGGGCGCGCGCCGGCGACGGCGTCCGTGGGAGCCCGCGGCGGACCGACGGCTTCGTTTTTTGCCCACGTCATCGAGCGCCGAGAAGACGCGCGCGTCCCCGAACGCCCCGCGCGCGGCGGTCGCGCGGGGCGCGCGCGCGCCGCGAGGCTGCGCGCGCGACGTTGGCGCGGTGAGCGTCGTGAGCATCGCGCCGCGAAATGTCCGAGTCGCGCACGCGCGCCGCGACAATGGCGAAGAGAGACATCAGCGAAGGCAAGTCGCTTTTCGATACCAAGCGCTCGGGCGATTCACGTCAAGGACGCATTCTCGGCCGTGTTTTTTCCCGGGACGGAAAATCCGCACGTCTTGTCAGCGTCGACTGTGTTTTCTCTTTCTAACGAACGCTGCAGTCGTGCCTCGACAGTGTCGCCCGCGCGGGTCATCGACCGCCTCGAGGCGCACGCCCGTCGCGCCGTTCGCGCTTTTTCGGTCATCACGTGTAACAGTCGCGCGCTTCGACCGAACGATGCCCGCGTTCGTGACCCCCAGGCGGGGTCCAGAGTCGAGAGGACAGAGTCTTGTCAATGTGTCGGCCCAGTCTGACGCGACACATCCCGGCGAGACGCCAGACCCGGAGGAGGCTTGGCCGTTACCCAAACGGCTTCGCGTGCGTCTGCAGACGAGCGCGGAGCGGTTCGGAAAGGAAACCGCGTTGGACGAGCGTCTGCGTCTGGCCGAGAGGCTCCAGGTACGCGCGCGCACCGCCGAACACGCGTCGCGTGTCTCCCGAGGGTTTGTTTCTCGACAGAAAGGCGTTTCGCTTTTCGCGCCAGGGCGCCAGGGAGGGCCCGGGGAACGCGACGCGCGCGCGCACCACGACCGCGTGCCAGCGCTCGAGGCGACTTTGAGGCCGAACGCGTGTCTGCGCTTTGCGCGCCCCGGCTACCCTCCCACGCGCGCGGCGTGCGAGCCCGCGGACCTTCCGAGACGTAATCTCTTCGACTCTTTCAAGAGAGCCCCTCGAACGAGAAATCGACGACGACACTGAACCGCGAGCGTTTTCGCGTGTCGTGCGATGATGCGATGCACGAAAAAAAAAACAAAAATCAACCCGCCGGCGACAAACAGACGCGGACGCTTCGCGCGGGACGCGCGACTGACCCATTCTCTTCCCACACGTGTATGATCGACCGGTCTCGGTCTCGCGATCGCGCCGCAGGCACACGAGATCGAGCGCACGCGCGCCAAGGCGCGCGCGGCGAACGCGCGCGTCGCGCGCGCCGCCGCCGCGAGACGCGGCCGCGTTTCCGCGCAGCGCGCGCGCCTCGAGTCCAAGCTCGTCGCCGCCGACGCCAACAGACGAGCGAGGATGACGGCGAAGACAAAGGAGACGTTTAGAACGTCGTCAAAGACGTCGTCTGAAGATCTCGTGGACAATTCGTCGAGTGGACCGCGAACGAAAACGAAGACGAAGACGACGGCGCGTGAGACGCGGGCGGCGGTTACCGCGCAGCGCGTTTGGCGTCGGTTCGCGGCTGAAAAAGTCACAACCAGTCGCCTGGCGAAACGTTTCCTCGCCACGCGGCCAAAGGCCGTCTCGGCGGCGTCGGAGGTCTCGTCGAAGAACGACGACGCCCGAGAAACGTTCGATTTCGATGCGTTCGCGGACGCGGTTCGGGACGAGGGGGTTCTACGCGCGGCGCGTTCGTTCTTGGCGCGCGTCGCGGTGCGACTCGACGCGTCGGACCGAGCGGCGCGAAATCTCGCGCGGCGCGCCGGCGAGACCAAACGCGAGAGCGCCACCTTCGCCGCGATTCTCTCCGCAAGACGCGACGAGGACGATGAAAAGGTGGCGGTGACGCAAACGCAAAAAGGATACGCGTTTCCCGCAAAAGAAGTGCTTTGCGCGTACGTCGTCGTGTCGTTTCCGGAGGTTGTGCTCGGCGCGGCGGGCGCTTCCGAGGCGCGCGCTCCGCACGCGCGCGCGCTGAAGGAGAGCGCGAGGGAAACCATTTGCGCTTTGGAAACGCTCGCGTGTGCGTTCGCGTTCACTGAGACGGATACGTGCGCGCCGAACGTTTGCCACGCGAACGGCTCGTTGAACCGTTCCGTAAACGACGATTCCTCGAAACGCGTCTTGATGCGTCGTTTCGCGGAGGAGTGGCGTATATACGCCGGCGCGTTGCGACGGTGGAAAGCGCGCGACGCGTCCGTTTTGGAGCGCGAGCTTATTCGCGCCGCTTGCGAGATGGAGACCTCCGCGCGTCGCGCGTGCGGGTCATCCTCGCGCGTGGAGGATTTCCCGGAGGGGTCCGACGCGCGAGCCATCCTCGATGCGCTCGAAAACGACGCGCGCGTCCTCCGAGGGAAAGTAAGAGGCCTCACCGGGCCCGAAGGCGTCGAGCGGTTCGACCGCGCGCGGCGCGACGCGCGACGAGACGTCGCGCGAGACGAAGAGCTCATCGAAGATAAAAACGCCGACGCGACCGCGCCCTCCGTTCCCGGTTCGGAAACCGCCGACCCTTCTTCTTCGACAAGCTCTTCCGCGGCGACTCGCGCGGCTCGGCGCGTGGAGGCGCGCGAGGCGGCTCGCGCGGCGCGCCTCGCCGCCTACGCCGCGCGCCGCGCCGCGAGCGACGCAAACGACGAAGCTTCCGAGCGCGACGCGCGTACAAGAACGTCCGCGGAGGCGTACGAGAACGAAGCCATCATGCACGAGCTCCTCGTCGACCCCGAGTGGAGGCTCCCCGCGGACGACAAGACGGACCCTTCGACGGTTTCAAACGAAACGTCCAATTCCGATGATTTGCCTTCGCGCGTCCGCGAGGCGATGACCCGCGCGTTCTGGGACGCGACGCGCGACGCTCTAATCGAGAAGGATATCCGACGCGCGGCGGGGACGGTGGCCGAGCTGGGAGACGCGCTAGCTGCTCTGTGCCCCGAGCACTGCAGGTCGGAGGCGGAGGCGGCGTTGCTGCTTCGGCTCACGCCCACGGCGGCGGCGGCCGCGCTCGCGCGCGTCGTGGACGACCCGAGCGCTCTCGCGGACGCCTTCGAGGAGGTCACGCGCGAGGCGTCGAAAATGCTCGCCAGGCTCGGCGCGCCCGCGCGCGACGAGAAGGTCGCGCGAGACGCCGACGCTCTTGACCGTCGAGTCAGCGCGCTCGCCGAACAGGCGTCGGCTCTTTTTTCCAGCGGAGACTCCTGTGGCGCGTCGCGCGTCGTCGCCGACGCCGTCACGCACGCGCTGCGCGAGCTCTTCGACGCGCTCGCGCGCATTCGCCGAGACGTCGCCAACGTCGCGGTCGCGAGCCTGGCGCCGATGGCGCGTCGAGACCGAGACGGCAAAACAGAGGGCTCCGCGTGGGCGTGGCGCCGGTTCGCGGCGCGGCGCGGCGTTCCCGAAACGTTCGAAGACGACGAAGGCGCCGCGAAAGCGCTCGCGGCGGCTCTGCCGCGCACGAGCGCGTGGCTCGCGGCGGCGACGCGCGCGGCGCACAGAATGGACGCGTCCATTCCCGCGCGGGCGCTCGAGAGGGTCCCTCGGGGTCCCTCGGCGCGCGGCGCCGATACGGACGGGTCGGAAGGCGCTCCCGCGCCGGTCGCGTTCGCGATGCGCGCGGGGTCGGCGGCGAGCGCGGCGGCGGCGGCGGCGAGCGCCGACGCGAGCC
>Ga0209666_1004138_pt1 | contig 10313 bp, 8 predicted proteins | sample SaaInlV_125m_DNA_FD_184679 | JGI IMG/M metagenome (GOLD analysis project Ga0209666, IMG submission 184679) | Marine microbial communities from expanding oxygen minimum zones in the Saanich Inlet - Saanich Inlet SI037_S3LV_10m_DNA (SPAdes)... | ecosystem: Environmental > Aquatic > Marine >...
CAGCGGAACCTGCATCTGAAATGCGCAAAACGCTGTTTCTTGTAGCGTACATCTGGTTACCCATGACGCTCGTCATACAGCAGAGTTGGAAATTCCCTGAACTTATCTTATTTATTTTCGTGATGATCTGGGCTTCAGATACATTCGCTTATTTGGCCGGCAGAAGTTTTGGTAAGCGTCCATTTGCACCCAAATTATCGCCCAAGAAAACTATAGAAGGCTTTGTAGGCGGCATTGTAGGAACCTTACTTACTTGTGGTATTTTGAACCATTATTGGGAAGTAGTGCCTGATACGGTCGCATTAGCCATGGCACTTGCCACCAGTATTGCAGCGCCATTCGGAGATTTAATTGCCTCTGCATTGAAACGCGAAGCGGATGTCAAAGATTCAGGCGTATTTTTACCCGGACACGGAGGCGCGCTAGACCGACTAGATAGTTTTCTAACTGCTGCTCCACTCTCAGTACTCATTTATAGCTATTTGATATGACCATCCACAAAGAAGGAAAAGGAACGCTCACCGTTTCATTCATCGCACTATTCATCATTAATGCACTCGTTCAATATTTGATCGATCTGCAATGGCTACAAATCGCAACACTCGCGCTCAGTGTAGTACTTTATGCGATTGTGCTTCAATTTTTCCGCAATCCGAAACGTACGGTTACCTTGAATCCAGATGCCATCATTTGTCCGGCCGACGGTAAAGTAGTGACCATCGAAGAGGTCTTTGAAGACGAGATATTAAAAGATAAACGCATTCAAGTATCCATCTTTATGTCGCCATTCAATGTACACGTCAACCGCTATCCATTGGGCGGAAAGGTAGCTGAAGCGATCCACCATGAAGGTAAGTTTTTAGTTGCCTGGCACCCGAAAAGCTCGACGTTGAACGAACGCACGACGGTTACCATTGACAATGACCGTTGGGGGAAAATCCTGTTCCGCCAAATCGCTGGAGCTGTTGCACGTCGTATTGTAATGTATTCAAAACCGGGTGATCTAGCGCTTCAAGGTTCAGAGTACGGCTTTATTAAATTTGGCTCACGAGTGGACTTGTTCCTGCCTTTAGACAGTGAAATCCTAGTAAAAGAAGGTGAAGTTGTCAAGGGCGGCATTACCGAATTAGCAAAACGCCCTTAATGCATCGCAGCGCCTAAACGAGTAGATTTTTGGCCCAACCCAGGACCAATTCGAATTGGTCATCGCGGCTCATATCGCTATTGTCCAATGTCCGTGCATCCGCCGCCGCAAATAATGGCGAGTCTGAACGTTCCATATCTGCCTTGTCACGCGACTTAAGGTTTTCTAGCACCTCTGTAAAAGAGACCACTTGTCCATTGTGGTCCAATTCCGCCTTTCGTCTTGCAGCGCGTACATCGTCCGATGCCGTCATAAAGATTTTCAGCTCTGCATTTGGAAAAACTACCGTTCCAATATCGCGGCCGTCCATCACCACACCCCCGTTGCGACCCATTGCTTGCTGCAGCGCCACTAAATGTCTACGAACTTCAGATAGTTTTGCAACATGGGAAACGACATGACTTACCGCCATCTCACGAATTTCCTCTTCAACACGATGGCCATTTAGAAAGGTCGCATTCGTACCCGACGTATCTAATTCAAATGTAATCTGAACATCATCCAGCGCGCCTTCTATTGCTTCAGAATCGCAGCCGTTTTCTTTACTCACCCACCCCTTACGCAACGCATAAAGTGCCACCGCACGATACATCGCTCCTGAATCTACGTAAACGTAGTTCATGGATTTCGCAAGTGCTTTAGCCAGTGTACTTTTTCCGGTCGAGCTGTGTCCATCAATAGCAATAGTGAGCGGCTTCGTCATGAAGAATGCTTATAAATTCAGGTTCAAAGATAGGGTATTCATGCGCCCAGCTACGCTCCGCAATTCATTCGCAAAGTGCAATTGGAACTTTGAGAAATACACCGAAGCACCAAGCGTAAAACCGCCGCTTGTCCTACGGTCAGATAACGCCATTTCAAACTGACGTCTGAAACTATAACCCGCCATAAGATGCAAGCGCTGGGTGGGCAGGAATTCTAAAGACCCATTTAGGTGGCGTAAACCCAGATTTAGTAACGATTGTGCCACTTGTGTCGCTTCCCCTGTAACAGGATCAACGGTCACAAGGTTGGGATCGTCGTATCCCAAATTTGGTCGGTTCAGCTGGTCAAACACCAAAGCCCAACGGAAAGGTGCGTGCTCTAATTTTTGACCAAATGCCACCAAAAGGTTAAGGGGTAGTGCTTCACGTGTTCCTGCAAAAGTGGTCAGTTGCCTGCCTGTATTCTTTACAAGTACGGCGACATCTAACCCATTCTTTAACCGGGTCATGGCCTGAAAATCCATTGCGATCGCCCAACTTTGGTAGCTTTCGTAGGTTCCATTCACTAATTTCCCGGTCATCCCAAAGTGCCAGTTACGCCATTGGGCCAATTCCGTTCCAAGCGATAATGCGATATCTCCGGCATAGAAGATGCCTAAGTTATTTCCCCAGACATCTGTAGCCGTAAACTCCCCATACTGAATGGTCTGTGCCGCAGCAATTACCGGACGTCCTTTAATTTTAAAACCGTAACTGCCTTGAATTAATTGAATACCGTCTCCAAGGGATCCTGCACTCATTTCCATTTGGTACAAGGTACTGTCGTTGAGAAGCAGCGGATTCTGAACTGCGAAAGCGCCCACAGGACCTGGATTGATATACGAGGTATTCGCCAAAGCAGAACTTCCCGCAAAAACATTACGGTCAAGGAAAGAGAATACTTCTGTACCTCCGCTCTGCGCGATGGCCAGCGAACTCCAGAGTACGGTTATGACAAGGGCTCTTATCAAGATTTTTTAGTTTCCACAGGCACGAGCTTCTTCGCGTTTTTCACCTTTTGATCTAAGATAGCTAAATCCAAGACTTCTCGCATTTCCCCGACGTAATGGAACGTCATGCCTTTTAAATAATGGTCTTCTATTTCCTCTATGTCCTTACGGTTCTTATCGCATAAAACGATCGTAGTGATCTTTGCGCGTTTCGCCGCTAGAATTTTTTCTTTGATTCCGCCAACTGGCAATACCTTACCGCGAAGTGTGATCTCACCCGTCATCGCAAGTTTAGCTGCCACCCGCTTTTGTGTAAATAAGCTGGTCAATGCCGTGAGTAAGGTAATCCCAGCTGATGGACCATCCTTTGGTATGGCACCTTGTGGTACGTGAATATTGATATCATATGAGGTGAACAATTTAGGATCGATTCCCAATTCCTCTGCATTACTCTTTAAATAAGCTAATGCAATGGTTGCACTCTCTTTCATCACATCCCCCAAATTTCCTGTAACGATCACTTTCCCGATTCCACGGCTAATAGAGCTTTCTATAAATAGAATGTCTCCGCCTACAGGTGTCCACGCCAAGCCCGTTACCACGCCCGCGTGGTCATTACCTTCATAACTATCACGCTCTCTTGAGGGGCCAAGAATGGTGCCTATGGCCTCTTTTTCTATTTTCACCACGTCGGCATCGCCCATGGCAATATCTTTTGCCGTGTGTCGAATAAGTTTGGCTACTTTTTTGTCCAATGAACGCACCCCACTCTCGCGTGTATATCCCTCTACTACAGCCTTTAATTCTGGCTTACCAATACTGAATTGGCCCTTAGTGAGACCATGATTTTCGAGCTGCTTAGGTACCAAATGACGCTTTGCAATCTCTACTTTTTCATCTGTCGTATAGCCCGAGACATTAATAATCTCCATGCGGTCCAGCAAGGCCGGCTGAATGGCTCCTAGGTTGTTAGCGGTAGCAATAAAAAAGACCTTACTGAGGTCGTAGCCCATTTCTAGGTAGTTATCGTAGAAACTGTTGTTCTGCTCTGGATCCAAAACCTCGAGCATTGAGGAAGAGGGATCGCCGCCCGTGCCGTAACTAAGTTTATCAATCTCATCGAGTATGAAAACAGGATCGTTTGAGCCCGCTTTTTTCATGTTCTGCAACACGCGCCCAGGCATAGCGCCTATATACGTTTTACGGTGACCGCGAATTTCTGCTTCATCACGCAGCCCACCTAAGGACATACGGACGTAAGGCCGTCCTAAGGCTTCTGCAATAGATTTACCCAACGATGTTTTTCCGACTCCCGGAGGCCCCGCCAAACAAAGAATAGGACTCTTCATATCTCCTTTTAGTTTGAGCACGGCGAGATGTTCCAAGATGCGCTCCTTGACTTTTTCTAGACCGTAATGATCCGCGTCCAACGACTTTTGGGCCGCTTTAAGATTGATACTAGCATCACCTTTGCTCTCAAAGGGCAAGTCCAGCATGAACTCTAAATAATTGCGTTGAATAGCAAATTCCGGCATTTGCGGATTCAGCCGCTGTAACTTACGCAGTTCCTTTTCGAAGTGCTCCGAGGTTTTGCTGTCCCACGTTTTACCTTTTGACCTTTGACGCATTTCTTCTATATCCCCTTCGCTGCTATTGCCACCCAATTCTTCCTGAATGGTTTTCATCTGCTGGTGCAAGAAGTATTCGCGCTGCTGCTGATCAAATTCGTGTTTTACTTTGTCGTGAATTTCATTTTTCACCTCGAGCATTTTCAACTCAAGATTCAAGCCTTCAAGCACCTTAACCGCACGTTCCTTTAGGGAGTCTAATTCTAAAACCTCTTGCTTTTTCTCCAGCTTCATACTGCTGTTCGAGGCAATAAAGTTGAGTAGAAAAGTGTTGCTCTTGATGTTGTCTAATGCTGCTTGCGCCTCACTAGGGATGTGTGGACTCTCTTGAATTAATCGGGCTGCGATATCCTTTATAGAATCCATGAGCACGGTAAATTCTGTATCGTCCTCTCCAGGAACAAATTCTGGAAGGAATTCAACTTTCGCCATATTAAACGGCTCGGTTTCCACCCATTCTAAAATTCTAAAACGTTTCTTTCCTTGAATAATGATGGTAGTATTGCCGTCTGGCATTTTGAAGCTCTTCACAATCTGTGCAAGCGTTCCCGTCGGGAACACCTCGTTCTGGCCAGGGTCTTCAGTGGCTCCATCACGTTGCGCAATCATCCCAACAAACTTCTGGTCTTCCTTGATACTCTTGATCAATCGAAGACTCTTGTCGCGACCGGCGGTTATCGGCGCAACAACACCAGGAAAAATCACTGTGTTTCGCAAGGGCAAAATGGGAAGCAATTCCGGAATTTGATCGTCATTAATTTCAACCTCTTCATCAGAAGTCATTAATGGAATAAATTCCGTGCTTTCGCTAATAATATCGCTAAGTGACAAAGTGTCCATATTCATCTAAATCAATTAAGGGTTTGCCCCAAATTCTGCGTCATGCTGTCACTTAAGGTCAAAAAAGGGCCGCTCTTTTGGAGGGCCCTATGTATGGTTCAAAGGCTGTGCCGAACTATTGCTCGAAGAAACCTAAACTCATTCCGAATTTAAATGTAATGCTTCCATCGAGTGCATTGCGCTCTGCAGGATTCGCATCTAAATATTCTTGGGTGTAATTAAAACCTTCCACGTTAGAAACGCCAAATCCATTGTAATAGATACCTAGGTTATAAAAACTTTTCAGCGACCTACGAATTCTCCATCCAAAACCAACGGCATACGTGTAGGTATGACCGGTACCTGGATACAATGCGATTTCCTCAGGGTATTGCGCATTCGTATTTAAATGTGGCTGGTAGGTCAATGCACCTACCCCAACATGAATGAATGGTGTGTGGTGATTGCGTTGATTGTATTTACCGAAAGGAATGAAATGCACATTCGTAAATACGTTCACATTTAAAAGGTCTGTATCTACTTGATAATCACGAGTCGCATTGCCGTGCAGGTTATCGTGGCTGTAAATGCTTCCGTAATTTACATCCGCACCAACACTTAAAAGGCTATTGAAGTTGTACTTCAATTGGGTCCCTAATCCAAAACGCGCTTCTTGAGTCAACGCACCTAAACTTCCCCCATTAACATCGCCGAGGTAGTTCTGTGTCAGTGCATATCCGCCCAATTCTAAAAAAGCCGTTGTACGTTGCGCTTGAACGCTAAAGGTCATTCCGACCATTGCCGCCACCAGGGCGCTATATTTTATCTTCTTCATAATCATTGTGAATCCCTCAAAAATACCAATTTATTATCGTCAAACGTGTGCATTCTGTACCCCATTTCACTGAAGGATGTTAACGAGCTCATTTCTTTAATATTGTTTTCTAAACACCAGCGCACAAAAGCACCTCGCGCCTGCTTGCTGAATGCTGAGACCGATTTGATCTGGCCGTTTTTGAGTTGCTTAAAGTCAACTTGAACAACTGGTGTATTCACTCTTTTCCAATCTACAACTTTACTGTATTCGCCACTGCATGCGTCAATAACGAAGGGTGGATCGATGGTGTTGATCCAGTGCGTTAAGATTGGACGCCATAAACTATATAAGTTTTTATGCTCCGCCACCGACAAACGAGATTGCATCTCTAATCGGTACGGTGCAATGCACATGTTTGAAGAAACTGCACCGTAAACTGCACTCAGTATATATAATGATTGTGCCGCATTTGACATGCCTGAAGTCGTCAATTCAGCAGCGTTCAAAAATTTAAACGCCTCACCGTTGTACGCTGTCAAGCCACGTAATCCATGGTCCGGATTCGTATACGACGATGGTTTGCCAGACCACATCTGCGCAACTACAGGCCACATTGAATCGCTAACCTTAAAAAGTTTCTTCGCCGTACCCGTCGCTAACTGCTGCACTGCCTTGACCACTTCAATGGTGGTCTTAGGAAAGAGGCAAGCATTTGCTATATCTGAAGTAAAGTGGCAGCCGCTGGACATACCTTTTGAAGGAGAAAGTAGAATCAAGGGGTCTTTCATAGGATAAAAATAAGGCATGGCCTACCTTTAAGGCCAAAGGCACGGCTTTTGTTTTATACATCCCGATGAAAACAATGAGGAAATTTGGATTAATACTTACTATGGCACTCTTATTAAGTGCGTGTCATGGAGCGAAATACCACTACAAATCGGGAAAAAAGTATGCACAAGCGAGCATGCTCAAGGAAAGTGTGACGTCCTACAAACGGGCTATCGACCGCAAACCTAATAAGGTGAAATACCGCATTGCTATGGAAGAATCCGGCAGTGCTCTTCTCGAAGAATTATATACGAATTACCGATTCGCTGATGGAAACGACAGCGCATCGATCTACAAATTCCTTGATGCTGAGAAATGGCGTAACTATTTGGTTTCCTACATGAACACCAGTCGCTACGAAGGTTTTTACGACCAGGATTACCGAGACCAATTGGACCGGTTCTTAGCGCAGAAATACGACCGTGCGAACAAATTGATCCGCACGCGCCAATTCGAGCGTGCGCAAAAAAACCTTGTTGAAATCAAAAAATTGGACCCTGAATACAAAGATGTAAAGGAGCTTCTTGAATTTGCCGAGGTAGAACCTATCTATGTTTCAGCGCTTGAATTATTAGAACTAGGAGAATACCGAAGTGTGCATGAACTTCTGCAACCAACATTAAAAAAATACCCAAAGCAAAACCTCCTGCGCAAAGTTGAGGAGCAGGCTATTGAACGCGGGAAATACAGACTTGGCATTATATCCGATCCTAATTTAACGGGCAGCGAAGCAACGATGTCCTCCGCCCTTCAAAGTGCAGTTATTTCGTTAATTCAACGCGAAAAAGACCCGTTTCTCGAGCTTTTGGACAGAACCAATTTTGATTTATTGCAACAAGAACAAGAAGCCATCATCAACGGAACGATGAATGAAGTTGCAGTAACTCAAGAGCTCTTAGCCGCAGACGGTTATTTAAAAGTCATCATCACCCATGCGCACGAAGAGGAAGGTAAACTATTTCAAGAAACAAAAAAGGGCTGGGAGAAGTACTTCGTGACAGAGAAAAATGCCGAAGGTGAAGAAGTAAAAAAGGCTGCGTATAAAAAGGTGAACTACACCGAATACCGCAAGCGAAATGAAGCCGGATACGACATGCAGGTTGCTTTAGTTGAAAGAGCCACATCTAAAATTTTATGGACGCAGACGTACCATCAAGATTTCGCTGATGAAGTTCATTACATCCAGTATGCCGGATCAGGTGATTTATATTCGGGCAGTTGGCGCTACCAACACAAAGGGCATCCGAGCGACAGACGATCGAATGATAGCGGGCAGTTAAGTCGCTTACGCAAAGGAAATAAACGCGTTAAAAGCACCTCATCGATGAGAAAAGACGCCGTTGGCATTCTGGCAAAAAAAGCGGCAGATTATGTCTTGGCGCAAAAGTTAATCCGCGAATGAAAAATCTATTAGTTCTCTTCATAACCCTCCTTCTCTGGAGTTGTGGTGCAAGAAAAAACGCTCAACCAAGCTGGATAAGCGGAAAACCCATTGATGCTTCAGGCACCTATGTGTATGGGGTTGGTAGTAGTTATATTAATCCAAATACAGCTTACCAACAAGCCGCCCGTTCTAACGCCTTGGCGGATTTAGCTCAGGAAGTACAAAGCGAAATTTTCGACGAAACCAAACTCTTGCAAAAAGAGGATGCTGGAGGTTTTAATAGTGCCTTCGAATCCAATACGACTTCCACCTCTGCCTTACGACTGGAGGATTACGAACTTGTCGAAAGCTACGCCGATGAAGTACGCTTTTACTCCCTGTACCGCCTAGATCTTCAAGCCTTTTTAAGAAAGAAAGCCTTGAAGGATACTGAGGCCATGGATTGGATTAACGGGAAATTTCTAGAGGCGCATGACGTTCGACTGTCTGCACCGGCACGCTTAAGTGCTTTGGTAGATGCTCTAGATAAAGCCCATGATTTTCAGCTTTTCGAGGATATCAAATTTAAGACCAAGCTTAACGCTGGTGCGACTGCAGCGTTGCGCGCTTTAGAACAATCGACCTCGCTCGCCCTTCGCATACCAGAGGAATCCGCGTACCTAGGATTGCCGGAAACCTTCCAATCGCAGTGGCAGTATGTGGGCCGTGATCAAATTCCCTTGTCCATTCAGTCTACATCGGGCCAATTCATTTTCGACGATCAAAATATTCAATGCCTACATACAGGAGATGAGCCAGTGGTTCAACTCTCCATCAATTGGGATTGGGACAAGATTCAATGCAGCCACTTAGCGACAAAGCGTTGGCTGAAAAACAAAAGCCAATGGAGCGAGGGGACCGTAGTGAATTTCCTAAAACCAACCCTATCGCTGAGCTGTCCTGAGGAATTTAGAGCGTCTTTAACGCAAAGCCTTTCTCAATATTTCGCAGTGCAAACTGGCGAGGGTGCTAAACTTGGGTTAGAAAGTAACCTAGATCTATTTACAGAAACTTCGACTCAAGGCACCCACAAGGCGATCGTCGAAGGCACCTTTGTCCTCACGTCCGTTGGAGAATACGTGGATGTAATGTGGAAAAGCGCAAAGCTTATCAAAGGCACCGCAATATCGAGTTCCAAGGAACGTGCCATGCAAAGCGCGATGAATGCCTTTATGGAAGATTTTAATTACTTCGTTCTCCCCCAACTTCATAGAAGTTTAGACTACTAAACTATTTACTATGCATGCATAGTATAAATTAGTATATTGGTTTCATCATTAGAAGTATGAAACCACAAGAAACCTTTGACTTTCAAATCAGGAAATCCTGGATTGCGCTGTCAAAAATGTATAATGAGCAAGTCGCTCAATACGGGCTTACCGTTGCTATGGGCTTCGCTCTGCTCAACATTGATATTAAAAAAGGAACACCATCCACATCCCTAGGACCGAAAATGGGCATGGAGAGTACCTCGCTCAGCAGATTATTAAACAGCTTGGAAAAGCAGTCTTTGATTTCAAGGGAATCTAATCCTGACGACGGTCGAAGCGTTTTAATAAAATTGACCAAAGAAGGCTTGAAAATGCGCAACCACAGCCGTCAAGCAGTTTTGGACTTCAACCACCAAGTTTTAAAGGAAGTTACAGAGGATGAAATCCGCGGCTTTTTTAAAGTGATGACTATCGTGGGCGAAGTCGTCGATGCGCACCGCACAGAAGAAATGCTAAAAATGACCTAAACCTGCGCTTTAGCGCGAATACAATAGGGTAATTACCCGAAACAGAGTGAACAAAACGCTGTCTATTTCCTGGACAGCGTTTTTTATTTGCCACACATTTTTAGTAAGTTGGTCTTTATTAGAAACCATCCGCCGCCATGAATGAAGTCAAACACTGTCCCAAGTGTTCGAGTGCGAACAACGTTAAAAGTGGGATAATTAAAGAACGACAACGTTACCGTTG
>Ga0209666_1004141_pt1 | contig 10304 bp, 10 predicted proteins | sample SaaInlV_125m_DNA_FD_184679 | JGI IMG/M metagenome (GOLD analysis project Ga0209666, IMG submission 184679) | Marine microbial communities from expanding oxygen minimum zones in the Saanich Inlet - Saanich Inlet SI037_S3LV_10m_DNA (SPAdes)... | ecosystem: Environmental > Aquatic > Marine >...
CGGACCAGGAATCTCCCCTATGGAAATTCCAGCCGGCCCATCGGATTATGTCACTGAAGACTTGGATGCACGCATTGAAGCATGGATGGCAGAGACTGCAACTCACGATCCATACGAAGACGAAGTCCCATACGCAGGCCCAGGAAATTATTCCGGAGCCGATGTTTCATTCGATGCCGAGATCGGCAAAGATGTTAAGCGCCCAGGTGCTTTGAGTCGCAAAGCTAAGCGTGCTGGCATGTCTGTTGCTAAGTTCTCCCAACATGTGATGGCTAATCCTAAGAAATACAGCAAATTGACCCGCCAACAGGCTGGTTTCTTCCATAACGTTCTGGCTAAGGGATCCAAAACCAGTGCTTCTCGCTCAAAGGTGCGTGCTGATATGCGTAAAAAAGGATACCTAATGGCAGAATCCCCAGTTACATGGGAAGACTCCGAGGGCTTATCATCACCAAGCTCCCCTCCAGATGACATTTTCATGGCTGATCAAGTCGACGAGATCTACGGATATGGACACATTGTTGGCCAGACCGGATCAACTTGGACAACCAGTCCATTGATGGCTGAAGACGTCGAAGTTCCATTCGTGGGACAGACTGATGTCAAATCTGCAGTCGTCGGAGTCGGACTTGGTATCGGCTTAATGGCACTATTAGCACGCTTCAAGAAGTGACCGTCGGTTTGATAGGGGAGAACCCCTTGGTGAAACCATGCCTGCAAACCCACTACACTATCCACCTTGGTGGACTTCATGGGAATTAGATGGTATTGACCTACAATCAACAAGTGGATACCTAATGAACTGTGAGTTTGACTCTGAGGGTCGACCCATCGCATCAAAAGTTAGCGAACTCTCGATTGGAGATCCCGATCCTCGCAACCCCGACTTCATCATCGATCGAATTGATTCAGTTATTGATTCCCATGGGCAAATCGGTATGGCATACCTACACCTAATCCCTGCCGACGGATCTACACCAGGAAGACATTCTCACGACTGGGCTACCTGTTATCCATTAGTGATATTTGATTTAGATTCCTTCTTGGATTTGGTAGTTATCAATTATGGAAATAATTTACCGACTGAGTTCAAAGCCGAAGTTGCAATCTCGTGAGGGTTTAGGTAGTAGTGCCGAGCAACTATTACTATGACTGACGGTCTTTCAGAAGGTCTCAAGGATCTTCAAGATTCTTTATCGGGTGGCACCGAGGCAAAGGAAGTCGAGGATGCGCCTAACCAAGTTCCTTCTGCAACAGGAGAACCGGAAAATGCTCAGATCGAAACTGCAGACTCAGTTACTGACAATCCAGTGGGCGGAGAAATCCCGGAACCTGCGCCTCCAGTTGACGCACCTGAAGGTTGGAACCCCACCGACGTTAGCGATCCACATGCCGAGTCTCCATTAGGTATGGATCACGAACAACCATTAGCAGTTGCTCACGAACCCCTTCCATTTGATCACCCACACGCTTCCGACATTGGTGATTGGCCAACACCCGATGAGTTTGAGAAACCGCCAGAAGCCAATTTGGATCTGGCAGGATTGGGTCAAGCCGATTTTGAAGAAGCAATTTTCCCTCCAGAGGATGATAGCGGTCACGACAAAGGACAAAAGACACTTGCTCGAGTCGAGGCCAATCTAAAATCCGCTGGTTATGCCACCGATGAATCATGGAGAACCCAGATTGCGGCTGCACTATGGGGTCGAAGAACCTATGAACACGGGGATGTGGACGATGTTCGCCGACGTATCGAAAGAGCGCCAGTAGCAGAAGTTATTGCTTGCATGCCTGACCATGGAGATGATGTTGTATCCCGTATGCGTGCCGAAGTGCGTGCCGAATTGGCCGCTGAAGCCGCCGCCGCCGAAGAGATCCGTGCCGCAGAAGGTGTAGATACTGGTGGACGAACCGGTATAGCAGTCATCACAGTTGCCAGCATTTTAGCGATCGGTTTCCCGATCTTGTTTGCAAAAAGGAGTTGAATGAAATGAAACCTGCACCACTAATAATTGGAATTGCTGCATTAGGCGGCCTCGGATATTACCTAACGACTCAATCGGCTACTGCCGGAGGAACACTTAGCGGAGGCACTAATCCCGCATTAGTCACCCCTGGTGGCATCACGACCCCATCGTCCGGAGGATCGACGACTACGACTGCAGAAACTGAGACTATTGAGAAAAAGTGGAAAAAGCGCGGTTCGCTTTCTAAGTCATACAACCGATCTACTTGCACTCTCAATGGATTCAAGGCCAAAGCCTACACCGAATCAACTCAATACGCCCCCAGCGAAACCATCAACATAGCCATATTGGCCAAGTATTTTGAGACCAGTGGTAGTGAAGATTGGTGGGGCTACTGCGGTGGCACCAAAGTCCCCAAGAGCTGGTATGGCAACGACGAGGTCGTCTACACGGGCATAACCATTACCTCCGACGAGGATCCGTCATCGGTTACTACTGTGCAAAACTATGGAACCTATCCTCAATCTCCAGATGCTACCGGCGGATCATCTTTGGTTCCTTCTGGCGATCTATCGCAGAGCGTTCTCGACGCCTGCCAGTGTCGTGAGGAATCCAGTTCTGCCAAGGACGATTGGGGTCTGGCGGTCTACTCCACCACAGCTCCTGCCACTCCTGGTCGCTACACCGTCAAGGTGAAGATGGGTCTCTCCAATCCTTCTTATGGGTTTTGCAGTGCTCAATCCCGAGATTTCACATTCTCGATTATGATCAAGCAAGGCACAGTTCTGGAAGCAGAATCGACTACTGCCAACCGCTTCCGACCAATTTCCACATACCAAAGTAATCACATGTGGTGAGGGACGTTCAAGTAGCGGAGTCGCACAGGTGTTAGTATGGATCTCGATCTCGCCATCCAGAATACTTTGAAGCGTTCCCCAATGGAAGGAGCCATGCACGGCGTTCTTTCTGATTTTGGCGGAACCTATCAGCTAAACGCCTATACAGAATCTGCTAATGCAGCCGAAGCAATCCTCGGAGTCCCTGTTGCAACAATGGCCCCTAATCCAAATGCTCGTCCTGGAGAATCATACTCAAACATCCCCTTGGTCACCAAGAGCCCCCCGTCCGCAGCTGCCTTCTCTGAAGCATTTGATGGATACCGCCTGGATCACTCCGGCGATTCATGGACACTCTACCGACTTCAAACCGAAAAGGTTGGGTTCTGGGCACGCCTTTCTGGCAAGACTGACAAAATATCCGAGATTCCGGTGATTACACGCGATGGCACACGATCTGCCCAACGTTTCCTCACCACCCTCGAAGATCCGTCACTACCAATCCCCGCCTCTGTGCGATCTCAGATTGCATCCTCAGTTATGGCTAATCTGCAGGCAGGGACTGTCAACGTAGTCCAAGGAGGCTATTCTTTAGACACCGATCCTTCCGACGACACCATTGAGATGGCTGGCGCGCAACCATTCGGTGCAGAAGGATATGGCAACGGACCTATGGAATTACTTTTGGCACCTTTGACTAATGGTATAGGACTTCAGAAGAATAATACCTTCATGGGCGACACACTAATCCCCCAACCATTGTCTAATGCACAGATCGGAACTCTACGAACACCTCTGGGAGATCCAGTCGGTCTTCACATCGCACCCCCTACTAAAGTGGGTTCAAGAAGTGCACTTCGAAACTCCCGAAGTATGTGAGGGTTTAGGTAGTCGTAAGGAGAGTGTTATAGTATGCTGAACCTCCAAGAGTCCGCCGGAAACTACGTCGATGACGTTACTGACCCTACTCTACTCTATTCTGCAGGTGGTGTAGCCGTTGCTTCGATCCTCGGAATTGGTATGACAATCGTCCCATTCTACAAACTTCCTGCTGGAAACGTGATTCGCACTGGAACACTTCTCGGACTGGGCGCATATGTATTCAACCGTTCCCGTATGGAACCTGGTGCACGCGGCGAAGCATACCAAATGGCGGGTGGACTACTATTCACCGCTGGCGCAATCCAAGTTCTCGGATACGCATCCAACGCTTTTGAGTCGGTCACTGGAATGACAGTCCCACTATTGGGAACTGTTGGCAAACTACTTTCCCCTGCCTCGGCATTTGGATCTGAAAGCATCGACCCAGCAATTCTACCTCAACAAGGAATCGGATCGGTCATTGGTCAGCAAACTGCTACCCACTCATACTCAGACATCCGCAACGCCGAGAGCATTAACATGCAAGGAAACATGGCATTGGGCGGACTTGTCTACGATATGGACGAGTCTGGATCAAACGTTACCTCCGATTGGTCATTCGAATCTATGAACACTGATATGGTCAACCGCGTTCCTGCAGACGATCCTATTGATTCAATCATGGAACAACCTGCCCTGGGTCATGGTGTCACCCAAAACTTCGGTTCAGAAGTTGCTGACTCTACTAACGCTACCCGCCCTCACGTCGAACCAGGCGCACACGGATACAAGGCTAACCTAATGGGAATCCGATCGGCAGATCCTTTCCACACCGCTAACCCATTTGTTGAATCGGTGCACCCTACTACTCCAAGCTACCAACCACCGGTCTGGTATGCAGAAAACGAAGTTACGATCGATTCAACCCCTTCCAGCCCCACTCCTGAAGTGGGCGGCATGCACGACACATTGAACACCTACATCATGCCCAGCCACACCATGAGCACCGCCGGAAACTCCGGACACGGTGTCAACGCTTGGTTTGGTGCTGAATCTATCTCCACTGGCCACCTAAGCCGCCACGTTTCGGCGTCGGAAGGATCAGGACACGTTGTCGGTCAGTGAAGAAGTCTTTAGGTATCTAAACAGGAAAGTGAATAATATGCTCGGAACAATAACCAGAACAGTGATCAACCCATATGTCGTCGGCGGAAGCCTTGCTCTCATCGGCGCATCATTCTACGCACCTGGCGCAGTCAGCCTACTTGACCGCCAAGTCGGCCCATTCGCAGTTCGCCAATGGATCGGATGGATCCCTATGGTAATCGGTGCAGGAGTAATCCTCGCTAAGGTTCGTGGATTCGGAATCCCATTGGTCTCAGATGTTGCTGGCTATGCTGGCGGAATCGTTGATGTTGCTGCTCGCCCCGTCGAAGCCGCACTTTAATCAACAACCCCACCCCCCAGGTGATTTATTTGAATCGAATACGGCTTGCCGTAGGTAGAATTACCTCTCCAGTATTTGTTCCACTAAGACGTCTAATCGTTTGGTTAGATGGCAAGGTAGGGACATGCGATCACCAATTGGTATTACAGCAACGCTCTTGCTTCATAGAACTGGATCTGTATCAAGAACCCGTTGAACAGATCTCTGAGCTAAATAAGAAATTGTCCAAGGATCGCGCCAATCTCGAATACGCAGGTTTGCGTTGAATATCACTAAGCCCTTCTTGATATAGAGGGGGTTTAAGTAGTCGAAAAGTCTACTATTGTTTACGTGCAACGGCACCTAAGGAATGATTAACATGGCAATGAGATCTCAAGTATATGAATGGACAAACCTCGCGACTGGTGGCAACAGCTCACTACGTCGTTCAACAACAGACGTCCCGGTAGCGGTTCCAACAAACCGTGAAATCGATGTATTCACTGGTGGATACGGAAACAACATCACCAAACCAGCAGAAACGACAGCTACACAATTCGTGGTCATCGAAGACATTGCTGCAACACCTTACCGCAATGGCGCTGTCCAGATCCGGATCAACACCACTGACTACTTCCAGAACCCAGACGTTACCAACCAAGACGGTATCCCTGGACTTGCAAGCCCATACCCTCGTGGTGGCGCTTCCACTGTTGCTGGAACAAACAACCTTCTCAAGTCTTTCGACCTCTACCCAGACGTTTACGTCCTCCCAGGTCAAGTCTACCAGATCCTTTACACTGCAAAGTCTGATGACAGCGGATCAACCACTGTGGTTGCCTGCTTTGTCAAATACACTCTTTACGACGGACCTGACGCATTGATCGCAAACAAGCTTCTCGAGCTCGGCGTGACAATCAACCCAAACAACGTCGACTGGTATAAGCGAAGTCTCATCGAGCAGCAACAGAAGGCTGCCCAAGCCGCTGCTATGGCAGCTGCCGGAGGCAGTGTCTGATCACCCTCGGTGACCAACATAAACAATGGAGATGAATAATATGGCAATGAGATCACAGATTTACGAATGGGACGCTTCACGAACTGACGGCGGCGGCAATGCAATTGCAGCCTCTGGCGCAAACCAAGATGGACAAAGACTTTCGATCTTCGTCGGCGGCTTTGGAAACAACATCACCAAGCCTGCAGAAACCACAGCTACAGAGTTCGTGGTTATCGAAGACATTTCGATCAGCCCAACTGCCTTCATGGTAGCAAACAACGGCGCTGAACCTGCATACCGCGGTCTAACACAGGCTGAAGGTCTTGCTGGCGGCCGATCCTTCTGTCAGGTTCGAATCAACACCACTGATTACTTCCTTGACCCGGACAACATTCCAAACGACGGAATCCCTGGAACTGCTTCACCATACCCACGAAGCATCGACTTCCAGCCTTCCTTCAACCTCTACCCTGACGTCTACGTGCTTCCAGGACAGGTTTGGGATGTTCTTGCAACCTACTACAACGCTGCTGGCTTCGCATACACCACCGGAACCATCAACGCTGGCCAACTTCAGTGCTTCGTGAAATACACTCTTTACGACGGCCCAGACGCATTGATCGCGAACAAGCTCCTCGAAATGGGGATCTCGATCAACCCTGGAAACGTCGACTGGTATAAGCGCAGCCTTCTTGGCGCTCAGTAAGGTCCGATCCGCGCCCATTAGGGCTCGAAAGGCTTTGGCGATCGTTAGGCGACACTCTTAGGTAGGTCATACCGGTATTACCGACTATGACCCACTTTGACGTGATAGTCCCGATTTACCGAGTCCAACCTGATCTTGTCGAGGAATGCCTCGCATCGGTTCGCAACCAGACTCATGAAGACTGGACTTGTTGGATCGTAGATGGCACACCCCTCGATTGGGAACATTACGAGACCCTTTCGCGACTGATTGATAACTTCACATCCAGTGATGAACGTTTTCGCCTTCTTAGGCAAGACTTTGATCAATACCCAGGTGTTTCTGGAGCCCGTAACCAAGCAATTGAGGCTGGTGATTCCTCGTGGATCGCATTCCTTGATGGCGATGATTGGTGGTTCCCCGAGAATCTGGGATGGGTCGATGAAGATCTGCAACAATCCCACCCCGACACAGTTGTTTCATGGACGGCCTCTAAGGTCGAGATTGAATTAACGTCTCCCAAGGGATGGACACGAAAGTCGGAACACATTGCATCGCATTTCGATCACGACCGTTTGCGCCAGGATCTGGGGCATGGTTATTGGTTTATCATGGGTCATCCGCCTATGACCAGTCAAGTGGTTGTTCGTCGCGATCGGTTCACAGAAGTGAATGGTTTCGACCAAACACTGCAAATGGCTGAGGACACTGAATGTTGGATTCGTATGCTTGGATCCCCATTAGCCTCCGAACCCACTTATCGATTCCACCAAATTGATGCCGTAGGTGGTTTCCATCGCCTTGGCGACAATCAGACTATCAACGGTGGCCTCCAGACATCGGCATCCTTCAACGCGACCGATCCGGATGCTCCCGATCGTGATTCAGCCTTTGATCGATTTTCTACTCAAGTTCGCTCAGTTATTGGGTCGCAACACCCGCGCCCAGATCCTAATCCACCTAATGACATTGATGCTGACTACTGGGCTTGGCTTCGAACAGCTTCTGGTGGCATCGGTAGATCTCGTTTCTTGATGGGTAATGACCCCAATGCTAACCAAGTCGACTTTGATGATGGTAGGCAAATATGGGTGTGATTCTTTGTCAACGGTCGATCTTGTCCCAATAGTGATAGTCATCGGCACGTTTTTGGTTCTATTAGGTTGGTTATTAGTTCATAGCTTCTACGACCGTCATCACGATTGAACATCTCTCTTGATATGGGTGGTTGCCTACAATACGGAATATGAGCCAATCAACTGACATTATCGCAGACATACCCGGCCTCGGCGAAGTTCGTATTGACGGCGATAGTATCCTAAGTGCATATCAACACATAACTGGCTCTGGTCAATCTGGCGACCCAATGTTCCAACAAATAAGTGAATGGATCGGCCCAGGAGAATCGGAAAGTATTGAATCCAAGCAACGTGATTTCAATAATCGATCCTACCTCATGTGGGCACATTCAATGATGAGCGTATTGGAAGATCGATACCGAATCACCAAGGTGGACAGTTTTTCTGGCCATGGTGGCGCTCGTAGCACACCAGTCTACCTACACGAAGAGTTTGGCGATCATACCCTACGAGTCCCCCACCGACTCATCATGTTTTTGGAATCACCCGAAGAAAGTTCCAATGAGCGCATAGCGGTTTCATTTTACCCCTATGATAAGTGGGATGTTGAAGTCAGATTCCATTACTGTCATGAGCGCACTGACTTCGCCAGACTTTGGACAGAGATTGAGCATCATTTTGATCGGAGTGGTTTGTTGAAGAATGCTCGTTTTGATGGCGATTTCCAAAAGCTTGACTTGCAGAATACCGATTGGGATTCCGTAGTGATTGGAGAGGGCAAGCGATCCTTGATTGAAAGAAATGTAATTGGATTCTTGAATAATTTAGATTCATTCAAGGGAACCTCATTAAGATCCTCAAGGGGTGTTTTGTTAGTCGGTCCACCTGGAACCGGAAAGACACTCACTTGCCGAGTAGTGATCTCACAGTTAGATTGCACTGTAATCTACATGACACGGGATCACATCACTAAGATCGGGGCGATAGACAGTATCTATCGATTAGCCCGACGTTTGGCACCATCACTAATTATTTTTGAAGATATTGACACACTTGGAGGAGCGGATCGTTTGGAGTTTGACTCACCCTCACTCGGAGAGTTCCTTAATTGCTTATCGGGAGTGGTTGCTAATGATGGAGTCGTGACGCTTGCTACCACTAACTATCCTCAAAAATTAGATTGGGCACTGACCGATCGCCCAGGACGTTTTGATATGAGACTTGATATTGACTATCCAGATATTGACAACCGAAAGGAGATACTACGTCGATACATTAGTGGATTACCCATCAAAGTAGAAAATCCTAAGGAGATTGTTCGTCGTTTAGCGCAGCGCACCGAGGGATTCACAGGAGCATATCTCCAAGAATTGATCCAATCATCCTACATGGCAGGATTGGAGTCTAATGATTACTCACCAGATGGTTGGAAACTCAAGTGGACTGATTTTGATCAATCACTAACTGTTGTTGAAAGGATGCGTTCTGCCACTGGTCGCGTAATCGAACCCCGTATCGTCGAAGGAGAGACTGTCACCAACCCATCAGCCCTGTATGGGTGAGCATTTAGGTAGTCGGCATGCCAATGGACAAGCATGTCCGAGATTAAATGCACTGTCTGTGGATTCGAAGCCAAACACATCCTCAAGGGTGGTGCAGTTCAACTATGTCAAAAGCACTTTGATCAAAAGTTTGGAAAATACTCTCGTGGCGCAGAAGAGGGTTCTGCACCTGTCCAGGATCCTATGGATTTCGGAGAGCCTGCTAATTGGACACCGGTGGATGGCACACCATCCCTAAAGAAGCGCAAGCGATCCGAGAGCGGAGTCTTCAGCGCACCAATGGGCTACGCTCCAGATGGACCCAAGCCTTTCTACGGCAACCGACGTAAACTAATTCGAGATCAGTGGGGTAACCTACGATTCATCCGTCGTCGAAAAAACGGCACCTACATGGACAATGTCGACTTCGGCCGATCTATTCGTGCTGACAAACAACGTCAAGCTAAGACCTGGGCACCATCTGGTTTCCGGGATCAGGGCGATGGCTCTCCTAATCTACTCATGAGGCTCATGGGCGCAGAATCATTCAACATGGACTCGATTGACCAAGAGATTAAGGAATTGGAGTCTGGAGATGATGTTGACGGTATCACCCCAGAATACGTTTTGAAACTACTCAAGGAGATTAAGCGATTGAATCAAAAGAACGAGGAAAAGTCGGCTGAGTCGGCTGATTCGGATTACTACCGGGATTACTACCGATTAGTCTACGAGATCTACGACAACAATGGCGAGACATGCTACGGTGGCGCGTATCCCATCGGTGGATACGCCCATGCAAGTGGATCGAACATGAAAGAAGCCCTGGAGTCCATCCGTTCCGAGTTGATCGGTGTGATGGAACGGGAGCAACGACGCATCACCAAGGCACAGTCCCGCAACAAAGCA
>Ga0209666_1004145_pt1 | contig 10298 bp, 5 predicted proteins | sample SaaInlV_125m_DNA_FD_184679 | JGI IMG/M metagenome (GOLD analysis project Ga0209666, IMG submission 184679) | Marine microbial communities from expanding oxygen minimum zones in the Saanich Inlet - Saanich Inlet SI037_S3LV_10m_DNA (SPAdes)... | ecosystem: Environmental > Aquatic > Marine >...
GCCGCGTCGTCGCTTCGGGGCTCCGGTTTCGGCGTCGGCGTCGCGCCTTTGGGTGGCATCATCTGGAACGAAACGTTGGCGTTTCCCACGCGCACGGTCCCGGGCGGGGCCACCTCCGGGTTCCGCACGCTCGGGTCACCGGCCGCCGCGCGCGCGCGACGCGCCTCGCGGTCCGCCATGAACTTGGACTTACGCCCGGCGAACGGGCCTTCCGCGCGATGCGTCGCCTGCGGGAAGGACACGCCGGGGCCACGGAGCTCCGGCGGTTTCGGGGCGGTCCCGCCGACGCGGCGCTCGACCACTTCAGTCACCACATCTCGAAGCTCAGTGGGGAGCTGTGGCGCGGTCTCGCGGTCACCAGGCCCAGGGTCGCTCGCCCCCGCGGTCGCGGCGGGCGGGTCGATTTCGGTTGGAGCTTCCGAAAGGATCCCCGCCGCCTCGTCGGCGGTGGGAGGGCGGGGAGGCGCTCCCCCGACCCTCTGCACGCGAGCCGCCGGGCGCGCCCGGCTCTCCTCCGACGCGAGGAAAGCGCGCTGAAGCTCGAGGAGCTGCTCCTCGGTGTCCGCCCCGCGGATGCGCGACAGCTCCGCCATGCGCGCACCTCGATCTGACGTGTCATCAACAGTCGCGAAACCGTCGCGAAGATAACCCGAATCCCCGACCCCAGAAAAAGTCATCAGATCGAGGAGAGGGTCTTATACCACCACCGCACGTTTCTCGGCTCGTTTCCACCTGGACGGCGGAAAGGTGACCGCAGTCGTGACCCGAGGTTCGTCTGCGGGATGTGGGTCAATCGGCCCAGGGGCGGGGGTGGTCCCCCCGGCGAAAGGATCGCGAAGTGCCAGAAGTGTTTGCGGACGGGGCATTACACGTACGAGTGCAAGGAGAAGGAGCGGGCGTACGTGTCTCGCCCCTCGCGCACGCAGCAGCTTAAGAACCCCAAGTTGGCGCAGAAGTACGCGGACTTCACGGGAGACGAGCCTCCCGATCCCAGGCGCGAGTACCAGGAGCGGATGGACGCGATCCTCGGTCGAGACGACAGGAAAGGATCGAAGGAGAAGAAACGAAAACGTCGGCGCGGAAGTTCCAGCGGTAGTTCCAGCAGTTCCAGCAGCACCAGCAGCAGCGACTCGGAGACCGACAGCGACAGCGACAGCGACAGCGACTCTTCGTCGTCGTCCTCGTCGTCGTCCTCGTCGTCATCATCCTCGTCGTCGTCGTCGGGAAGTGAAAGCGGCTCTTCGTCGAGCTCCTCGTCGAGCTCGTCGTCGAGCTCGTCGTCGAGGTCGCGGCGCAAGAAAAAGAGAGGACGACGATGAGCCGAAAGCGCGTAGCGCGGTACCGTAGTTTTAGAGGGAGGAGAGTTTTCGCCGGGCTCGAGCATTGAGGCGTGGTTCGGAACCAGGCACGCCGCATGGTCGTAGATGTTGTCCCATGAACGAACGCGAATCGCGGAAACGCGACGAGCGCGGCTCGACGTCCAAAAATAAAACGCAAGCGTGTGTGATGTAGACTTTCGTCCGAGAAAAACCAACAGTCTTGGCCATTTCGGGGCGCCCCGCCGTCCACGGGGTGGGCGATGGAGGCCTCGAGCAAGGACCTCGCTCGGGCGAGGTTCAAGCAACAGCGACGCGACGCGTTCCGCGACGGCCGAGGGCGGGGCGGTCGCGGTCGCGGTCGCGGTCGCTCCGGCCCTTTCGACAACGTCGACGAGGATGAGGACGAGGCTCCCGAAGCGACGCAGGCGAACAAACGAAACGCGCCGCGACCGGAGATCGACCTCCCTCCCGACGAGGACGACGAGCGCCTGGACGCGGACGGGAACGTGCGTCCGCGCAGTAAGGGTGCGGATTTGCGAACGCTGTTCGCGGAGTGCGACCAGGCGGCTCTGCCGCGGCAACACGCCACCGCGTACCTCGATCCTTCGTGGGCGGTGGACGATCTCGCCGCGCTCGAACGCGTCGCGCGCGGGGACGGGACCGGGAACCTCGGCGAACTCAGCCTCGACCCCGCGGCGCTGGAGCGGCGTTTGCGCGTGCTCCCGCTCGCGGACCTGCTCGGGCTCTCGGAGGACTACCGCGAGTACTTGGGCGGCGACGGGTCGGAGGATGGCGCGACGGACGACGCGGCGCCCGCCGAGACCGAGCGAGGAGGCGAAGATGGCCGGACCGACGCCGTCCCGGCGACAACCGCCGCGCGCGCGACGGGTTCCCCGGACTCAGCTGAGGTGGACCATCTTCTCGGCGAGGAAGACGCAGGCATCGAAGGAGACACCGCTTCCGCGGCGCGTACGTTCGCGCGCGTCTCGACGGGAGCAGAAACGCGCCGCGAACGACAAGAAGCCGCGGACGACGACGCCGAGCTGGACGCGCTGCTCGACGGTCTCGACGGTCCCGTCGGCGAAAAAAAATCGTCGCGGCGGAAGAGTTCCGCCGGCGCCGTTCCCGCCGCCGCGGCGTCGCGCGACGACGACGACGCGTTCCTGGACGAGCTGCTGGGATGAGCGTGCCTCGGAGGAAACCGAGGACGTACCGACACGACGTAGCACTAGCCGGCGACGCGCGAGACGACAGGACGCGCGTTTCGCGATTAGAAGTAGAATCTACGGGTAAAGCGTTTTTATTAGAACCCTATCGAATTAAAGCCGCCGCGTCTCGACGACCACGCCGATCGCTACTACTCTCGCTCTTCATCGCGCCGCCGCTGCTGCTGCTGCTGCTGCTGCTGCTGCTGCGCGAACCCGGCGGCGAGCTGCCCGTACTGCACGGCGGCGGCGGCGGCGGCGGCCATCTGCTGCTGCTGCTGCTGCGAGACGAACGCGTCAAAGTTCCCCCCCGTCGCCGCGCCCTGCGGCGCCGGCGGGGCGAACCCAAACTGCTGGTGCATGCGACCGGTCATGCCCGCCGATTGCCACTGCGGCGCGCTCGAACTCATGACGTTGGGGAAGCCCCCGAAGGCGGCGCCCCCGTCCGCCGCGGGTGCGGCGGCGGCGTACGCCGCCGCCTGCTTCGCCTGCGCGGCTTGCGCCGCCGCCGTCTGCGCGGCGTGCCCGTTGTCGCCGCCGCCGCCGCCGTGGTCGTCGAACAGGAGCTCGTCCGAGAAGTTGGGGTCCCAATCCGCCGGGTCGTTGAACGAGTCCTGCGACCGTTTGCGATTGCCCATCCCCGAGCTCAGGTGGGACCCCCCCGACCCGGTGCGCGGCGCACCCAGGTTCGAGCCCGCGGGGTCGCCGTCGAGCTCCATCTCCCCGTCGTCCCCCGCGCGTCCGTCGACGCCGTTCGCGTGAGAAGAGGGGACCCCGCCCTCGTCCACGCTCCCGAGCGCAAACCCGAATCGCGGCGCCGACCCCAGCGCGTGGAACCCGGCGCCGCCGTACGACGACGACAGAGTGTGACTCTGCCTCAGGCTCGTGGCCGTCCGCGCCGCCGCGTGCGCGCCCGCAGAAGGCGCCCCCTGCGCCCCCCCAGACACAGGCTGCTGCTGCAGCCCGAAGCCCGCGAACGCGGAACCGCCGCCCGCCGAGGGGGGGGTCTGCCCGGCGGTCGGCGCGAAGCCGGCGCCGAGGGGGAAAAACCCGGGCCCGCCCGGGGACTCGGCGACGCCCGGCTGCAGCGTCGGGAGCTGCACCGCCGCGGCCGCGGCTGCCGCCGCGGCTTGCTGCATGCCCGCGGCGAGCCCGAACGCGGAGAGCTGGCTGGTGGGCGGGGACTGGCCGAAGTGCAGCGGGTGCAGCGCGGCGCTGTTGAGCGCGTGCGGGGACATGCCAAACGGCAGCGCGCCCGGCGCAAACCCGCTCGACCCGAAACTCCCGCCGTAGCTCCCCGGGGTCCCCCCGAAGCTCCCCGGGGAGAACCCGGCGGCCATCTGCTGCTGCTGCTGCTGCTGCTGCTGGAAGAGCTGCTGCTGCTGCTGGAACATCTGCTGCTGCTGCAGCAGGAGCGCGCGCTGCGCGTCCGCGGCGGACGCCGGCGATGTCGCGGCGAGCGCGGCGGCGAGGCCGCCGCCCGGCGCGCCCGCCGCCGCGGGTTTCGCCGCCACAGACTCCGGGGTCGCGGGAGCCTTCCCGAGGCTCGAGGACGGCGTCGCGGGCTCCATGGCATCCCGCGGCCGCGCGTCCGCGGTCGCCGCCGCGGCCTGGCCCTGGCGCGCCACCTTGGCGGCGGCGCGCGCCGCCGACTGTTCGCGGCGCACGCGCTCCTCGCCCGCCACCCCAGCCTCCTCCGGCGGCGGCGGCGTGAACGGGCCCACGAACGGCGCCTCCGTGATGAACGGGTGCGCGGCAGCCTGGTCCGGGGTCCAGCGTTCGGTCGGGTCCGCGCGCAGGCACCCCTCCAGCAGATCCAGCAGCGCGGCGCGGTCCTGCTTCGTGGCGTCCGCGGACGCCGTCCCCGCGTCCTTCGCCTTCGAGGACGACCCGCCGCCGTGCGCGATGATGTCACGCAGCAGCGTGTGCTTGAAGTACTTCTTCCCCACCGCGGCGCGCTTCTTGGAATCCTGCTCGTACTCGTCCAGCGTCTTGAGCCGGTACGAGGAAACGCCACCCCCGGGCTGCATCGCCGCCGAGATCCCCCCGGTTTCCGCTCCGCCCGTCTCCCTCCTGAAAAACTTCTTGGCGTTGCTCGCCTTGTCCAGCATGGACGCGGGCGGGGGCCCGAGCGTCTCGCATATGCGCGTCATCAGGTTGTACTCCGAGGCGCCCGGGAACAGCGGCAGGCCGAGGAACAGCTCGGCGATCACGCACCCGAGGCTCCACATGTCGATGGGCATGCCGTAGGGCGCGCCCAGCACAACCTCCGGCGAGCGGTAAAACCTGCTCTGTATGTACTGGTACACCGTGCGATTCTCGAAGCACGCGCTGCCGAAATCGATCAGCTTGATCTCCCCCGTGTCCAGGCTCTTGACCAGGATGTTCTCCGGCTTCAAGTCGCAGTGAATCACGTTCGCGCTGCGCAACACGCGGAGCGAACGCAGGAGCTGCTCGGCGAATTTACGCACCAGCTTGGCGTTGAGCCCGCGGAAGTTGTTCTGGCGCAACAGCTCGTAGAGGTTGACGTTGAGCACCTCGAACACGATGCACAGGTGCGACTTGTGCACAAAGTGGTCCAGCATGCGCACGATGTGGTGCTCGTCCCGCTCGTCGCACTTGGTGTTGAGCATGTGTAAGATGCCGATCTCCACGTGCGCCTGGTGGAAATAAGCGGGGTGGTTTTTTATAACCTTCACCGCCGCTTGCCTGCCCGAGTCGCGCGCGCGGCACCGCACCACCTGTCCGAACGTGCCCGACCCGAGCACGTCTCGCACCTCGTACCCGCCGTCGCCCCGCGCCTCGCTCTCCGACGCGTCGTCCGCGATGAGCACGTCGTTGACGCTTATTATCAGTTCCTGGTTCTCGTTGTCGTGTCCTCCGTTCCCCGCCGGTTTCGCGGGCTTCGTCAGCTGCCTGCGCGGATTGAGGTGCGAGTCGTACCCGAACCCGGGGTTGCAGCGCCTGTACGTCTCCGTCAGGAACACGGTGGTGCGCGCGGAGACCCGGGACCCGCCGCGCGGGGTCGCCCCCACCTCCGCGGGCGCGGACGTGCTCGCCCCCGCGCCCGACGCGGACGCGTGTCTCCGCTCGTGTTCCTGGAAGCTGACGAACGCGCGACGGGGCGCGCCCGAGTCGTCCATGGCGGCGTCCATCCGGACCGCCGCGTCGCGCGCGTGCCTCGACGCGCTCTCGAGATGGATAAGGCTACCCCGTCTCGCTTCCGACGCGCGTGCCACGGACGCGCGAGGAAGTGGCGGTCGTCGTCGCGGGATCAAGAATGTTCGTCTCCGCGTTGTTGGTTCGGGACCTTTCGCGGAACGGGAAGGCACCTCATGTTCGATCGACTAAATTGTGAGACTAAATGCACATACGATGGAATATCGAACCGACCATTCGTCGTTTAAGTGGTTTCCGACGCCGGACGATTGGCCGCGTGGATTCGCCTTTTCGCGAGTTCCGAACTGGAGAACTTTCTCCGACGTACCGTCTCGACGCGGCGAGCAGCACCGCTCCGAGAAAAGGGCACTCCTCTCTGCTCTTATCCCGGCGCGCGTGGGCGGGAACGGTGAGGCGGGGGTGATCGAACGAAGATGCTGGTCGCGTCGCGGGCGTGCTGCGTCGCTCGCGGGGTCGCGCGCTCGAGACCCGCGGCGACCCGGCGCCCACACCGCGCGCCCGGGCGCGCGGCCGCGGTCGGGGCGAGACGCGGGGACTCGGCACGTCACCATCGTCTCGGATCCGCGCGGGACGTCGCCGCGCGCGCGCGGGAGACGGTCTCGACGGAAACCGCCGACCCGTCCGTCGCGCGCGCGAGCTCCGGGGTACACGCGTCCACCTCCTCTCCGGAGGATGTCGCTCCCCCCAAAACCGACTCGCTGCCCGTCGCGCGCGCCACCCTGCTCTCGGTGCCCCTGCTTTGGGCGACGTACAACCCCGCGATGCGGTTCATCTACGCGTCGGACGCCCCGCCGTCGCCCGCGGAGCTCACCGCCGTGCGCATGCTCATCGCGCTCGTGCCCTTCTCGCTGGTGCTTCTGTCGGTGGCGAGGGACGAGGCGAGTCGCCAGAACGACGGACAGCCTTCGAGCTCCGACGGAGCTCCAGAACGCGACGTTTTTTTGCTCGCGCGCGCCGGCGCCGAGCTGGGCCTCCTCAACGCCGCCGGGACGGCGTTCCAGGCGTTCGGCCTCGAGCGCACCTCGGCGACGCGCGCCGGATTCCTGCTGTCCACCATCAACGTGCTCGTGCCCCTCGGCGCGGCCGCGACCGGGCAGAAGGTCACGCCAAAAGTGTTCCTGGGGGTCGCCCTCGCGTCCGTCGGAGTGTACGTCTCCGAGACGTCCGGTTTGGAAAACCCGTTCGCGTCGGACGCCTCCTCTCGCGACGCCGTCGTCGCCGCCGCCGCCGCCGCGAGCGATCTCGATTTCGGCGCCGGCGACGCGTGTTGTCTGGCCGCCGCCGCGCTCTATAGCGCGTTCACTGTGCGGCTGGGCACGTACGCGGCGAGGCTGGACGCCGCAGAGCTCTCCGCCGCGAAGGCTCTGGCGATGACGGCGCTGTGCGTCGCTTGGTGGGGGTTTGAACGCGCCGCCGGGGCGTCCGCGGACGGGAGCCCCGCGAGCGTGAGCGTCCTGTGGTCGGGCGCGTCCTCCGGTCTGCTGGGCGCGTCCGCCGTCGCCGTGTGGGGCGCCGTCGCGTACAGCGCGCTGGCGCCAGGTGCGCTGGCGAACGTGCTGCAGACGCGCGGCCAGAGCACGGTTCCGGCGGCGGAGGCGCAGCTCATCTTCGCGACGACCCCCGTGTTCAACGCGGCGCTCGCCGCGACGGCGCTCGGGGAGACGGCGACGACCAACACGCTCGTCGGGGGAGCCTTGATCCTCGCCGCGTCCCTCGCGCCGTTCCTCGCGGACCCCGACGAGGACGAATAGAAAGTAGCCTTTCTTTAGGTAGGCGCTACCAATACTATGACATTTCGAGCGCGATTCCAAAGGAGTCTACGAACGCGCGCGCGCGGCGACTTTGCGCCTCTATCTATGATACGTACGTCGGGACCAACGAACGCGTCTCTCACTTCCCCGATTCCTGGCTGGTGACACTTCCCGGCGTCCCCGGTTCGGTCGCCTCGCGCCAGAGCCAGGAACCGAACTCGGGCTCGCACAGCCACCGGAACGCCCACACGGCGGGCGCGGTCATGCACGCCACCGTCACCGCGACGGGAAGCAGCGCTCCCGCGGCGATGAACGCCGCCGCGCTCAGTCCGGGTCCGGAACCCGCCTTCGCGAACGTCCCCGCGGACGCCAGCACCGCCAGCAGCACGGGCGCGTGCAGCAGGTACCCGTACATGGTGCGCGCGCCCATCTTCGACACAACCGGAATCTCGCCGCGCGGCACGATTGCCAGGAAACACGCTCCGACGGCGACGGAGCCGAAATACGTCGCGAGGCGGAACAGAGGCGCGGCGACCGACTCCCAGAGGTGCCACTCCGAGGTCCCGCTGGGGGTCTCCGCGTCCACGAAGAGGTAGTCGCCGTACGGCGCGCTCTTCCACGCCTCCCACTGCCACGCGTCGAAGCACATCGCGCCCGATCGTAACCCAAAGAAACACGCCGTCAACGTCGCCGCCGTCGCCGCGGCGGCGCCGGCTCGGCGGCCCGCTGTGCCCCAGTCGTCCCTCATCGCGAAGTACGTCTCGTCTCCGCACAGGAAGACGCCCGCCAGGAAGTACGGGAAGTTGCCCCACATCGTGCCGAACTTCAGGAAGAACCCCGCGCTGTACCCGACGTTGGAGATCCCCACGCCCACGCCCAGCGCCAGCGCCAGCGCCAGCGCGGCGCCCGGCTGCATCTGCGCCGCCGCGGGGAGCACCCCGCGCCACGACGCGAGCGCCAGCAGGTACCAGCTCAGGTGCGGGGTCCAGAAGTTGAACGTGTTGGAGGGATTCATGACGTTACTCAACACCTGCTCGCACCCGTCGAACTGCAGCGCCTGCGGATCGACGGCGTTCCCGTCGTTCGCCGCGAACGTCGCGCTCGGGGGCGGTCGCGGCGCGAGCGCGGACGCGAGCGCCGGCGAGGACGCCTCCACCAGGCACGCCAGGAGTTGAAACGTCAGGAAAGGGACCACCAGCGATTCCACCGTCTTCTTGATCCGCGCGGGCATCGACGCGCGTCGCTCGGCGGACGCCTCGGGCGCGCACGACGCGGCGAGCGAGCGCGAGACTCGACCGCTGAGCATCGCGAACATCGGGATGGCGATGGCGTTGCTCCAGATGTACAAGGCGCGCAGGGGGAGCACTGCCCACGAAGACGCGCGCGGCGCGTCGGAGTCCCCGACATTCCCGACCTCGCCCTCGATCGCGCACCACCCGCGCGCGGTGCGGGAGTCTTCCTGCGCCAAGAGCCACTGCAGGCCGTGGCCGATCCCGATGAGCAAGATGAGCGCGAACTTGCAGTTGTCCAGGAAGGGGTCGCGGCTCGCCACGCCTGTCGCGGTTCGCGAGTGTCAGGAGAGGGAGGTGAGGAAAGAGCGTGGCGGTAAGAGACGAGCGAGGCGGCGGTGGTTCGTCTCGCGCGCGGCGTCGGTGTCGTCGAGACCCCTCGCGTCGTCGTCTGAATGACGGAAATGTCAGACTCGCGCCCGTGTAACACCATGAAAGACGAGAGATGGCACGTACCGTCGAGCTCACCGAGCAGACGCGAGGTCTCGTTCAGACGCCCGCGGGTCGGGGAGTCGCCGCCCCGCCGGTTGCGATTCCGCCGCAGCGGCGAAAAGAGACCCATCCCTGCCGCGCCAACGGCGTGGCGCGCTCGGAAGTGTCGAACGCGCCGCGGTTTGACAGACTTCTAGGAGGAAGAGAGGACCAAGAATTTTCCATCGCGCGACGTGATCGGACATCTCCGATTTCATCGGTCGAGCTTCATCGGCATTCGACCGAGGCCGTGAAAGAGACGAAACGGTGGCAGCGTCAGTTTTTCGAATCACTCAAATGCTGAATGCGGAGCTCGTCGTGGTCACTGCGGCCGCGGCAGGCGCAGTGAGGGAGGATGGCGTCCCCCCCCTCCTCGCCGGTATCCCTGCCTCCGCCTCCGCCACGGCCTTCGGCGTACATCCAGTCGTGGCTCGCGAAGGGTTCCGGGCCAGGCGGCGATAAAGCCGCTCCCGCGCCCGCGCCGACCGTCGGGTCGCTCGAGGCCGAGCTCGCGTCCCTGCGCGAGGCCTCCGCGGGTAAGACCGCGGAGAAGCAGCTGCTGCAGCGCGTCCTGCCCCGCCTCGCCGCGCACGATGTCCCGACGCCCGCGTCCCTCAAGACGCTGAGCGGCATGCTCGTCGAGGGCGCGTCCGCCGAGCGCTTCGTGGTGCGGTACGCGCATTATTTCACGCAACGTACGCTCGAGCGGTACGGATGCGCGGCGTTCACCGCCGGCGTCCCCGAGGGCCGCGCGCTCATCGACCGCCTCTCCGAGGACCTGTCGAAGGCGCACGCCAAGCACGGCGCGCGCACGGTCCTCGCCGCGCGCGCGCTCGTCGCGGGCGCGAGGTCGGGCATACCCGAGGCGCGCGCGGCGGCGACTGCCGCACTCGGCCCCGCCGCCGCCGCGCTCGCCGCCGGGAACCAGCCCAGGGACGGCGCGAAGCGTTCCAAGTCCATCTTCGGGTCGTCCACGAACCAAGGCGTGGACGCCGGCGCGAGATCCGCGCTCGGCGCGAGCCTGCGCCTGGGCGACGCGCGAGCGGCTGTGCGAGGCGCGGAAAGTTTGCTGTCGCCGGAAGC
>Ga0209666_1004149_pt1 | contig 10292 bp, 9 predicted proteins | sample SaaInlV_125m_DNA_FD_184679 | JGI IMG/M metagenome (GOLD analysis project Ga0209666, IMG submission 184679) | Marine microbial communities from expanding oxygen minimum zones in the Saanich Inlet - Saanich Inlet SI037_S3LV_10m_DNA (SPAdes)... | ecosystem: Environmental > Aquatic > Marine >...
ACTTTTAAAAAGAATAGGTGGAGCAGGTAAAGATATTAATGGAACAGGTATTAAAAGTTATTACGGATCAGATGATTATGGTGCGGGAGAAGATGGTAAAGGAAGTAGTGGACCTAGTGGCGGTGGCAGTAATGGTGGAAACGATAATAATTATATGGATTATTATACACCATCAAGACCAAGTATGCTTTCAAGAGCAGCTACAGCAGTAGGAAATTTTATTAAAGGTGGCGGAGTAACAGGTATGGTCTTAAGTGCTATTGGAAATGCAAGTCAAAATAGAACACGAAAAGCACAAGCAAATGTAGAACTAGGTTTAGGATCAGATCGTATGTCAAATTATAATGTTAATAATGGTGGAGATAACAATAACTCTGCAACTAATGTTGGTGGAAAAATAGTTAAACTTGCTCCTACATCAGCAGAAATTTCTCAAAGCAATGCAACAGATGTAACTTATGATTCAAGAAAAACAAAAGCAAGAGGAAGATCAATGACAATACTAACAAACTCAAGAGGAATGGGTAGAAATATGGGATCAGTTTTAGGCAATAAATCTTTATTAGGAGCATAATGAAAAAAGAACTAACATCGAAATTAATTTCAAGATTTGACAGATTATCTGGCAAGAGACAAAATTGGGAAACACATTGGCAAGAAGTTGCTGATTATATGCTACCAAGAAAAGCAGACATTACTAAAAAAAGAGCAAGAGGTGATAAAAGAATGGAAAGAATTTTTGATTCTTCTCCATTACAAGCATTAGAATTATTAGCATCATCTTTACATGGTATGCTTACTAATCCATCTACACCTTGGTTTACTTTAAGATTTAAAAAATTAGAAGATGCAAACGATGATGAAGCTAAACTTTGGTTAGAAGAAGCTACTGAAGTTATGTACACAGCTTTTAATAGATCAAACTTCCAACAAGAAATTTTTGAATTGTATCATGACTTAATTACATTTGGTACTGCTGCAATGTTTATAGAAGAAGATAATGATGATTTATTAAAATTTTCTACAAGACATATTGATGAAGTTTATATTGCAGAAAATGATAAAGGTAGAATTGATACTATCTTTAGAAGATTTCACATGACCGCTAGAGCATTAGTACAAAAATTTGGTAGCAATGTTTCTCGAGATGTGGAAATTATGGCAACTAAAAATCCTTACGAAGAAATAGATATTATTCATGCCGTCTATCCAAGAAACCAATTTAATCCTAAGAAGCAAGATAAAAAGAATATGCCTTTTGAATCTATTTATTTTGAATACAAAGGTGGAAATGAATTATCAGTATCTGGATTTAAAGAATTTCCTTTTGTAGTTCCTAGATATTTAAAAGCATCACATGAAGTATATGGTAGATCACCTGCAATGACAGCATTACCAGATGTTAAAATGTTAAATGAAATGTCTAAAGTAACAATTAAAGCTGCACAAAAACAAGTTGACCCGCCTTTATTAGTTCCTGATGATGGTTTTTTATTACCTGTTAGAACTGTACCGGGTGGATTAAATTTTTACAGATCAGGTACAAGAGATAAAATTGAACCTTTAAACATTGGTGCAAATAATCCATTAGGTTTAAACATGGAACAACAAAGAAGAGATGCTATCAGAGGTGTGTTTTACGTGAACCAGTTAATGATGCAAGATGGTCCACAAATGACAGCAACAGAAGTTATACAAAGAAACGAAGAAAAGATGAGATTGTTAGGACCAGTATTAGGTAGATTACAATCAGAATTATTACAACCGCTTATTGATAGAGTATTTAATATTCTATTAAGAAACGATCAGTTTGCTCCACCGCCAGAATCTTTATCTGGTGTTAATATAGATATTGAATATGTTTCTCCTTTAGCCAAGGCACAGAAATCCACAGAACTTCAATCTATTATAAGAGCTGTTGAAATACTTGGAAGTTTAGCTAATGTAGCTCCTGTATTTGACTACGTAAATTTTGATAATTTAGTTAAGCACGTTGCCGACATTGTTGGTATGCCACAAAAATTATTAAAGTCTCAAGGTGAAGTACAAGAAATGAGAAACCAACAAGCACAACAACAACAGGAGCAAATGCAAATGCAACAAGCTCAACAAGTTGCTAAGATGGCAGGAGACGCAGCACCAATGGCTAAGGCTCTACCAGAAGAAGCAAGAGCTATTGTAAATGCTGAAGAATAAAAATGGGTCAAGCAAAAGATAAACAAGAAAATATTACTAAATATTTAAACGAAGTAAAAAGAAATTATCAATTTTTATTTAGTTCAAATGAAGGCAAAGAAGTTATGTCTGATTTAGAAAAAAGATGTCATCATCATACTACCACCAATGTTAAAGGTGATAGTCATGAGAGTGCATACATGGAAGGTCAACGTAGCATCCTTCTATTTATAAAAGCAATGCTACTTAACGATAATGAGAAAGGAAAATAAAAATGTCATCAGAACAGATAACGGAGCAACCTGCTTCGCCTGTAGAACAGACACAAACTACAGAACCAACAGCAACAATAGCTAGTGTTGCAAAAACAGATACACCTGTATCACCAACAACAGAACAACCAGTAGCGGCTAAATCTTGGAAGGAAGCAATTTCTCAAGAGTTTAGAAACGATCCAAACATAGAAAAGTTTACAGAGATAGATGCACTTGCAAAGTCATATATCAATGCAACTCACATGATTGGTAAAGATAAAGTTGCTGTACCTAATCAAAATTCAACTGAAGAACAATGGAATGAAATATTTGATAAATTAGGTAGACCTGAGTCTCCTGATAAGTATGCACTTAATATTAAATCAGATGTTGTTCCATTAGATAATGGAGCTGTAAAACAATTTGCAGAAAATGCACATAAGCTAGGTTTAAATAATAAACAAGCTCAAGGTGTTTTAGAGTTTTATAAAAATAATATGGAAGGTCAAGCTCATCAATCTAAAGTTGATACAGAAACTTCTCAAGTTCAAGCCGAACAAGAATTAAGAAAAGAATGGGGAAGAGACTTTGAAGCAAATGTTAAAAGAGCTGGAGCATTAGCTAAAGCTAATTTAAATACAGAGATACTTGATCTAGAACTTAAAAACGGCATGAGAGTAGGAGATCATCCAGAACTTATAAAAGGCTTTGCTAAGATAGCATCTATGATGTCTGAAGATAAAATAGTATCACCAGAAAGTGATAGTACAAACAAAAGTGGAGATATTGAATCTCAAATTTCTACTATTACTAACAATCGTCAAGGACCTTACTGGAACAAAAAACATCCAGATCACGATAAGTCAGTACAACAAGTATATACATTAAGAGAAATGTTAAACAGTTAAATAATTTTAACCCCTTGTATTTTTTTCTAAATTAATGTAAGGGGTTATTAGTAGGACAATTCGTAAGAACCCTATTGACAACATGGAATAGACAGTAGTCTAACAGACTTTAAATGCAAGAGACGCCTATCAATACTGATGGATAACTTTTCTGATTATATTAAGTTAACAATAATAATGGAGAGACAATTATGTCATCACAAATAACAACAGCATTTGTCCAGCAGTATTCTGCTAACATACAAATGTTATCTCAACAAATGGGATCATTATTAAGAGACAAAGTCAGAGTTGAAAGCGTAGTAGGTAAAAATGCTTATTTCGATCAAGTTGGCTCAGTAACTGCTCAGTTAAAAACTAGCAGACATTCAGACACTCCTCAAATAGATACACCTCACTCAAGAAGAAGAGTATCTCTTGCGGATTATGAATTTGCTGATCTAATCGATCAACAAGACAAAGTACGTCTTTTAATAGACCCAACATCATCTTATGCACAAGCCGCTGCTATGGCAATGGGAAGAGCAATGGATGATGTCATTATAGCTGCTGCAACTGGTACTGCCTATACAGGCGAAACTGGTGCAACATCTGAATCCGCACAAACTGCAATCGCAGCTAGTGTTGGAACGGGAACAGGATTAAACCTCGTTAAACTAACTACAGCAAAAAGATTGTTAGACGACGCAGACGTTGATCCTTCTATTCCTAGACATATCATTGTAGGTCCAGAACAACTGCAAAATCTACTTGCTGTAGAACAAGTTACAAGTTCTGACTACAATACAATCAAAGCCTTAGTACAGGGTGAAATTGATTCCTTTTTAGGTTTCAAATTTACTGTTTCTAATAGACTTGCAAAATCTAGTAATGATAGAACTTGCATAGCTTATGCAGAAGACGGAATCTGCTTAGGAATTGGAAAAGATATTTCAGCAAGAATTGACGAAAGAGCTGATAAATCTTACGCCACTCAAGTGTACTACTGCCAATCAATCGGTGCAACAAGAATGGAACAAGCAAAAGTAGTTCCAATCACTTGCACAGAAGCATAATAGGAAGGATATATATATGGCTAATTCAATACAATACGCAAAAATTGCTAGTACACCTTCTGTAAAAGTAAAGTCTAACGAACTATATGGTAGAGTAAGATCGGCTTTTGCTGAATACGAAGCAAGTGCAGAACAATCTACTATTACTATGTTTGTTATTCCTAATGGTGCTAGATTATTATCTAGTGCTGTTAGTTATGATGCTTTAGGTTCTAGTACAACTATTTCTGTAGGTTACGCTGCTCATACAAAAGCAGATGGAACTGCTCAAGCTCTTGATGTTGATGAATACAAAGCTGCGGCTGCGTCTACATCTGCTGAAAGTGTTGCAGCTCTTGACACTATAGCTTTAGGTAAAAATACAGTAACAGATGCTAACGAAGATGGTGTTCCAGTTACAGTTACATTAGCAGGTGCTAATGGTACTGGTACTATTCAGTTGCAAATGTTTTATGTAATTGACTAATAAATAAAATTTTAGGCGGTGGAAGCGAGAGTGGAAACCGCCTAGAGTGCTAACAGTAAAAACATAATAGGAAAAACATGAGCTTATATAGAAATATAAACGCAAGAAAAAAAGCGGGAACATCAAGACCAAAATCTAAAAGTACAATCACAAAGAAAGCCTACGCAAATATGAAAGCTGGTTTTCCAAAAAAGAAAAAATCATAATCAATGGCATCAGTAGTAGACATTTGTAATGGAGCATTAAACCAACTAGGTGCTACTACTATACTTTCATTAACAGAGGATTCTAAAAATGCTAGACTTTGTAATGCAAGATATACTCAAGTTAGAGACGCAGTATTTAGACAACATCCATGGAACTGTTTACAAAAAAGATCATCATTAGCAAAAGATACAGCAACTCCTGCTTGGGGTTTTACAAGTCAGTTTACTTTACCTGCTGATTGTTTAAGATTACTTACTATTATAGATTACGATTCTAATTACAAAGTAGAAGGTAGAAAAATATTAAGTAACACTTCTACTATGAAAATTTTATATATATCAAGAATTACAGACCCTAATGAATATGATGAATTATTAAGAGAAACTTTATCTGCAGCATTAGGAGCAGATATTGCTTATGGAGTTACCTCTTCTAATCCTGTATCTGAAAAAATGTATACATTATATCAAGATAAATTAAGAGATGCTAGGTTTGTAGATTCAACTGAAGGTCAAAACAATTCACCTGATCTTGGAATGTCTGATTCAATAGATGCTAGTACTTTTATTAACAGTAGGTACTAATAAATGGCACGAGTTGCAGTACAGCTTACTAACTTTACAGGTGGAGAATTATCTCCAAGATTAGATGGTCGTAATGATCTTACTAAATATTCATCTGGTTGTACAAAGTTAGAAAATTTTATTATCTATCCACATGGTGCGGCAGCTAGAAGATCGGGTACAAACTTTGCAGCTGAAGTTGCTAATAGTGCAAACAAAACAAGGTTAATGCCTTTTGAATTTTCTACAACTCAAACTTATATGCTTGAGTTTTCTAATCTTAAAATAAGAGTTTACAAAGATAGCAGTACAGTATTTGAAGCTAACAAAACAATAACAGCAATTACAAAAGCTAACCCAGCTGTGGTAACAGCAACTGGTCATGGTTATAGCAATGGCGATGAAGTTAAAATTACAAATGTTGTAGGTATGACAGAAGTAAATGAAAAAAGATTTTTAGTTGCAAACAAAACAACAAATACATTTGAACTTACAAATAAAGATGGAACTAATATTAACAGTACAAATTTTACAACTTATACATCTGGCGGCATTGTAAACAAAGTTTTTGAAATTACAACAACTTATACAACAGATGAATTGTTTGATATTAAATTTGTGCAATCAGCTGATGTAATGTATTTATGTCATCCTGCACATCCACCAGCTAAATTATCAAGAACAGGTGATATTAGTTGGACATTAACAGATGTAGAATTTACTAAAGGACCATTCCAAGATGTAAATATTACAACAACAACTTTAACACCAGCTTCTGCTGGAGTGGGAACAGGTGTTGATATTACAGCATCTGCAATTACAGGAATCAATGGTGGCGTAGGTTGGTTATCAACTGATGTAGGTAGACAAATTTATTTTAATAGTGGTTATGCTGTTATTACAGCAAGAACAAGTGCAACAGTTGCAGTAGCAACAATTACTACAGCTTTTACAAACACAAATGCTATTACCGCTTGGCAACTTGGTTCTTTTTCAGACACGACAGGTTTTCCATCTTGTGTTACTTTCTTTGAACAAAGATTAGTATTTGCAGGAACAACTAACCAACCACAAACTGTATTCTTTTCTAAATCTGGAGACTATGAAAACATGGATGCAAACATTGGTGGTACTGTTGCAGATAGTGATGCTATTATTTATACCATTGCATCTAATCAAGTTAATGCAATTAGATTTATGACAGCAACTAGAACTTTGGTTATTGGTACAGCAGGTGGTGAATTTACAGTATCAGGGGGTGGAACAGATAGTGCTATTACACCTACTAACATATTAATTAAAAAACAATCTAACCATGGCTCATCTAATTTAGATGCTGTTTCAGTAGGTAACGTAACTTTATTTTTACAACGTGCTAAAAGAAAAGTAAGAGAGTTAGCTTACAACTTTGATGTAGATGGATATTTAGCACCAGACATGACTATTCTTTCAGAACATATTACTGAAGGTGGACTAACACAATTAGCTTACCAACAAGAACCTAATCAAATTATATGGGGAGTTCGTGGAGATGGTGAACTTATAGGTTTAACATATCAAAGAGAACAAGAAGTAACAGCTTGGCATAGACATATTTTTGGTGGTATTTTTGGTATACCTACAATTACAGTTACAGATTATGCAAACATTATTACAGGTACAAGAATTGTAATTACAAAATCAGATGGCACACAAATTACTTTTACATCTACAACGGGTACAGCTTCTGCTCAACAATTTAAAACAGAAACAAATAACGACACAACAGCAACTAATTTAAAAAATGCTATTAATACTGCTAACACTGCATCTTTAACTGGAGTTACAGCTACAGTTAGTTCTAATGTTATTACATTGGTAGAAACTACACCAACAGGATTAAGTTATTTAAGTATGAAAAGTTTTGACACAACAAGATTAACAACTGTTAGTCAAACTAAAGCTGAATGTGAAAGTGTTGCAGTTATTCCTACAGATAATGACGAATACCAAACTTGGGTTATTATTAAAAGAACAATTAATAATATTACAAGACGATATGTAGAATTTTTAAACACTTTTAACTTTACAGCAACAGATAATACAACATTTAATTTTTTAGATAGTGCAGCTTCTTATAGCGGTGCAGCCGCAACTACTATTTCTGGATTAGATTATTTAGAAGGTCAAACAGTAAATATTTTATCTAACGGTTCAACACATCCTACTAAAATTGTTACAGATGGTTCTATTACTTTAGACAAAGCATCTACAGATGTAAAAGTAGGATTAGGTTATCAATCAATATTACAAACAATGAGACTTGATGCTGGTTCACAAAACGGAACATCACAAGCTAAAACAAAAAGAATATACGAAATTACTTTAAGACTATTTGAATCTATTGGAGTTGAAGTTGGTGGTAATCTAGCAGACATGGAAAGAGTGCCATTTAGAAAATCATCTGATGTTATGGATCAAGGTTTACCCACATTCAATGGTGATAAAACTGTAGAATTTAGAGGTAACTACGATACAGATGGATTTATATTTGTTAGACAAACGCAACCTTTACCTTTAACTGTTTTATCTTTATACCCGGATTTACAAACAAATGATTAATAAATTAAACATAGTTCCCTATACTTTTGAACATGGCAGATTTATTTTTTCCTGCCAAGCTAATTATAAAATTTTAGAAAGTGATGCTGAATTTGTAACACTACAAGGTGATGCAAAAAATTTAGAACAAGACAATCTAGCATTTACAGGATTAATAAATAACACACCTATATTTTCAGCAGGTATGAAAATGGTGTGGGGTCAAGTTGCGGAAGGTTGGGTTATTGCTACAAATGAAATGTGGAAACATCCTTTAGCCACAGCAAAAGCTATTAAAAAAGATTTTGCTAGAGTTGCAAAAGAACATAATATACAAAGAGTACAAACAGGTATTAGAAAAGATTTTAAACAAGGTATTAGATTTGCCGAGTGGTTAGGTTTAGAAAGAGAAGGTTTAATGAGAAAATGGGGATTTGACGGATCAGACCAATATATGTATGCGAGGATATTTTAATGGGACAAGTAGCAGCAGCAACAGCATTTACAGTTGGAATGGCAGCTGTTCAAGTAAAACAGCAAAGTGCTATTGGTAAATACAATCAAAAAGTAGCAAATAGAAACGCAACTATTGCAGAACAAGAAGCAGGACAAATTGAGAAACAAGCTGACTTTGACATTGCAAGATTTGACCAAAGGTTTAGACAATCAGTAGGAACAGTAGAAGTTGCTTTAGCAAAATCTGGTGTTGATATAACTAGCGGTTCTGGAGCAAGAGTTACAGAAGCTAATGCTTTAGAAGCAGAAATGAATAAAAAAATTACAAGATATAATGCAGATGTTGGTGCGGCTAATAAAATGGAAGAAGCAAGATTTTCAAGAATCCAAGGAGAAATGGCAAGACAACAAGCACGATTAGCAAACATATCTACTGTTGCTAAAGCTGGAACAAGTTTACTAAGTATGAGTAGCTTTGGTGGTGGTAATACTGGTGGACCACAATCAATGGGATCAGCACAAGGTGGAGCTGGTAGGAGACCTTATTAATTATGCCTAAAATTCCTACATTTACATCTGAAGCAAGACCTACAGCACAAGTTGGAAGTGTTAAGTCTAATTTACAAATTCCTTTATCTCAAACTATAACTCAAGCTATATCTCCTTTAACAAATTTTGTTGTAAAGAAAGCTGTACAAGCAAACGATACACAGAACAGAACTGAAGCATTAAGATTAGGAAATGAATTTACTAGAGAATTACAAATTATTGAAGATAATATTCAAAACGATAGTGTATTAGGAGTAAACAAAGAAGCTGCTAATGCTTATTACAAAGAACAAACAAATAATTTAATTAGTCAATTTAAAGGACAATCTACTAATAGTGCTAGTCAAACTTTATTTGAAAACAATGCTTTAAGTGCTGTCAATAGAGGAATTTTTAGAATTGATAATACAGTAGAAAAAAATGTTTTTCTTGATTTACAAAATCAAGTATCAGAAGCAGAAACTACTTTAATTACTCAAGCTCTTTACAATAATAATAATAAAAATAATGCGTTATTAGGAAGTGCTGATTTTCAAGGTGTTAATGTTTTTGATTATTCTACTCTTCAAACCAACTTAACTAAATTATATACAGATGCTTTTACTGGAAAAATACCTGCTCCAAAATTAGATGAAATGATTAATAATATTCCATCTCTTGTACAAGGATTTCAAGCTAACAAAGATATAGGTGATAATCCTAGACTTGCATTTTTAGAATTAGAAAAAGGAAAAGAAAGTGCATTATATCCAAATTTAAATTTAGAACAAAGAGAAAAATTAATTCAACAAGCAGATAGAATATTAACAGATCAATTAAGAACACAATGGAAAAATGTTTTAGCTGGTTCAGCGGTTGGTAAAAAAGTTCAATTTGATATGGAACTTGCAAAAAAAGTTTTACCACAAATAGAAGTTAATCAAATGTTGCAAGGTAAAGAAATTATAACAACAACAGCAGACAATAAAAAAATAATATTTACATCTAACAGTAAAGATATTTCAACATTAGTAGAAGAATATTCTGAACAAGCTGTATTACAAGCAGGTGAAGCTAAAGGACAAATTATTGCACAAGAG
>Ga0209666_1004155_pt1 | contig 10284 bp, 5 predicted proteins | sample SaaInlV_125m_DNA_FD_184679 | JGI IMG/M metagenome (GOLD analysis project Ga0209666, IMG submission 184679) | Marine microbial communities from expanding oxygen minimum zones in the Saanich Inlet - Saanich Inlet SI037_S3LV_10m_DNA (SPAdes)... | ecosystem: Environmental > Aquatic > Marine >...
GCCGGTTTCGTACATTCCGTCAGAAACGCCTCCGTTCATATCTCCCCTCGGCGGCGCGATGGCTCGCGGGTGCAGCGGCGGCGCCGCGGGGTGCAGGAGCGCCTCGACGGCGAGCGCCGCGCGCGCGCACTCCGCCGATAACGCGGCGTCTTTTACGCGCGCCGCGCGGAACACGGACGCGGCGAGCGGCAAATTCGTGGCCCGGAACGGTCTAGGTGCGAGCGTCGACGCGAGAAGCAACGCGTACGCAGCTCTGCGAGCCCTGACCGCCATCGGTGACCTAGACTCGAGGCTTTGGGTGGTTCCGGAACCGTACCCGGCGGTCGCCGCGAGCACGGCTTTGCTCGCGGCTTCCGCCGCCGCCGCGTCGGCGAGCGTGCGAACGTTCGCGGGAAGCATCGCGCCTCCGCTCGTGACGATCGCCTCCAGCGCGTCCAGCGCGGCTTCGCGAACGAAGTCGGCGTTGTGTCCGAGACCTCCGCCGGCTAAGCCGCCGCGCCGATCCATCAACCCGCCAGCCGCGAGGTACGCGTCCATCTCGTCCGCGCCGGCGCGACCCCAAGCACCGCCGGCGCCTTTTTTCCGACTTTTTGACATTTTGGTTTTCGCGTCGACTCCGCGCGCCGCCGTTCCGGACGCGGGCGACGACTCGTCACCTCCGGAGCCCCAGCCGAACACGGCGTCCCTCGCGGCGTGAGGCACGACGAACAGCGCGAGCTCGCCCGCGGCGGACGCGGGGCCGAGCGCGCGCGCCGCCGCCGCCGCCGAGCGATACGCGGCGGCGCGAATTGACGCGCACGTCGACGGTTTGGAAACGCCGTCGCCGTTTCCCGTTCGTCTCCCCCGGTAGGCGTCGGAGTTTGTCCCGCCTCCCGCGCCGGCTCTCAAGACGCCGTCCAGGGCACGCGCCACCGGCCCGGCGAGCCGAACGCACGCGCCTCCGCCCGCCTCGAGGAGCGCGGCGAGCGCGTCGCACGCGGCGACGTGCGCGGCGGGCAACGCGGCGAGCGCCTCGGCGGGCGCCGCCGTCGCCGGGAGCCCCGGCGCGACGGCAACCCCCGCGCCGTCGGCGGCGAGCGCGCGTCGTACGGCGCCGAGCACCAGGTCCGCGGCCACGGGCACGCCATGCGCGCTCGGGAAGGGCGCGCGTAATTGCTCCGCGAGAAGCCCGAACAGACGCGTCGCGCGGTCAAGACGAGTCTCTTGTCTTGACGATTCTTTTTCGCCTTTGATCATCTTCTCCGCGCCGCCGCCGAGCGGCGGCGGCGCGGCGGCGCCCGCCGGGACCAGCGCGCTTCTCGCCTGCTTCGCGAAGGCGTTCGAAGTAGACTCCATGCCTCGCAGCCCGTGGTCGAGCTCGTCGTGCAGCGCGATGAGCACGCGGCGCGTTTGCGCGGCGAACGCTTTGCTCGGGTCGGCGATCCCCGATGCGCTCTCGAACGCAAACGCGCCGGTGCGCGGGAGACGCGCCAGCGCGCGCGTCGCGCGCGAAAGTATCATATTGTTCGTTCCGTGCGGGCTCTCCAGCACCACCTTAACGAGCGCCGCCTCGACCGCGTCCGTCTTCGGCCGCAACGCCGCGGGGTGGCTCTCGAGACACACGGCGATTGCGTCGACGGCGTCGACGGCGTCGTCCGACGGAAAAACGGCGCTGCTGCTCTCTCGACTCTCGATCCGACGCAACGCCGCGGCGGCGGTCTTCTGCGCCACCGTCGCCGCCTCCTTGCGCACGCCCGGGACGTCCATCATCGCGGACGCGCGGCGCGTCATCGCCGCGAGCGCTCGTAGGGCGGCGCGCGCGGAGGGCGTCGGGTTTCCGTCGCGGTCGGCGCCGTCGGCGAGTTTTCCGAGCGCCGCGCCCCATCGCCCGAGCGACGCCACGAACCGACGGGGGCCGCACTCCAGGCACGCCTGCTCGAGCAGCCTGCACGCGGCCATCTTGGCGTGCTCGCCCGCGTGCGGCACCGCCAGGCTCTCCAGGTGCTCGAGGTAGACGTCCACCGCGGCGGCGTGGTGCGCGGCGGCGTTGGACCCCTCGTCGAACGTCTCGCAGAGCAAGTTGTGATGGCGCACCGCCGCCTCGGCGGTGGCGCAGTCCGCGCCCGAGGCCAGCCGCGCATCCGAGAGCACGCCCGGGAGCGCGCGCAGGATGCGCGGCTTCGCAGCCGCGCTGTGCACGTGCACCGCGGCGTCCTGCATCGCGGCGAGTGTCGAGCGCAGTGGCGGGAGGTGGGACGGTGCTCCTCGAACAAGACGCGGCGGCGGCGGCTGTTTTTCGTGCCGTCCCAGACGGGCGCTGCGGCGCGCCGCGCGCTTCTCATCGCCGGAAACCGCGTCGACGCCGTCGTCTGCCCTCGTCCACTCGTCGCCGCGCGTCCCGGCTGACGCGCCCAGAGGGCTCCTCGCGATCCGCGCGACGCGCCCGGAGAGTACCGCGCGCCAGCGGTCGAGCCGGCGCGCGCCTCGCCGCGACTGTTTGCTCATACGCGCGCGCGCGATCGGTCGGCCCGAATCGCGGGCGCTCTCTTCTTCGCGCTCGGGTTAACTCGCGAGGGTAGAGCCTTGTTCGGCGGCGCCCGTCACCCTCTCGCGTCTCTTCTCTTTCGGCGCGATGGCGTCCCAGGCCCTCCCCAAGCGCAGCACGCGCGGCTTGCGCATGAACAAGCTCCTGGAGGACGAGGACAGCGCGGACGAGGAGTTCTGGAACCAGGATGCGTTCGCGGAGGAGGAGAACGACGAGAAGTACGAGTCCGAATCCGAGGAGGCGGATGTGTTTGACGCCGACTTCGACGACGACGAGAGCAGCTCAGACAGTGAGGAGGTGGCGGTCGCGAGAGAGCGCCGGAGACCGGCGCTCAAGGCGCCCGAGCGGAAAGCCCCGCCCGTTTCGAGAGCCGCGCCGAGAGCCAAAGCCGTGAAACCCGACCCGGCGGATCTCGGCGGAGATCTCGCGTTTGCCTTTGCCGGCGAGAAGCGCACGAGCAAGCGATCGGGCGTCCAGGCCATCTTGCGACGGTCGGAGGAGGCTCGCGAGGCTGCGAAGGCGAAACCCGGTCCGCGCAGACCTTCGAACGCCGAGCCCCCGAGGCAGCTGACGCAGGCGGAGATCCTCGCCGAGGCGGCGGCGACGGAGATCGCCAACCTCGCCGACCTCGAGCGGCTGCTCAGCGCCGAGGCTGCCGTTTTAAAAAAAGCCGAGCGCGCGAAAAAGAACGACGGGTTTTTACCCGTCGTGCGCGCGCGGTCGTTCCGAGACTCTGTGTCCGGTGAAGCGGTCATACGGCTGGAGTTGCGACACGGCGCTGGAATGCCACCGCCTTTAAATGAGAGACCAGTTTCACAAAAAACGCCGCCGCTTTGCGTGGTGAGCGGCGAGGTTGCGCGGTACAAAGACCCGGCCACCGGGTTACCGTTTTTCGACGCCGCGGCGTTTAAAGAGCTGCGAAGACGAAACGATTGCGGTGAGCTCGTTGAAGGAAAAGACACAGTTGATGAGTCGATCGAAGTCGATCAAAATCAAAACAGCGCTCTTCCCGGGGTGGAACTCTTTCCGGGCAAGCCCGTCGACGACCTCGGCGGAATCGGAGCTCCTTCGGGGTCGGGCGAGCGACCACAGGGAACGCGCGCGGACGCGCCGAATCCGGCGAAGCGAGTGAAGAAAACCGTCTCCCTGAACAGTGTCTAATGACGTGTTCGAAAGTTTGGACTAAGTATGATAGACGAGCGAGACGCGTAGTACTCGGTTTTTAACTACCACTTTAGCTTGTGTTCTCGTGTGATAGACGACTATTGACTACCGCGCGGCAAAAAGCTTTCGGTTCATTTAACGCGCCGCGTCGTCGTCGCCGCGGAAGAAGGGTACGTTTTTCAGGCGCGCGAGTTCGGCTCGCACTTCGCGCACTTCCTCGATGAGCGCGCACATTTTGGACGAAAACGTCGACCGGTCGTGGATGGACTCGTCGATGGACTCCTCGACGGACTCGTCGATGGACTCGACGGACGATAACACGTGCGTGGATGATCGCGAGCGGCGTGACGCGCGCGCCGCGAAGCGTCCGTCGCCGTCGTCGCTCGCGGATGAAACCGAAACCGAAAACGAAAACGCCTCCTCCGGCGACTCGGGCGGCGACGGATGCAGGAGCGTCTTCGCGCGATGAATGTTTCGTCTGACGTCGCGTTCGCGAAACCGCGCTTCGAGCCGGCGCTTTTCCGCGAGCGCGACGAGAGACAGGCGACTCGCGCTGACGTCGCTCTCGCGCGCCTCCGAAAACCGGGAACGCGACGAGGAAGAAAACGACGCCGAACGCTCCGCCCTGGAACGCTCCGGCTCTGGGCTTCCGCTGCTACTAACAAAGTCGGCGGAAAAGAACAAAAACGCCTCCACGCTCGAACGCCACCGCTCGAGGCTGGCGAGGCGACGCGTCGCGCGCGCGACGTCCGACTCCACCGAGTCGAGTCGCGCGAAAAGGGCGATAGGCGTACACACGTTTTCGGTGTCTCGAAAGCTCTCCGCGCTGCAAGACTCGTCGTCGCGCGGCGCGTCGCACGACGCGGTGCTGCAGCGCGGCGGCGAGCAGCGCGGCGAGCTCCGCGCGGACGAGAAGAAAGAGGACGTCCGCAACCCGAGCGCGGCTCGCACTCGGTCCCACGATCGCCTGACGCTCGCCGGCGAGTCGCGCGCCACGAACCGAAGCAACGACGACGGCAGCGAACTCCTCGACCGCGTCGGAGGAGACCGGTCGTGTATCGGCACGTCGGCCGCGTGCGAGGACGGAGGGGGCGACCGCGGCGACGCTCGGTGCGACATCTGCGCGACGTGCACACGAAGGACGCCGGTGAGCGTCACGCGGGTGGGTCTGGGACGTGCGGCGGTGAGTGAGCGTCACTACCAGGTGGGGGCTGTCTTGCGAAGGAGTGACTGATGACCAAAAATACTTTGAGGGTAAAAAAAATCGCACCCGCGAACGCGCTCCTTCGCGAAACGCTCCTAACGCGAGCTCGAGTCCCACGAGAAGACGGTCATGGCGTCCGGTCCGAGCGACGCGAGAACCTCGACGCTTCCCGGCGCGTCGCCGCACCACCCGCGCACGTCCTCGATGTGCCCCAACCCGAAGTGCTCTAAATCCCCGACACAAACGCCGGACACGGCATCCGTCAGAGAGACGACGTTTTTTCGAAACGCGCCGTCCTCTCGGACGGCTCCGCACGCCACCAGGCCCGGCAAAGACGCGCCGCGCGGCCCGGTGAGCGCGGCGCGACACGTCACGCGAGGGCGCGCGTGCGTGGCGTCGGGACCCACGAACCAGGGGAAAGGAGAGGTGGACGTCGACGCGGTCGACGCGTTCGCGCCGGATGCGTTTTCTTCTTTTTGGCGCGCGACGGCTATTTCTTCGACGGCGCCGTCCCACTCGCGCACCACGTGCTTCGCGAACACGTAGCTGTTCGTCGCGGTCTCGCGCGCGGTCGTCGTCGCGACGAGCGTTTTCGCGCCCGGCGCGAACGCGAGCGAAGCGCCGCACGTCTCGACGCCCGGCACGCGGACGACGACACCCGTCTCGTCGGCGTCAGGCTGCCGACGCGCGTCGTCGTCGCCGGAGACGAAAAAATCGTCACCTGTCGCGCCGCGCGGGACGAACGCGCGGACGCCCGCGCACGTCCCGTACAGTACACCGCCGCCATATTTCTTCGCCACGGGAATCACCGTGTGTACGGGCCTGGCGTCCGAGCGGACCCACTTCGTCGGCGGGCGCACCCGCGCGAGCGCGATTTTGGTCGCGCGCAAATCGTACATCAAGACTTCGCCGTTCGCGACGCCAACCACGCAAAGGTTCGGGTCGCGCGAAGGGTCGCCGGAACCCGGGTCGCCGAAACCCGAAACCGCGGCTTTTGAGGGCGCGACTCGGAACTCGCCTCCGGGTAAAGAGACGGTCGAGGCCGTTTCGCCGGCGTTCAAAGGACCAAGGCCCCACCCGCCCCACGCGCACGACCATGCCGCGTGCGGCAGATCGACGCGCGCCGCGACGTGGTCGCGGTCGAGGTCCACGACGAACAGTTTCTTTCCCAGCGTCGCCGCCAAAGCCAGCGTGCGCCCGCCGAACGCGTCCCGCCCGACCGCCGCTGTCCCCCCGCCGCTCAGCCGCACGTCGCGGACGTGGCCCGCGCCCGAGGGCAGAGCGACGCGGACGCGCGAGTCGGGCGACCGCAGGGAAATCTTTGTCAAAAAGTCGGCGGCGACCGCGGCGGCGGACTCGCCAATCTCGGCGCGTTCGCCGACGGCGGCGACGACGCCGTCGACGTCGAACGCGCGCGCGCGATTCACGCGCGCGCTCGTCCGGAACACGAACCGACCGTTGCGTAAACGCACGGAACGACGTTTCATCGCTTCACTTCGTTCGCGTTCTTGTAGAGACGCCGTTCCGAACGTTTCGTCGTTTTCGCCGTTGGGCGGTTGGAGCAGCTCGCGCAGCGCGTTTCGGTTTTTCTCGGTCGTCGTTTTAGAGGCGGTCTTTCTGAACAGGGGCGCGACGCCGTCTGTTAAACGTTCGTCGACGTCGCCGAAAACCCCGTGCGCTTTCCGTTTCGTATTACTCGCGTCGGTCGCGAGTATTCGCCGCTCGGCGTTCGCGAGCGCGTCGCGGCTCATTCGGAGCTCGTCTTCCAGCGCCTCCGCTTTCGCGCGACTTTTTTCGAGGTCCGCCTCTATTTTGATCAGGCGTCGCGAGACGCGCGTCGCGGTGGTCTCCGCGTCCACCCGGCCGGCGCGCTGCTCCGCCAAAACGCGTCGCATCTCATCCAGCTCGTCCGTGTCGACGAACGCGTGGAAGCTCGGCACGAAGAGCTTGCGGATGTCCTTGGTCGCGGCGCGCACGTTGCACTGCGGACACCGCCCGCCGTTTTTCTTCTTCTTGCGCTCGAGCCACTGCGAGATGCAGGCGTGCCCGAAGACGTGCCCGCACGCCAGAGACGCGACCTGGTGCGGGCCCGAGATGGCACAGGGCTCCAGACACACCGTGCACGCCACGGCGTCGTCGGGAGGAGGTTGTCTGTGCGAACCCCGCGCGCACGAAGCGCACCGCGCGTCTCCGTCGAGAGACGGCACCGTCGCGGGTCTCGGGCGCGACGACGCCGCGTCGGCGGACGCGCGCGCGGACGCGCGTCTGCCCGCGGTGCCCGCCTGAGCGCCCGACGCGAGCCTATCGAACGCGTTCGGGACGGAGGCGTCCTCGGCCGGGGTCGGGCTCGGGGCATCGTCTCGCTCGTCCGCCTCGACGTCCAGATCTTCATCCTCGGCGACGTCGTGGTCGTCACCCTCCGTCGGCGCATCCGAGAGCTCCTCGGCGTCGTTCGGCGCCGCGACCGTACCCTCGCGCTCTTCCCGCCCGACCGCGCCCTCGCCCTCGCCGGCGTCGCCCTCGGCGCCCGCCATGCCTCGAGGTCGACCGGTCACCGCACCGCGCCCACCTCGCGCGCGCCTCGGTCTGAAGGACTTTTCAAACCGCCTCCCGGCGAAGAACGACAGCTGAGGTTTTTTGACACGTCTCGACTGCTCGACGAGTGGGACGGATCGGGTTTCGAGCTGGGCTGACGAGAGACGTAACGGAGCACGTTCGCGCATTCATCTTGCGCGGCGTAGACAACCTTCCTACACATCATGATAACGCTCTTATTGTGATTCACAGCGAGTACGCGCTCATGACCAGCTTCGCGAGACCTGCCTTGTCCGCGGTGCTGTAGCACTCCGCCAGCCTCTGGATGGTCTCTTTGACCGTCAGCTCCCCGAACGCCAGCTTGTCTAGCAAACGCGTCGCCAACTCCTCGGCGACTTGCGCGTCGGTTTTCGGACCGTCAAACGCGTCGCGATTCGGACCGCGCCGCGTATCGATGATCGCCTTGATCTCGTCCACGTTTTTCTCACCCCACCCCGAGCGCGTTAAGCATTTCACGAGGTCATCTTTGTTTCCGAGCGTGCACCACTCGCAGTCGGTGAGCGCGAACCGAGCGCAATCGCGCGCTTCCTCTGTGCGGCCGAGATCGTCGTACACGTTTGAGAGGTACCAGTGCGGCCTACCCCAAAGCCCGAACGTCGACTTGTACAGGTCGCACGTCACGAAGGCGGACATCTCGTCCTTCTTGTCCAGGTGTTTCTGCGCCAGAGCCTCCATCGCGTCGGGGAACTTGCCCACGCGCAGGGTCAAGTACACGGGAAGCTCCTTACCGAGCGTCGCGAAAGACCCCGCGTCGTATAAATTAGCGCCAACCGTGCCCGCTGCGAGCGCGACGGCGCGAGATTCGGCGTTCGTTTCGGAATCCGCCATCCCGGCCTCCTCAACCACCATCGCCTTGTGCACGTACTCCGCGCAGGTTCGCGCGAGCAGAGAGAGATGCACGTTGTCCGAGACAGCCACCACCTCGAGCGTGACCCCGTCCTCCTGGCTCACCTTCAGGCACACCACGTCGTCTTCGCGCCGCGCCAGGGGGATGCACAGCGGATGCAGGCCGTCCCGCGCCGAGGGCGCGACCGGCGTGCCGCCCTGCGCCTGCAGCACCGCGACGAGCGCGCCGAGCTCCGCGGGGGGGGCGACAGCCGCCACCGAGCGCAGATACTCGGCGTGCGCCAGACCGGTGGTCAGGTCCTCGGCGTCATCCGAGGAGGCGCGCGGGACGAAGCGTCCGTCGCGGCGGCGGTTCGCGGGAGCCGAGTCGCGCGTTCGCGATCGCGACGAGACGCGGCGCGTCGCGTCGCGGCCGAGCGCGCGCTTGGACGCGGGGGCGGCGAGCGCGGAGAGCCGCGCGGAGGCGAGCGCGGACGACATCGCGCGCGATCGGGTTTGCGCAGCCGGTGAGCTCGCGCGCTGGCGACGTCCGTGCGGAGCATCGAGCCCCTATCCAGTTTCCACGTTCGCGCTTCCGATCGGGGTCGCGAACGCGTCCCGCGCCACTCGCCGCCGAACTCGAGCCGAGAGCTGGAAATCCACACCGAATCCCAGAAAATCGATTCCACTTGGCGATTTGCGCGCTTCGCGGGATAACGGAGCGCACTGGGGAGGCGCGCGATGCCCGAACGCGCGCTCATCGGCGCGCTGAAGCGCACGCGCGTCAGCTCGGATGACTCGCCGAGCGCATCGAGCCCAAGCGCGCGCCCGAGCGAGTCCAAGCAGCCGAAGCGCTCGGTGACGTTCGGGGAGAAACACACGCTCGGGACGGCGGACGCGGCGGTGGATCGGACGCCCCACGGCGAGCCTCCGCGGTGCGGCGGGTGCGGGTTGCATTGCTTGGGTCGGCTCTACGCGTGCAAGACGTGCGAGCGGCGGGTCTCGATGGAATCGCTCGAAGTCGGTCCCGCGTTCCACGAGCGCGTCTCACGGGCGTTCAACCTGTGCACGGTGTGCTTCTCCGCGCACGTCCGCGTCTCGTTCGGCGCGGGTTTCGAAAACGCGCTTTCGTCGGCGGACGCGGCGAAGGCAGAAAAGAGCGACGTGCGGCGCGACGTCGACGTCATCCTAACGAACGTCCGCGCGGTCGAGGCGGAGCGAAGCGTTCGTGTGGAAACACACGCGGACTCGGAGAAGGGCAGCGGAGACGAGGACGTCGAACACGAGCGAGTTCCACGATCGTCGCGCGGCCGCGACGCGCTCGCGATGTTGCACAAGGATGACGACGATGAATTAACGTCCGTCTCGGACGCGAACGGAGACGCATCAAATGAAACCGTCGGCGTGCACGAACACTCTCCGTTTGATTTCGTTCGCAGGAACGACGCGGACCAGGCGATGCTCGAGTCGATGGCGGAGGAAAAGAAGAGGTTCAAGCTCGAGCGGGGGGAGAGTTGCGATGACCGTTCCGAGCTATGGGTCGACTCGGGGGACGAAGAAGATGAGGAAGAGGAGGAGGACTTGACGCCGCGTTCGAGCGACGAAAACGGAGTGAGCGTCGGCGAGGTCGCGTTTGACGCGCCGGCGAGCGTGTTAAAGCCGAAGAGCGAGACGTGGGACTACGCCTCGGAACTCATATGAGTCGCGTGACTGATATGTCGTTCGAGGCGTATGCCGATATATCGGCGGGTAGTGTTTGAGTTGTTTAGTATTACTATTACGCATACGGTAACGTCTGTTTACGCGTGGTGGCGCACCAAACGCGGCGTCCGCGCGAGAAGAGACGAAACGCGAAACATTTCGCGTTTGGCGTCGTGTTTCCGCGCGTCACCCGAGTGCGGTTTTCCAGTCGGTGTCGTCCACCCAGGGCCCGAACGCGATGGCGTCGTTGGCGTTTCCCATCTCCGGGTTC
>Ga0209666_1004160_pt1 | contig 10281 bp, 6 predicted proteins | sample SaaInlV_125m_DNA_FD_184679 | JGI IMG/M metagenome (GOLD analysis project Ga0209666, IMG submission 184679) | Marine microbial communities from expanding oxygen minimum zones in the Saanich Inlet - Saanich Inlet SI037_S3LV_10m_DNA (SPAdes)... | ecosystem: Environmental > Aquatic > Marine >...
CTCGTCGACGTCACCGACAGCGATGAATCAATCATCATCATCATCACTTTGACGGCGGGTATCGAAAGTTTCGGTCCTTCTCCATCGATTGTCGCCCGGGCAGTGGTCCCGTCGGGGGTCCGTGGGAGTTCCACCCCGCGTCGTGCGCGCGCTCCATGCCGACGTCACGCGGTGCGTCCATGGACCCGTACTTTGGGCTCCCCGTCTGCTCCGTCGCCGGGGCTGCGCCGGAAGGGAACGGGTTGAAGAGGGACGAACCGGTGCTCGCCCACGGTACGTACCCCGTCCACGACGATTGTGTCCCGGACATGGTGCTTCGGCGGCGGTACCTAGTCGACTGTTCTGCACACTCCCCAGCTGGGCCAGACGGGTTGCAGGTCCTGGTACTTCAGGGGCTGGCCGATGACGACGGCGGTCCTGTGCTTCGACGTGTAGTCCCACGCGTGCTTCGTCCCGGGTACCGATGGAACACCCTGAAATCCGTGGGCGTTGATCGATCGGCGCTGGGTTTCGGCGCACGGGGGGTTCCGAAAGTCGAACTGGCGGGAGGCGATGTACGCCTGGACGGTGGGGGAGTCAAACGCGGGCGATGCGTGGGCAGGTTCCGATGCGGACATCACCGAGGGGCGTGCGCGCGAATAGAGTGCTGACGAGGAGGAAATCGTAACATCCTATTTTTGGGACTTTTCAGTGGTCTCGTGTGCCTTTTCAGTGACAACACCCGCGTGTGTGGACCACGAAATATCCGCGAGCGCTCGGCCACCTTTGAGAGAGCGATGGGGTTGGGGTTGGTTCGTTGAGGCGACCCTCTGATGACTACATGCGATGCTAGTGCTACACTCGGATACCGAACGCGTATTCACTCGATGAACTCCGCGTCCCCGCCCTTCCTCTCCGCCACGTTCTGCAGCCAGTACGCCTTCGGCCCGCTCTTCACCGGCGACTTCTTCACCTTGTGCCCCTTGTCGACGTCCCCGTCCAGTGCCGTGACCGCGAATCCCTTCGGCGGGTACCACCGCTCCCGTAACTGCACGTACACCTTCTTGTAGTCCGGCCTGTGGTAAAAGTAGTTCCCCCGGCGCTTCTTCTTGCCCTCGTAGTTCACCGTGTGCACGCGCGACACCCCGATCCCGTACACCTTCTCCAGCGTCTCCTTGACGTCCACCTTTGTCACCGCCGGTTTGGTGATGAACGTGACGACGTCCATGCCGGTCTCGTGCGCGTTGGTCTCGGCGTTGGGCGGGACCAATCGGAGGTCGATGTTGGGGAAGTACACCGCCCGCCCGGGGCGGACGAGCGACTGCCAAAAGGCGGCGCCTCTGCCTGCCGCGACCGCGCTCATCTCACTATGGATGGGGAACCCTAAATCGAATATCGATCGTGAAAGTGAAAGGTGCCGCCCAACTGCCCGAGGCAAAAACTCCGTTCAGATCTTCGCGTGCTCAGTGAGAGCGCGCACGTGGGCGCCGTGAGGTTGGGTTTCGTCGCGTACGATGTTCTTCACGTTTTGGTTTCAGTTCTTCGCGGCCGTCATCGCCGCGGGGTTCCTGTACGGCGCCATCCACCTCCTCATGCAAGACAAGGCGACGAAGCACGTCACCCACGTCGCTGCCACCGTGGGTGACACCAATCTCACGACGGCAGAGCTCGCCGCGTACGACGGGTGCACCAGCGGCAGACCCATCCTGGTCAGCCTCTGCGGGAAGATCTACGACGTCATGACGTCCGCGTCGCTCTACGGCAAGGGTGGGCGGTACAACTCCTTCGCCGGGAAGGACATAACGGTGGCGTGCGCCAAGTTCAACAAAACATCAGACGCGTGTTTCAACGCCCGGTGGACCGTTTTGACCAAGCCCGAGCGCGAACTGCTGGCGAAGTGGGAGACGCTCTTCGCGGCGAAGTACCCGGAGGTTGGCAAGGTGACGGACGTGGATAGCGCGTTCGGGCCGTGCCCGCAGAGCGACGAGGGTATCGGGATGCAGGCTGACGCGTACTCGACGGCGCTCGGGATGGACGTCTTCAAACATATTGAGTAACTTTAGTTCTACGTTGCTAGCTGTACCAATGAATAGTACCGATGAATACACGATCCCCTTAAAGCTTCGCCGCGCGCTCCATCATCGGGTCGTTTCCGATAGCCTGAGGGGCGATACCCTCGTACGTGTTGGGATCGTCCGCCCACTTCTTGAGGTTCAGCCAGTGCGAGTTCGCCATCGTCCACCGGATGCAATTCCTGAGGGAATCCTCAAAGCCGAGCGGAGGAACCCAGCCCATCTTCTCCATCTTCTCGCCTGAAAGGCCGTAGCGAAGGTCGTGCCCGGGCCTCGTCGCGTGGTGGTTCACCATCTCGTACTCGAGCTCCCTGCCGACGGTCTGCGAGATGAACTGCGCCAGCTCCAGGTTGCTAACCTCGGACTCGCCCGTGATGTTGTACTTTTCGCCGATGCTCCCTTCGTTGAGCAGGAACATCACCGCCGCCGCGATGTTACGCGCGTGGATGTAGAACCTCGTACCCGCCGTCTTCTTATCCGGGTACGAGTGGATGTAAACCTTCTCGCCGTCCATCACCTTCTTGATGCACTTTGGGATGAACTTCTCCGGGTGCTGCCGTTCGCCGAACGCGTTCATCACGTTGACAATCATCAGCGGAATTTTGTACGTGTTCTCGTACGCGATGCAGATGTTCTCCGCCGCGGACTTCGAGGACGAGTAAGGATTGGTGGGCTTGTGCCTGTCCCACTCGTCGAACATCGTGGTGCCGAGCGCGGGGCCGAATACCTCGTCGGTGGAGAAGTAGAAAAAGGCTTTGAGGTCGCATCCGTTGCGGATCAACCCTCTTGTGTACTCGAGGAGCGAGATGGTCGACTCGACGTTGTTGCGGATAAACGGGACTGGGTCGGCGATGGAGTTATCCACGTGGGTCTCCGCCGCCATGTGCACGATGAACTCGATGTTGTTACCGAGCTCGTACGCGATGCCCTCCGGGATGGGCTGCATCAGGTCGGTGGTGAAAACCTGAACGCGGTCCAGCACGCCGGTGTCCCTCAGCCTGTCGTAGCCGAGCGACGCGTACGAGAGCTTGTCGATGACCACGAGGTTGCAGTCGGTGGTCTTGGCGAAGTGCTCCACCACGTGGTGCCCGATGAACCCGCATCCGCCGGTGATGATGATCTTCTTCCGCGCGATCGAGCGCGGGATGGGGATGGTCGAGGAGAACTCCTGGATGGACGCCACGACGTACTCGCGGTCCTCGGGGGTGATCCACCAGCCCGTCGGGATGGAGATCAGAGTGGTCTCCACCTTGTCCAGGAGGGGAAGATGGGTGCGGTAGGGCGCGCACACGCTGTGGGTATCGTTCCTGGCGTGCACCTGCGACGCGACGATCTTCTTGTTCTTCATGAAGGCGATGAAGTCCATCTTGTTCTGCACGTGGAAGGTGTAGATCCAGTAGGAGGAGAGGCCGCCCTCGGGGGGCTCCAACAGGGTCACGCCGTTGACGCCTTGGAGCGCCTTGTTGTAGAACTCGGCGTTCGCGCGGTGCCCCGCGAGGATGCGGTCCAGGTGGGGCAGGTTAGCCAGGCCCAAGGTCGCCGAGAGGTCGTTCATGTGCATCTTGAAGCCGTACTCCGTGACGTCGGACTCGAGCCTGAAATCCTTACCCTGGTAGTTGCGCTTATCGCGATCGATGCCGTACCACCTCAGGAGCTTGCACCTATTGTACAGCTCCTTGTTGGGGAGGGTGATGATACCGCCGTCGCCCGTGGTGAGGTGCTTGATGGCCTGGGTGCTGAACACGCAGATGTTGCCGGACTCGAGGGAGCCGATCCGCCGGCCCTTCCACTCGGCTCCGATGGCGTGAGCCGCGTCCTCGATCACCATGGGCCTGAACCCGAAGCGCTCGTAGGCGAACTCGACAACCTCCTTGATGCCGTCGAGGTCTACGGGGGTACCTCCCCAGTGCACGAACTGGATCACCTTGGTGTTGGGCGATAGCTTGTACTTGAGGTCCTGGAGGTTGATGTTCGCGTTCTTCGGATCGACGTCGACCCACTTGAGCTTGAGACCGTTGGCCATGATGGGCCAGTTGGTGGCGGTGCAGGTGAGGGCGGTGGTGAGCACCTCATCTCCGGGCTTGAGACCGGGCCACGCGCCCGACGGGGTCTTGAGCATGTGAAGCGCGAGGTGCAGGCCGCTTGTCGCCGAGTTGAGCGTCAGCGTGTTTGGGTTCTGGAGAAACTCGCCGAGCTTTCCCTCGAGCTCCTCGACCCGTGGGCCCTGGGTGATGTAGCCGCTCGTGAGCGTCGCGGACGTCTTCTCGGCGGCATCGGGGGCGACGAACACCTTGAAGAGGGACACCTCGGGACGTTCCGCCATCGTGACCGTCGTCGTTCAACAGTCGGCGGACGATCGAGATTTGTGTGGGTGCCGCGTCGTTGAAACGCGATCTTGACCAAGAAATCAAGGGCGGAGGTTCATCAACGGTCCGCTTCAGCAGTTCAGGTACATTTTCAGTCTGATTTTGGGCTTGGAAATGCAAATACAACTCCAAACCGAGCTACTTTTCTACTGTGATGTTAGTCAGGCCTACACGAGTGTTGGCATGTTCGAGCCGACGATTCAAGGGCAGTGTCCGACGGGCGGGTGCTCACTGTGAACTCTCAGAATGTGCTCTGAGACACCTGCATCCACCCGTTCTTGTCCATCGCCGTGTCCATCATCATCAATCCCCGACTCCCCCGCCGTCGCGAATCCTCCCCCGCCGTCGATGGGCTCGATACCTGTACCTTCCGCTCGTGCATCTCCCGGTCCCGCGCCATCGCTCGCTCGTGAGGCGTACTCACCGGGGACTGGCTCCTCAACACCGGCGCCTCGGAATCTCCCGCCGACCCCCGCCGGCTCCTCAGAATCTCCCCCTCCCACGTCTCTATCCGCGCCCGCACCGTGTGCTCGTCCTCATCGACCCTGCCGTTGCCATCCCACGCGGCGCCCTCGTCGTCGGTCCCAACCCGGGACACCGGCGTGGAGGACAAGCTCCGGCCGATGTGGTAATAATCCTCGAGGATGTTCTTTGTCAGCGGCGCGACGGACGCGGGCGGCGGCCCCGCGGGTCCCACGCGCCCCGCCTGTCGATCCCGTACGCGTGACTCCTCGGGCGACATCTCATCACCGGCGTCTAACGGCGGTGCGCTCGCGCCGGGCGGGGTATCCAACGCCCGTGGCTCGCCGATGAAAGCGCCGCCCGATGAAACTGAGACTCCCCCCGACGAGACTCGGCTACGTCTTCCCGGGGGCTTGGGCGGCTTGGTTCCTCCGCCCGACGCGGGTTTCATGAGGAAGGCGTTCGCTTTGGCCGCTATGCGCTCCGCGTTGGCCATCGTGTCCCTCGCGTAGGCGACGTCAGCGTCGTTCAGCCGGGGCGCCGAGGTCGACGGCTGATGAATCGCCGTCGAACCATCATCGTCCCCCGTCGATGAAGGGCCGAGCCCATTGTCGCTCAAGAGCCCCGGCGCGTCCACCCCCATGCGCGCGAGCGCGCCCGAGAGTACCTCTATCTTGGCCGCCTCCTCACCCAAACACACGAGGACGTCCGCGAGCTGCTGCTCGACCTCCTCGGACACCGCCTGCGCGAGCTCGCGCTGCGCCGAGGCGGCAGCTTCGCCAAACTCGCGAAACAGCGATTCGGTCGGGTCGTCGTCTTCGTCCTCGTAGTCTGCGACCGAGGCGACGGAGCCAGAGTCCGAGCGGCGATGCGACTCGCGCCCGCGGAGCCTCAGCTTACGCGCGGAGCGCACCATGTGCATCTGCGACGCCGCAAGCTTGTCTATGAACGAATCTGATGCGGAGGCGAGGGAACAGGGGGCGGGATCAGCGGGGGCGATTCGGCACAGAGGAACAGAGGAAGATTCGATTCCACTCCGGGGATTCGGCCGCTTCCGGGTGCTCACCTGAGAAGCTGAGCGGCGTGCCTCCATCTTCGCCGGGGACCCGCCCGAGATGCGTGCCGCCATCATTCGGTGGCGGCGCCGGCGGGGTCTCCATCGTCGGAACACCCGTCCGCCCCACGGCACGATGCTCTGGCGCCGAGTTGAAAAAATCCTCCCGAGAAGACGAAAACTTTTCCAAGAAAACACAAAGGGAGGCGCGATGGCCGAGCCCCCCGGGGAGGGCGGTTTCTTCCACGACAACTATGACCTCACCAAGGCTAAGATCTCGCAGCAGCACATCGCCGCGCGGCTCACCACGGGACCGCGCGATGAGGACGGCCGGTTCAGGATCACCAAAGGCATGTCATCCCTCGTCACCCCGGAGGAACTCGCCGCGTCCTCGTCGGGGGTGACCTTGATGGACCCGAAGAAGGCGGTGACCCTCCACACCGAGAAGAAGAGGCCCGCGGACTGGAAGGTAGACCTCGGGGGTGCCGACGACAAGAAGAAACAAAGGAACACGGAGACCGAGGAGACGGAGCAACCGGTGGTGAAGCCCACCTGGCTGGCCGTCGGATTGGTGGTGAAAATACTGGACAAGTCCGACGCGGGCGCGTACAAGCGCAAGGGCGTGATTCGCTCCGTGAAACAGAGCGCGGAGGTCAACACGGCGGACGTGGAGCTCCTCTTGGGGGACGATACGAAGACGACGGTGACGGCGCGGGAGAAGCACCTGGAGACCGTGCTGCCCGCGGTGGGCAAGCCGGTGCGGGTGGTCAAAGGGGAGAGCGCGGGTGAATACGGCGAACTTCGCAAGTTGCACACGAAACGCTTCCTCGCCGAGGTGGCCATCGACGCGTCGGACGGCGTGCGGCAGCGGGTGGAATTTCTGCAGTACGACGAGGTGTGCAAGGTTAACCGCTAACTGCTTTAGGTATCGTGTTGAATACGATGTGATACGGTCAGCTATCAATGGGTGCATCAGTAGAAGTAGTCGGATACCCGTCCGCCGTGTATGCGTCCCTGCGCCTGTTCGAGGTGACGAGTCTGCACCTTCGGCTGCACCTTGGGGGTGTACCCGACCGCCGTTCGAATCCTCCCACGCCGCGCGCTCTCCACCTTGGGCGGCGGCGCGCCCCAGTGGTCCGTCACCACGTCCCCAGCCTCGCGGTCCGGCGGCCTCCACCGCCGTGACGGCGGCGGCAGCGGCGGTGGTTGATACTCAAACCTGCGCCGAACGGTATGCGGCGCGCTGCCCACCCTCACAGGACTCGGCTCGTACGTGGGCACGGGGGGCGGACCGGGGCCGTGGCCGTAGTGCACCGCGGGCGGCGTGCCGAACACCGCGGGGGGTGCCGCGTGGGGCATGACGCCGAGGTGGACGTTCCGGCCGTTGCGACGCTGGATTTCTCGCATATCCGCCTCGGGCGGGCCCAAGCCCCCGAGCTGTGTGTCCAGCCTCGCGAGCGACGCCATGAGCGCGGTCTCCTCCATGCTACGCCGGCCGCCCATGCTGGGATCCACGTACGGCGAATCGTGGTACCCAGGGTCGTTGTCCATGGGAGAACCGGGTGGAATCGCGAGGCAATGCGCGTCCAGCCGCTTGAGCGAAGCCAAAAGCTTCGCTTCCTCCAGCGACAGCGACGTCGGGGACCCCGTGGATGACTTGACCCTGTTGACGTACCGCTCCCCGTTTTTCCCATTCTTCCCGTTCTTCCCGCCCAGTAGCTCGCGGACCACCCGGCCTTCCTTGGTGTCCGCGAACTTGACCCTCGGCTTGGGCGGCGCCGTCTCCGCGTACCTTCGCCCAGACCCGGACGGAGCTCTGCGGCCCTGCGGGGTGACCCGCTTGGGCCCCTCTTTCCGCGGGGTTGTCGCGAGCTGCGGCGTCGGGGTCATCGACGGGTGGTGTTGGTGTTGGTGTTGGTGTTGGTGGTGATGGGGGTATTGGTGTTGTTGGTGGGGGTGTTGGTGGGGGGGATACTGCTGCCAGTGCTGCTGGTGACGGTGGTTGGGGTGGTGCATCTGCGCGGCCTGGTGCTGGTACTGCCGCGGGTCCGGATGCCACTGCATGTGTGGATCCGCGTACGGCTGCTGCGCGTGATGCGGCTGCTGCGCGTGATGCGGCTGCTGCGCGTGATACGGCTGTCGCTGCCCGTACGCGTCGTATCCGGGCGGGGAGTGGTACCCCGGCTGCACGTGATACGACGGGGACGCCCCGGGGGGTTGGAACACGGGCACGTATCCATTCGTATCGGCGCTTTGCGCTCTCCGTCCCATCTGCGCCTGCACCTGCGCCTCCGCCTCGCGCCTCGCAGCCTCCGCCTCCGCCTCGAGCGCGGCCCTGCGCGATGACTCGCGTCGTTTCCGTGCCTCAGCCTCCTCCGCGGCAGCCACGTACGAACCCTGGCACTTCAACGGTTTCTCGGCGACTTTGCGAACCTTCTCCAGCGGGCTAGGTCGCCGCGCGCCCGCGGGGGCGCTGGCGACGCGCGCGAGCCGCGCCTGCTTGACGTCATCCGCGGCGCCGTACCCGGACCCGACCGCCGCGTGGTGCCTACGCACGGACGCCTGGTACACCTGCTGGTGGTGGTACGGGTCCGCGGCTTGAGGGGCATACCTTGAGTCGCTTGAGTCGCCGTACCTCGTCGGCGCCGCCGGTGTCCAGTCGGGATACCTCGGAGCCTCTGATACCTCCGTCTCGAGTTCCTCGTGGAGACGCTCCGGCGTGGAGACGCGGGGCGGGGGCATGTCATCGGGGATGGCGTCGGCCGCCGCGGCAGCCTCCTCTTCGTCCACGTCGTCGTACTTGACGTCATCCGCGGAGTCGTCGAGATCGTGTTCGATGATTTGGGTTTTCGGTTTCGAGGAAGCCGCCGTCCGCGTCGGGAGCTCGGCGAGCTCCCGCTCCAGCCGAGCCTCCAGCTCCTCAGCCTCCTTCCGCTCCGTATCCTCGCGCTCGCGGCGACGTGCCCTCTCCATCTCCAGCGGCGACATGCGACGCGCAGCCACGCGCGGTAAGGGTGACGTCGGCGAGGTTGCCTCCTCCTCACCGTTCTCCTCCTCCTCCCCTTCCCTCGCGTGGTGCTTCGCGGGAGATACCCGTCGCCCGGACAGCCTGTCCCCAAACTTACGCGGCGGTGGAGCCGGAGCGGCGACTGGTTCCGCGCACATGATGTTCTGCTCGATGCGCTGGAACGTCTCCATGCTGTTGAGCGCCTCGGTGACCGACGACGCGATCTCCGCCACGCTGGAAGCGACCCCGGGTCCCTCCGGAAGGTCCATCGTCGCCAAACTGTCCCTGAACAGGTTGGTGGAAATCTTCCCGGCGTACTTGTTCCCCGCGTTCATGTCGTTCTCAGCGTCCCCATCGGAGTCAACCTCGTGCTCGCTGTCGCTGACGTCGTCGCCCTCGGCCCATATCCTCGGGGATGGGCCGGGTCCTCCCCGTGAATTTTCAGCCGCGGGTCCTCCCCGCGACGTTTCAGCCGCGGGAGCCGCCTCGAGGCTGTCCCGCATCGACACCGACGACGTCTCCGGCTCGAGCGGCGTGTCGTTCGCGCGGATGACCCAGCTCGGGGACTCCTCGTCGTCAGACTCGGATTCCGCCTCCGACTCCGAGGACTGCTCGACCGGCGGCAACTCCTTCGTTTTCGGTAGGTTCAACTCTAGGTTCAACTCGGTCGTAAACTCGGTTTCCTCTGGGGGCGGCGCCGGCGGGGTGACAGATTTAGGAAACCCGTGCATCACCCGTCTCGGCGTCGATCCCTTGGACCTGGTCAGGGGTGTGAACTCCTCGCTGTGCTCGCGGTGGAACGCCGCGCGCATCCACAGCGGATCCGCGGTTACCTTCCCTTCACCCGGCGAGAACGAGGTCAGCTTGTTCCTCGGCTCGTTCCCGCACTTCTCCACGATCCTCGCGCTGTCCACGTCATCCATCGCCGCGACGGAGGTCTCGTGACCCCTCGACGTCCCGGCCCTCGCGCTGTCGACCACGCGCCGGCGGTCTTTGACCCATTCCTCCGTGGGTTCCTCGGGCGGATCGAGCAGATCCGCGGGGGGCGCGAGCTCTCCCAAGATGGCGCCGAGATCCGCGGCGGCGTTCGCCTTGAGCTCGTGCCACGGCTGCGTGGACTTGGCGGACGACGCGAATGAGTCCTCATCGTCCATGCCGCCGTCCCTGTTCCGTAGGTCCTCGTTCGCCCTGCGCACCGCGTCGCGGCGGTCGCGGATGAAGTTCATGAGATGGCGCCCCGCGCCGTCGCCGTCTCCCCTTCCGCGATGATGCCCCCCGGACGTCGTGAACGGGCGGAGATGGCTCGGCGGCGTCGCCTTCTTCGCGCTCATACCGCCGCCG
>Ga0209666_1004165_pt1 | contig 10274 bp, 8 predicted proteins | sample SaaInlV_125m_DNA_FD_184679 | JGI IMG/M metagenome (GOLD analysis project Ga0209666, IMG submission 184679) | Marine microbial communities from expanding oxygen minimum zones in the Saanich Inlet - Saanich Inlet SI037_S3LV_10m_DNA (SPAdes)... | ecosystem: Environmental > Aquatic > Marine >...
CGCGTCATGCGACCAAATTTTCTCTGAAGCTGCTGCAGTCCCTTCACTATCGAGGTCAAGGAAGTGGTAAGTATCGATTAACAAGTCCACCGGATTTTCGGTAAATCGGACGCGGTCCTGCTCAATCTCAAAAGAATCCTTGTTCGCGCTCAGCCACCCCGACAGCGTGTGGGGACATTGCAGTAACTTCATCATCGGTCGAAGAATTAAGGTTTTCTTAGTCTCAAGCACGGAGGCACTGACAGCACGTCCAACGTAGGCGCGCCAGGCAACCTCAACATCGACCTCTCGAGCCACTGACGCCAATTCACCGACCGCAGTAATGTACGGCACGATAAACTTCGTTGTGGGCCGCGCGTTGACTGTCCGACTCAGAAACCAGTGAACTAGACCATAGTGGAAGTTGAGATTGGTGCTTAAATCCTGACCTCGTAACGTGGTTACCCTCAGAATCTCAGCCATTTCTTCGTAAGCAGAAAGCCGACTGTCGCCAACACTCAAAATCAGTGCGATATTTGAATCGTAAGCACCCGCGAGCGTATATTTCATAAAAACATCGGTATCGGGATTGTGCACACAGATGCCTTGATCGTCTCTAATTTCACCCGTGACGGCGTCTGACCAGTGCTCGATCTGGCCGCCAGCATGCGGCTGGAGAGCATCGTTCGTTGCATTCATCCGTGCTTCAAGGCTGTCGTTGTTGCGAAGAATTCGTTCCGGTTTTGGCAGCTTGGGTCCATGTGCCGCCAATAGCACCATCGCCTCAACCAACGAATTGACTGTAAAACTTTGCGCTTCGTCGTCTGGCTGACTAAATTTCAGCGCGTAACACAGTTCCGAAACCCGATGTTCAACCTGAATTCGCGTGTTCATTTCCATGAAAAAGTGACTGTCTGTATCGACAATACATTCAAAGGTGGATACCGAATCGAGTCCGACTGCAGCACCAAAGCGCGACGCTTCCTCCTCCATCGTGTCGAGCGTCTCAACGTCCGCACGCAAGACGCTGGCCTCATCGCCACGGCCAGAAGACTCTGCCTCTTGCGCGGCTTGAATCAGTGACTCTCGAGTCACTGAAACTTCGAGTAGCTTTTGCTCATGCATTTGCAGCGAACAGTCTCTCCCACCCAGCGTGGTACACCACTGTCCATTGCCAATAACCTGTATTTCTTGATGACGCGTAGACTCAATATTGAGCTCGACCAAGACGTTTTTATTGTCGCCCTTCCCTGACGCTTTAACCTCCTGAAGAATTTCTTTAACCAGTTCACCGGTCCGAGATGCTTCGCCACGCTCAACGATGCGCTGCCCTTTACCACCGCCACCGCCGATGGCCTTCAAACGAACCCGGTTATTAGGGTATCTGTCGTTCATTCCGCGCACGGATTGCTCTAAAGTCGTAATAAGGTCGTCTACGCTATAGACGTCAATCCCTGCGCGGTATGAGGCCAGTAAAACGCGATCCGCTATTTCTTCAAGGTCCGCACCATCAAAATTGACGTTGACCAGTCCCTCGCTGTCACATAACGCCTTCAATGCGTCGACCGTCGGATGCGATTTAAGCAGTGTGAGCGCGGTCGCATTATCGATTCCAGGTGTTACTGACACCCCAGCTTTCAGGGCCGTACGCTTTGCTTCGTCCTTGAGTCCAGCCTGCCGTACAGTGCGCGAACACGGACCAATAAAGATAAGCCCCGCTGCTTCCATCGACGCTACCATGGCCTCATCCTCGGCCATAAACCCGTAGCCGGCAAAGATGGCGTTATAGCCATGGCCATGCGCAATCTGAATGATTTCTTGAATTCTGGCCTCACGATCCGCTTTATCAACGCCTGAATAGTCGCTCACGCGGTGGACTCGGAGCGGGTCACCGATAACACGCAACTCCGGCGCTATGGCCCTGGGGTAGACAATCGAGTCCTTTTCAGACAGTAAAATCCCGTAGTCAGCAATGCCCATTTCTTCGAAGACATCCATAGCTTCCTTGCGAATGGGACCCCGACAAATAATCAAGGGTTTGATGTGGGTGCAGTCAAACTGACGAACCCAAGGACTACTGCTGTCACCAAGACGTCGTTCTTGATGGATCAGCGGGTTATGCAAATAGTGATCATTTGACACAGAAAAACTCCAATTTAACCGGCTGAATGTTTAGTGGAATTCGCGCTGGATGCCGCCCATCGGGCCGGGCTCATAATGACGCAAACAGAACATCAGGTGCTGACCGATAACCGAGCGGAGATCTGATGGCATCACGATTTGCGAGACCGAACCGAGACTCAACGCCTCCTCAGGGTTCATTATTTCGCGCTCGTAACGCTTGGCAAGATCAGCTTCGGCCGTTTTCACCCACTCGGCAACACTTTCATGAGCCGAGGTCTTAGCCTTATCTGGCGCCATCCCATTTGCAACGAGCTCGGCCTCGGCTTCAGAAACTCGACTCGATGCTGCGCGCCGAATAGCCTTCAGCTCGTCTTTGTAAACGTACTCCACCCCCGCGGGGCCCATGACTGCAACGCGCGTGGTCGGTAAAGCGACAACGAAGTCTGCGCCCGTGGGATAGTTATTGTACGAGGCATAGGCCCCCCCAAACGCGTTTCTTATCAAAATAAGGAATCGTGGTGTTCTTAAATCGACGATTGCATCCAGCATGGCACGCCCAGCCTGAACAATTCCGCGATGCTCCTGCTCCCTCCCTGGAAGAAAACCCGTCGTATCTTCAAGAAACATCACTGGGATGTTGTAAAGGTTGCAAAACCGGATAAACCGCGCATTTTTCAAAGCAGCATCAATGTCAATCTGTCCCGAGGATACTGCCGAGTTATTGGCAACAAAACCAACGACATGGCCACCGATTCGGCCCAAGCAGGTGATTGTGTTTTTGGCCCTCTCCTCTTGGATCTCTATAAAGTCGCCATGATCACACAACTGCTGAATGATGATTGAACTGTCGACCGGGGTATTGAATCCGGTGGCAGATTCAAAAGCGGTTTTCAGCAACGTATCAATGTCGCTGGTGTTCCTGCCAATGGGGTCTGAGCAGACCTGTACTTTGGGTCCCGTCGCATTACTGTCCGGGAGATACCGCAATATCTCTCTGACCTTTCGTAGCGCTGCCACCTCGTCCTCAACGACAAAGTCTGTGACGCCCGTTTGACTGTGAACATCTGGACCACCGAGTTCGTCGGGCGTGATGTCCTCACCTAAAACCGACTTGACCACCCCGGGCCCTGTCAAACCAAAAAACGTATCTCGAGGTTGAATAAGAAAACTACCTTGCCGCGGCAAATAACTTCCACCGCCGGCATTAAAACCAAACATACACATAATGCTCGGCACGACGCCCGAGATCTTTCTGAGACCTGTGAATGCCTCTGCGTAACCGTCTAGCCCACCTACCCCTGCGGGAATGTATGCCCCAGCCGAATCGTTTAATCCCACTAGCGGAATCTTGCGTTGACCTGCGACCTCAAAAAGTCGAGCGAGTTTCTCGCCATTCGTCGCATCCATGGAGCCGGCTCTAAGCGTAAAGTCATGCCCATAAATTGCGACGTCACGCCCGTCGATCTTACCAATGGCCGTCACAAGCGACGCCCCATCCATATTTGGTCCCCAGTTTTGATACAGAATCGTGGGCGCTTCGTCGACGAGAAAGTGAACTCGCTCCCAGACAGTCATGCGATTTTTACTGTGCTGGCGCTGAATATTTCGATCGGTCGCCGCGGTTGTGGGCAATCGCTGCAACTCGAGACCGCGTGCAATGGCGAGCTCATACTCTGTGCTGGGCCGCTCTGTATCACCGATCACCTCAAAAGGGTTCGTCAGTGTAGGCTCTAAATTATTATCAGGTGTTAAGTCCATTCTCTTTCCTACGTCTCTGATGGAGTGCGACCAAGGTCGTAAGCCAAAAAATAACCGGCGCTAGAGATCATACGCACACGAGTCATTTCCGATGACCTCGACCATACTCGCATAGATGTTATGTAAAAAACCTCACCCATTTGCCGTATTTTTGTGCCGTTTGTCGCCTAAATCCGAGGAACATCGAGCCTTGAACAGAACTCGTGCCTTTCCTCAGGATCCGCAATTGACATCGCATGGCGCACAAAATCAGTGTTCAGATGAGGCGCAAGCTGTTCGATAAAGGCAAACATAAACCCTCTGAGAAAAGTGCCGCGTCGAAAGGCAATGCAAGACAGCATGGGCGAGAAGTACTTATTGCTGCCTATCCTTGCCAAGTCATCATCAATCGACTCTTCAACGGCCATGGTCGATATAATGCCGACGCCAAGCCCTCGTCGAACGTAGGTCTTAATCACATCTGCGTCGGCGGCTGTAACAACGTAGTTAGGAATTAAGCCTCGCGCCTCAAAGCCCTCATCGATGCGATAACGCCCTGTGAAGCCTTCCGTATAGGTGATAATGGGGTACTGAGCGACCTGTTCAAGTGTCGGATCGACAACGTCTGTCAAAGGATGCCCTTTTGGCACCACCACACAATGGGTCCAACGGAAAAACGGGAGGGACACAAGCGACGCATACTGCTGCACGGCTTCTGTCGCGATGGCAAAATCAACAGCGCCTTTGGCCGCCATCTCCGCGATCTGCTGTGGGCTCCCTTGCTTCATTTCCAGGGACACATCCGGGTGTTCCTGAACAAACTTTGAGATTGACTCGGGTAATACGTAACGGGCTTGCCCGTGCGTTGTGGCAACGGACATGCGGCCAGCCACGTTGTCTGAGTAATCCTGGGCGATACGCTTAATCGACTCAGTTTTTCGCAAAATCTCTCCGGCAATATCTATGATGGCTTCGCCGGCCGGCGTAATGTGAGTCAAATGCTTCCCACTACGAGCAAAGATCTCAACACCGAGCTCTCCCTCGAGCAGACGAATCTGCTTGCTAATACCGGGCTGTGAGGTAAAAAGACTTTGAGCGGTAGAAGACACGTTTAAGTCGTGGTGTGCCACCTCCCAGATGTACTTGAGTTGTTGCAACTTCATTAAGCACCTCAAGGAATAAAAATCGGGCCTTAAGATACTTTGGTTCTAAGGGTCTGTACAGTCAGTCGACTGGCTGATTGGCAATGCCGTGCGGCACATGCCCTGTCGCAATGTGATCGGCAGCGAGCTCACAGTGTGTCTCCTGATCGTCGAAGAACACGTCTGCGTCGTAGGCCTTTAAAAACTCAACTTTCGGCAAACCGCCTAAGAATATCGACTCGTCCAGTCGGATGTCCCACTCTCGGAGCGTTCGAATCACGCGCTCATGCGCTGGGGCAGACCGCGCCGTGACGAGTGCCGTTCGGATTAATTGATCATCCTCTGGTAGCGCTCGTTGAAGTGTGTGTAAGGCACTTAAAAAGCTCTTGAACGGACCACCCATTAAAGGCTCATTGCGTTGTGCTCGCTCGCTCGCTGTGAATGCCGCAAGACCCTCGGACTTATAGACACGTTCAGCTTCATCCGAGAAGAGCACCGCATCACCATCAAAAGCAAAACGAATCGTTCCGCTCGTGCTTTCGCATACGGGTTTTGAGACTAATGTGGCTGCCGCGACGTTATTTTCAAGCGCCATTCGCACGTCATCAGCTTCAGACGAGAGAAACAAGTGACATCCAAAGGCTTGTATGTAACGCCACGGTGACTCACCACCGCAAAACGCCGCTCGAGTAATGGGCAGCCCATAGTGCTCGATAGAATTGAAAATGCGCAGCCCGGTATCGGCTGAATTTCGCGATAAAAGAACGACCTCGACTCCCAAGGGCTCCGTCAACGCCGTATTAAGCGCCAGCAGTTTTTTCGCCAGCGCAAATGCCTGCCCAGGCTCTAGCGGCACGTCTTCATGTTCTATTTGATAGGCAGAATAGGCCTCAAGGCCTGCTTGCTCATACACCAAGTGCTCGGCATCGAGGTTAAAAAGAGCCCGCGATGAAATCGCGATAACCAGCTTCTCAGATGCGGGGGTCACCAATTTATGGGGCCTCTGTGGCGTCCGTGCGCTGCCTGTCGCGCGCGAAGTAATCTTTCGTCAACGCAAAAACCACGGGCGACAGTAGCAATAGTCCAATCAAGTTGGGAATCGCCATAAAGGCATTAAGCGTGTCCGCGATAAGCCAAATCAATCCCAAGTCTGCGCCTGCTCCGACAGGAATTGCTAATACCCAAAGTATTCTGAACGGCATAATGCCCCGAGTACCAAACAGATAAACGACGCAACGCTCTCCGTAGAATGCCCAGCCCATCATGGTGGTGGTCGCGAAGACGACAACGCCGATTGTCACTACCCATTCGCCTCCCGGCAGCACAGCGCCAAAAGCCATCGAGGTGAGGCTGGCCCCTGATACCCCCGATTCCAGAACGCCTGTCAGCACGATAACCAGTCCTGTCATCGTGCAGACTATGAGCGTATCGATCATGGTGCCCAACATCGCCACCAACCCCTGCTCTACAGGCTCATTGGTTTTAGCCGCCGCGTGTGCAATGGGCGCACTACCCAAACCCGCTTCGTTCGAGAAAATGCCGCGTGCCACCCCGAAGCGGATCGCCGCCCAGACCGTTGCTCCTGCAAAGCCACCCGCTGCCGAAGCGCCGTTGAAGGCGCTGTCAAAAATAACGCCAAAGGCTTCTGGCACCGCGCTGAGATTCAACGAGATGACGATTAAGCTCATGACAATGTAGGAGATTGCCATTACCGGCACCACGGCGCCCGCGGTGTCGGCAATCCGTTTGATTCCCCCTAAGATGACCGCGCCCACCACAAGCATCAGTGCAATACCCGTCACCCACCAAGGGATGCCGACATTGTCTGCTAGAACCTGCGCTACTGAATTCGACTGCACGGTATTGGCAAGCCCAAAACCCGCGGTTGCGCCAAAGAGTGCAAACGCAAAGGCCAATCCTGTCGCAAACCCACCGTAGCGAGGGCCCAATCCATTTCGGATGTAGTACATTGGGCCGCCGCTGAACCCACCCTGGTCGTCCTGCTCCCGATAACGAACAGCCAGGACGCCCTCCGCATACTTTGTCGCCATCCCAAAGAGCGCCGTAATCCACATCCAAAATAAAGCGCCCGGCCCGCCCAGCGTAATGGCTGTGGCAACACCCGCAATATTTCCCGTTCCAATCGTGGCAGACAGCGACGTCATTAACGCCTTAAAGGGTGCGATGTCGCCCTCGCCACGGCCTGACACCCCGGAAAATAAAAGAGACACGGCACGCGGTACTTTCCGCATAGTCATGAAGCCAAGCCCTGCGGTCAGGTAGATACCCGTACCCAGCAGGAGTATTAGCATCGGAAGTCCCCACGCCACTGCGTTAATGTCGCGGATAATTGTTTCAACCATGCCTACTCTCGCTCTTAATGTGGTGTGTTGACGGCTTGAACTCGCTGCAGCGAAGTTTGAAGCGCATCTGCATGTGGAAAGATACCGAATACCCCTCCCGTATGCACAAAAATGATATCCGCAGCGTCCGACTGAAACGACGAGTGCTCAAGATCAGTCACCATGCCGTGAAAGGCCTTGCCTGTATAGACGGGATCAAGCGTGATCCCCTCCAGTCGAGCCAACTGTGCCAGTGTATCAAATACCGCCTGATCAGCCCGTCCATACCCCGGTCCAATAAAATGATCATTGGTGATCGTCTTAATCGGCTCGACCGGCAAGTCAGGTGTCGCGGCGCGCAAGGCTTGCCAGTCTTGCTGCGCCTTCTCGTTGAAATAGGCAGCATCATCGCAGACTGCATAACTGATAACGTCTGCTGGCAGCTTGTGCATTAGCACACCCGCATTTAAACCTGCCTGCGTTCCCCCAGAGCCTGTTGCATGAACAATGGCCGCTTGCCGTATCGCGTGGCGCGCCATGTCTGACGCGAGCTCTTCAACCGCTGCAATGTATCCCCAAATACCGATTTCATCACTACCGCCAATGGGCAGAGACAACGCCTTCTCTCCCTTAGCGGCCCAGCGCTGCACCGCGTTGGCTAAGTGCTGGGTCATTTCATCGCCGGTCGTACTGCGAGACACATAAGTGATGTCGGCATCGAGCAATCGGCTCAATAAGTAGTTTCCTTCAAGCGCTTGCTCTTCCCCACGCAGAATTAGCTCGCACTTTAAGCCCAACTGTGCGGCAACAGCCGCGGTTGCTCGACAATGGTTACTCTGCAGCGCGCCGGCCGTAACCAAAACGGTACATTTGCGTGCTCGCGCCTCTGCCGCTATGAACTCGAGCTTTCTGACCTTGTTTCCAGTCAAGAGTGAGCCCGTGAGATCATCGCGCTTGCACCAGATTCGGCGTCCGCGGCCCCAACGAGCAGTTGCACGTTCGAGAAGCACAAAAGGCGACGGCAAGAGCGCCAGCAGCTCCCTCGGTGGGTACTGAACCATGCGTTTATGCGCCTAAGGTTTTAATCGTGCCTTTGGGCAATGTTGCGGTGACGTGCGTGCGTTGAAACTTAAGATCGACCTTGTCTGACACATTGACCACCACGTACAAGTCCGACAGATCCATAACCTTTCCCATAAGTCCGGAGCTCATTAACACCTCATCACCCTTGGACAACGAGCTGACCAGTTCCGCATGCTCTTTCTGGCGCTTGCGCTGAGGCCTAATGGTCGTGAAGTACATAAAAATCAACAAGCCAATCATCATCGCCGGGAGGAACCACTCCCCACCCGCGGGTGCTGAATTTGCCGTCTGTGCATGCGCCTGACTAATAAACATAACTAAACCTCATTAAATTAGTAACTTACAGAATAAACGTGATAATTGTTCTACATTTCAAAATCAATAATAACAGGGGCATGATCCGAGAATCGCGTCTCTTTATACACGGCGACCTTACGCGCACGCCCTGAGAGCCCCGGGCTGACCAGCATATAATCGAGTCGCCATCCGGTGTTGTTCGCCCATGCTTGCCCCCTGTTGGACCACCAGGTGTACTGCTCAGGCTCGGACGTGAACTCCCGAAACGCATCAACCCAACCCTGCTCCTCATATAAATGGGTCAGCCACTCGCGTTCATAGGGCATAAATCCAGAGTTTTTCTGATTATTTCGCCAGTTTTTTAGGTCAATATTCTGATGGCAGGTGTTCCAGTCCGCGCAAATTATAAACTCTCGACCCTCGTTCAGCAGGCTTTTCAGGTGCGGGGTGAACCGCTCCATGAACACATCCTTACGTGCCTGGGCAGCCTCGTTACTTGACCCAGAAGGCACGTAGAGTGAAATCACACTCAGTCCCTCGAAGTCCGCACGCAAATAACGTCCCTCAGAGTCAACCGGCTCCCAACCCACTTTCACCTCAATACTCTGAGGCTTTTGTTTTGCGAAAAGTGCCGTGCCGCTGTAGCCCTTGCGCTCAGCATCGTTGTAATAGCAGTGGTAGCCTTCTGGACGAAACACATCGTCGACCAGTTGATGCTCCTGTGCCTTCGTTTCCTGAATGCACACCACGTCGGCGTCCTGATTCGCAAGCCACTCAAAGAACCCTTTTCGGTTCGCGGCGCGAATACCATTGGTATTACAAGTGATTGCTCTGTACACCGTTTCTCAGTCCTTTTTCACACCCTGAACCATCGTTTGGGCGCCCTTAATGAAGTCTTTCGTCTCCTCAGAGTCCTCATTGCCGTCACGCAACAACCGCAAATCAACAGGAATAGCCAGTCCTTTTTCCGCAGCGGGTCGCTGCTTTATGGCCTTGTGCCAACGTTGAAGATGTTCAAGACCGTCAATTTCTATTCCGCTCCAGCGGTGTGTTCGCACCCACGCCCAGTTCGCCATGTCAGCAATGCTGTAATCGCCGGCAAGGTACTCCGTCTTGCTCAACTGTGTATCGAGCACCTCAAACAGTCGGCGCCCTTCGCTCTGATAGCGGTCAATTGCCGGCTGTAATGTCTCTGGGAAATAGCGAAAAAAAACATTCGCCTGCCCCATCATAGGTCCAACACCGCCCATCTGAAACATAAGCCACTGAATGACGCGCGATCGCCCAACGACGTCAGTCGGGAGGAATTTCCCACTTTTTTCCGCGAGGTGCATCATGATGGCACCTGACTCAAAGATCGACAGGTCAAAATCCCTGTCATAAATTGCGGGAATTCGCCCGTTGGGTGAGTGCGTTAAAAACGGCTCTCGCTTTTGTTCGCCCGAACGCAGGTCAATGGTCTGGAACTCATAGTCCAACCCCATCTCTTCTAACGCGATCGAAACCTTATGTCCATTGGGTGTGGGCGAGGTAAACAGATCAATCACAAACCAAGCTCCGCCATCTTATG
>Ga0209666_1004177_pt1 | contig 10260 bp, 13 predicted proteins | sample SaaInlV_125m_DNA_FD_184679 | JGI IMG/M metagenome (GOLD analysis project Ga0209666, IMG submission 184679) | Marine microbial communities from expanding oxygen minimum zones in the Saanich Inlet - Saanich Inlet SI037_S3LV_10m_DNA (SPAdes)... | ecosystem: Environmental > Aquatic > Marine >...
ACCGTTCACGTTCACGTAGTATCCGGGGGATGCCTGGGTGCAACTGGACTGCCCAGTCAGGTTGTTCCAGGTGCCCATCTCGCAGGGAGTCTGCGTAGTCGACCCGTTGGTGTCAACGTAGTGCCCTACGCTAGCGTTCATGCAGTTGGACTGGCCTATCTGGTTCTGCCAGGTACCGATCGAACAGGGAATCGGAGAGGCCGCTCCGGCTCCGGAGTAGTTGCCCGCAGGAGTGGTCAGGCAGTCTGTGGAGGAGTTGGAGGATGAGTTGGAGTTGTACGTCCCCGCATCACATGGAGTCTGAGCCGTGGAACCGTTCACGTTCACGTAGTATCCGGGGGATGCCTGGGTGCAACTGGACTGCCCAGTCAGGTTGTTCCAGGTGCCCATCTCGCAGGGAGTCTGCGTAGTCGACCCGTTGGTGTCAACGTAGTGCCCTTCACTGGCGTTCGTGCAGATTGGCTGCCCGGTCATGTTGTTCCAGGTGCCCGGTCCACAGGGCGTCTGAGTAGCCGACCCGTTAATGTCTACGTAGTGCCCTACGCTAGCGTTCATGCAGTTGGACTGGCCTATCTGATTCTGCCAGGTACCGATCGAACAGGGAATCGGAGAGGCCGAACCCGGGATGGAATAGTTTCCCGCGGGCACGTCACCGCAATCTGCAGAGGAGTTGGAAACGTTACTGGGATTGTATGTCCCGGCTCCACATGGAGTCTGGGCCGTGGAACCGTTCACGTCCACGTAGTGCCCCTCACTGGCGTTCGTGCAGGAGGACTGCCCGGTCATGTTGTTCCATGTCCCGACTGAGCAGGGAGTCTGTGAGGTGGCCCCGTTTGTGCCGACGTAGTGCCCCGCGCTCGCGTTGGTGCAGGCGACCTGACCGGTCATGTTGTTCCACGTCCCGGGAGAGCAAGGCGTCTGGCTGGCCGATCCGTTGGTGTCCACGTAGTGCCCCGCGCTAGCGTTCATGCAGTTGGACTGGCCTGTCTGGTTCTGCCATGTTCCAGTCGTGCAAGGAATCTGATTCATCGAGCCGTTTGTGCCGACGTAGTGCCCCGCGCTCGCGTTCATGCAGCTGGACTGGCCCGTCTGGTTCTGCCATTCCCCAGTCGAGCACTCGGTCGGCGAGTCGGACCCCCAGAGGGGAACGTGCCGGCCGGCCGGGGCTGCTTCGCAGGAGCCCCCTGCGGCAGAACGGAACTGGCCGGATGGGCATGGCAGGTCGAAGCTGGTCTGCTCGTAGAGGTTCGAGGCGTTCCTCTTGATCCCGGGCAGCCAGTAGTAGGTTGATGGGTCGAAGGAGGACGGGTCGGCTGGGACGGTAGCGTTCTGGGTGCTGGAGTACGCCCCGGCGCCCATCTGGTCTATCTCCGACCCGAACACGGGCCTGAAGTCGCTCGTCCCGGGGGGGACCAGCATCCCGGAGACGTTCTCACCTGTGTTCTGTGGGTCGTATCCGTTCCAGTTGTTGCCGATGGCCGTCGAGTTGACGGGAATCGGGTCGGTGAGGTTCGAGTTTGTGCGATGACCGCTGATGGAGTCTGCCGCGTTGGACATTATTGTCGAGTTCTCGTTGCCACCGGTGCTGTCATAGAGCACGATGATGTGGTTCCTGTCGCCCTCGGATCCCAGCAGGACCGTGTTGTTGCTCACGTTGTGGTAGTCGCCCTTCACAACAATGGCGCCGTTCGTGTTCCACAGCACGTTGTGGTGCACGCTCGCGTTCCTACCTGAGTTGGTACCGCCGAACGGCCCGTCCATCCTGATGCCGTACTTGGGTACGTCGTGGATCCAGTTGTAGGCGACAATCGCGCCCTCCTGCTCTGCTTGCATCATCTGCACCACAGTCCCGTCGGACTGGATGTGCGCCGTGTCGTAGATCTCGTTGAACATGATCTGCGGGGCGTTGCCTATCCTGATAGTCGCCGAGGTCCCCGTCCTGTGCATCGTGTTGTTGGTGAATCGGTTGGTCGTGCCATCCATCATGATGGTCGTCATCAGGCTCTTCTGGTCGGACCCCGACCAGTCGATGTGGTAGAAGTATGAGTTGTTGATGGTGTTATTCTGGGAGCTTGACGCCCCGCCATGGGCCTCGAAGGCCGCCCCGTCGGTGTAGAGGAAGTCGCAACTGTCCACCAGGCAGCCGATGCAGTCATCAACTCTCGAGACGAAGCGGTTGTCCATGTCCTCGCCCGCATGGCCGAGAGACCTCTTCGAGGTGCTGGGGTATAGGAGGGTGGAGTTCCTGATCTCCGAGCCGTCGCAGTCATCGAGGCTGAAGGTGGTGGCGAAGTAGTCGAAGCCCTCGACCACCACTTCATCGTCGTCCGAACACAGTATGGCGTACGGTTGAGTCTTCATCCTGATGTCCAGGTCGTTGGGGTCGCTGCCGTCCCTCGGCATGTAGTAGACGGTGTTGGCCGACGACTCGTGGTCGAAGAACCACTCACCAGGCACGTCGAGCAACTCGAGCTTCTGTGTCAGGAAGTACATGTGGTGCTTGTACTTCCACTCGTCACTGGGTACCTCTTCGAAGTTGAAGGAGCCGTTGCTGGTGTTGTGTGAAGTCACGTTTCGACTCCACGTCCTGAAGGAGCCGATGTTCAGTACGGCGATCGCCCCGGTTGCGTTCACGCCGCTGTCGATGAGGCCGCTGTGTCCTGGGTAGGATGCGTTGTCGTCCTCGAGCTCCCCATTGAGGTAGTTCAGGCAGTAGTACTTGCTGCCGCTCTGGTACTTGGCCATGCCATCGTTGCAGGTGGCAGACGAGTTCGTCTCGTAGTCATCCACGTCCACGCTGCCGTGCGCCCAGTGCTCGTCGTCGTTCAGGGCGGTCCCGTCGGAGAAGTTGGCATTGGGCCACCTCGCTGGCATCTCCTCTTCGTAGTCCACGAAGAGTTGCCATGCGTCCTGGGTGAGGTCCGCCTTCCAGACGACCCCCTCAGTCGACGAGGAGTCATGGACCGACCACGAGCCCCTGAGATCGCCAGTAACGCTCCGGCTGCCATCTAGGATGACCCTCTCTCCATCGGCTGCCATCAGTCTCATCCCATGCTGGTCCAACGTGACGACCTCGTGGTAGACGCCCTCCCTGACGATCATCGTGCCGTTCTCGGAAGCCAAGTCGACAGCGGCCTGGATGGAGGAGGTCGGGCAGTCCTGAGTCCCTGCCCAGGAGTCGTTTCCAAGAGACCAGTCTGCGTAGAAGGCCCCGCCGGAATGGGTTTGGTTGGAGCAGTCGACTCCCGAAGAGGTATCCATCTGGGACGGGGTCGTGACTAGCAAGTAGTCTTGGCTCATCGAAGCCGGAACGGTAGTCATCATCAGTATTACTAGTAATACTGCGATGTGCTTCATCGTTCATTGTCTTAGTAATGCAGATAAAAGCCTACCGATAATTGTGACATCACCAAGGGGGCCCCTTGCTGATGTGGGCATCATAGAGGGTACCCATCATTACGAATACACCATACAGAGTTACTCTATGGGGCGGATGTGGAGAAAGGTGGCCTACCATTACCTTCCTATCAATTAATTGGACTTTCACTACTAGGTGTAATTCTTGTATCTCCCATAGTGGCGAGATCATTCCTCTATTTCTTACTAGGTTCTTGGGTTCTTCAGACAATTGTAATCATAACTCTCTATCCGATAAAGAGGGCATGATCTTTCCTAGCGAATATTATAAATAGCAATATGACGATAAATACCGTATATTTGAAAAACAAGTGAACTAGTCAATTGCCATGCATACTCGGATATTAATGGCAGCACCTCTCATGATGATTATGCTTTCAGCAGCACTCGCTGGTTGCGTCTCTGATGATAATTCAGAAATCTCTGATACGCTTATAGAGATTCCTTTTATTGGGCCAGTTGACGAGAGGGAGTGTTTCGATTTTGACAGCAAAGAAAGATGTTGGCTAATTCATATCCCGGAAACTGCAACTTATGGTTTCTGTGAAAATAACTCATGCCCATTACTAATGGATATCCATGGGCTAGGAGTAACTGTTGGCGAACAATCAAATCTTTCTGATTATCCTAGAATTACCGATCAAGATAATGTTATAATTGTACACCCAGAAGGAGTTGACAATGGTTGGAATTTTGGTTGGTGCTGTACTGAAGAGAATGATTTTGGATTCCTAATGAAACTCATAGATAGAGTAATTGAAGAAAGAAATATAGAGGAAAATAGAATTTACCTGACTGGCTGGAGTAATGGATGTTACATGAGTCAGGAGATGGCTAGTTTAGCAAGTGAAATAATTACAGCTGTAGCCTGCATGGCTGGTTATACAGATGAACCGATACCATCAGATTATTCCCCAGTCCCAATTATGGAGATTCACGGTTTGATAGATCCACTTCTATTGTATGGTTCTTCTTCCACTGCATCTTTACAGGTCGTTGGAACTCTGGAAGGAGATGAAGGAGCTATTCAGAACATGTATCATTGGGCAGCTGCTAACAATTGCCCAGGTTTGACTCCAGATTTCGAGACTGCTGATTGGGATTATTCAATCAAGAAATTTACTAATTGTGCAAATAATACAGAGGTTGTTTTATTCACAATGAATTATGCTCAACATAATCCATATCTAAATGATTATGATGGAGCCGAGGGAAATCCAACCGGAATTGATGCTTCACAAATAGCATGGAATTTTTTGAAAGATTTCATAAAAGAAGATACCTAATCTTATCGATAGTGAAGTTGATGGATAGCAATACAACGATTATATTGTTACATATCTGTCAATATGGGTTCGTACCGTAGAATCAATCCGCTTCCAAAAGATCCATTAATCTCACCTTCCAAAGCTCCAGTTGTAGATTGATATTTTAGAGTACTGCACCTCTTAGGGCAGTCAAAAACCTCATTAGTTTTCCCAACTTTAACATACTTACAGAATATAGTTTTGGCATATGCTTTGCTACGGCATCATATCACCTAGAGTTCTTTATGTCAGTATGTAAAGGCGAATTACAGTTAGAGATTAAGGGTCGGTATGATATATTACTCCTCACTCCAATTTCTATGATTAAAGAGAATCAGTTCGCAGTAGGCATTATTGGAGTTGGTAATATGGGCTCTGCATTAGTTCGAGGGATAGTAAATAAAAGCGGTATTGAAGCCAAAAAAATTATTATTTGTGATGTGGATAAAGTAAAAGTCGAATCTTTATGTAGAGATTTAGGCGTGGTAGATGGTATTGATGCTAATAATACCTCAAAATTAGCTGATTTAGTTATTTTAGCAACGAAGCCACAGAATATGTCGACTTTGCTTGAGCAAATCTCAAAATCAATAAAGTCTAATCAGACTATAATGAGTATTGCAGCTGGCATAACTACCAATTCTATTGAAAGTGTACTTTTTGGAAATATACCTATTGTCCGCGTAATGCCCAATCTTCCTGCTGTAGTTGGAGAAGGTATGAGCATATATTGTGGAGGTACTTATGTAGGTGATACTGACCTCGAAAGAGTAAGAAATGTATTAGATGCAGTTGGTATTTGTTTACAAGCTCCTGAAGACTTAATGGATGCTGTTACTGCACTAAGTGGAACTGGCCCTGCATATGTTTTTTACACAATAGAAGTAATGATAGAAAGTGGGATTGAAATGGGAATGTCTAGAGAAATGGCAGAAAAACTGGTTTTACAGACATTTTTTGGTTCCGCTTTACTTGCTATGAAATCCGAACTGAATCCAACGGATCTTCGAAAAGAGGTTACATCCAAAGGAGGGACTACAGATGCTGCAATAAGCCATCTTAAAGGGAATAATTATACAAAAATTGTAATTGAAGCTATTCTCAAAGCTAGGAATAGGTCAAGAGAGCTAGGAGATATAAATTAATTTAGTAAATAAAATTAGAAACCAATAAACCACAAAAAGCTGAATAATAAGAGAGCGATAATAGCCACTATTCCCGAGGAAAGAAGTCCGTATGCTAGTGGTTTCCTATCTGTTCTGAAACTCCAAATAGTTCCTCCCATAATTGTTATAGGCCATATTAAACACGCTGAAAATATAATACTATTCATCTCAGGGTCATTATTTTCCCAATAATATACACAAAAAGTTGGCGGAGGAAGATTATCTCCAACCGCAACTACTACTTTATTTTCAATTACTCTCATATATACGCTTGGATCATCGTAAACATCTTGCATATCGGAATGGGAGTCTGATTCGTACCATATAATACTTGAATCATCTTGAGTCTCTCTTTGATCTATAATATCATAATATCCTGAGATATAAGTCATCCAATCTAATGAGCCGGGATTAGAAGACTCAATATTCAAATCCCAAAAAAAAGTTGTTCCATAATTATTATCAAAATTCGATGACATGGTAAAAATGTAAATTTCAAACGTCTGATCGTTAATAGTAACGTTATCTCCATTAGTTATATTTGAGGAGTTTATTTCCCTCAATAAACCAGAATCTGCAATTGTTAATATTAGTGTACTGATTATACTGAGAACTATAGGAATTAGGATAAGACCTATCAAAAACCAAGCCCAAGAAGGTGTTTGATATGTTTCTTCAATATTGTTATTTCCCCAAAATTTTATATTTTTATTTTCTTTATTTTTATTAATACTCCCCGAAAGAATATTTTCTGCTTTTGCAGGTCCACCTATAAATATTGAAGAAGGTTCCTCAGATGGAAGATTTTCTCCTCCTTTATCTTCTTCCATATAGCATGTCGAAAATATGATTAGACATGAGTGTTTTCATTTATATTTTATGAAAAAGACTATCTAATTTTAAAAACGGATAAAATATATCATATATAAAAACATGTATAACTAAATTTATTTAATAAAATTTTAAATACTCATAATAATGCCTAATTTCATGTCTAATGGAAGTGACACAAGCCTAACGCCGTACATGCTGATAGCAGGACCGATACTCCTAATGGGAGCATTTATTCTCTGGCCAGCAGCAGATTATCTAGGTACACGAGGTACTGATTCTCTGGCACAAGAAGCAGATACACTGATGCCTTTACTGATTGCTGCATCATTAGGAACAATGGTAATGTTTGGAGGATTATATTTATTAAATTCAGAAATGATGGTAAATGCAGATGGCATGAACAAACAATTACTTACAGTAGGTAGTATACTAATTATTGCCTCATTAGTAGCTTTTATCATGGGCATGGGTAGTAATGTCAGTGTAATCAATGCAGAAAATACAGATATTGATGCTGTTGATCCAGTAGGTACATATGAAACTGAAGCGGATCAAAAAGACTCACAACAAAATTACTTTGATACTGGTTCTACTGCTTGGCAAATGTCTCCTGTAACATGGGGACTAGCCATGATTATAATTGGATTTGTGGCTTTTTCTTCTCAGCGACCTGAGGGTGCCATGGGATTCGTACTTCCGAGTCTGATGGCAGTAGGTACAGCCTTCCTTGCGGCTCCAATACTCAATGAACCAAGTTTCTTCAATATAATATTCCCAGTTGTAATGATTTTTCACATAATCATTGGTGGACTATTGTTATCAGGAAATCTAGTAGTTCCAGGGTCTGAATAATTAATTCATAAATTTATTCAGGCATAAGATAATTTGTTATCTTGTTGTACAATTTTCTTCTTGGAATTAGAGATTAGCCATTTTGGAAATCCTCCAGTTTTGGAGTATCCTAAGCATTTAGTTATTTTACCGACCACAATAACAAGGAGGGCCCTTAATGAAGTATACATCGACTTCGGTAGGGAACTTGATACTAAGCACTACAACGGTTCTATATTACGTATCTATAAAGTTCGGGTCGTCACTATAACCCATCTTTATAATAATGGGTTTCTACTAATGGTGCTAGTTTATGCACTTGTAAATATCTACTAAGCTAGGGTAGTAAAGTTGGTACATAATAGTGTAACGCTCAGATTATTATAGATTCATCAATAGGAGTATTCTCTATAAACAATAGTTGACACCAGCATATGATGAAGAAAGTTAATGCAATGATATTTACTTTGATGATGCTAACAGTTCCTTTGGCAGGATGTACTGGAGATGATGGTCCAGTTGATGTTCTTGGATGTACAAATACAGATGCTAATAACTACAATGAAAATGTTACTAAAGATGATGGATCTTGTGATTTTGATTTAGATGATGATGGAGTATTGGATGTAGATGAGATTCTAGGATGTATGGATTCAACAGCTAATAACTACAATTTAGATGCTACAGATGAAGACGGGTCTTGTGATTATGATTTGGATGATGATGGAGTATTGGATGCCGATGAGATTCTAGGATGTACCGATTCTACAGCAAATAACTACAATTCAGAAGCAACTGATGAAAACGATTCTTGTGATTATGATTTGGATGATGATGGAGTATTAGATGCAGATGAGATTCTAGGATGTATGGATTCTAATGCTAATAATCTTGATTTAGAAGCTACAGATGCAGATGATTCTTGTGATTATGATCTAGATGATGATGGAGTATTGGATTCCGATGAAGTACTTGGCTGCAGAGATTTAATTGCAAATAACTACAATTCAGAGGCTACTGATGAAGACGGCTCTTGTGATTATGATTTGGATGATGATGGTGTCTTGGATATCGAGGAGATTCTAGGATGTACCGATTCTACTGCTAATAACTACAATCCAAATGCAACAGATGAAGACGGGTCTTGTGATTATGATTTAGATGATGATGGAGTATTAGATTCAGATGAGATTCTGGGATGTATGGATTCTACAGCAAATAACTACAATTCAGGGGCTACTGATGATGACGGTTCGTGCGTTTTTTTTGAAGTTACAATTACTGCAGGAGCATATCACACATGTGCAATTATGGATAATGGTTCTGTAAGTTGTTGGGGAGGCAATTGGGATGGCCAACTTGGAGATGGAACTAATACTGATAGAAATACACCTACTCAAATATCTAGTTTTGGAGAAGGGCGAACTGCAGTTGCATTAACTGCAGGAGAATATCACACCTGTGTAATTCTTGATGATGGATCTGTAAGTTGTTGGGGATACAATGAGTATGGTCAACTTGGAGATGGAACTACTACTGCTCGAAACACAACTACTCAAACATCTAGTCTAGGAACAGATAGAACTGCAGTTGCAATTAATGCTGGAGGATACCACACATGTGCTATTCTTGATGATGGGTCTGTGAGTTGTTGGGGACGCAATTGGGCAGGTCAACTTGGAGATGGAACTAGTACTGATAGAGATACACCTACTCAAACATCTAGTTTAGGAACAGATAGAACTGCAGTTGCAATAACTGGTGGGCAATATCATACATGTGCAATTCTTGATGATGGATCTGTAAGTTGTTGGGGATACAATGGCTATGGCCAACTTGGAGATGGAACTACTACTAATAGAAATACACCTACTCAAACATCTACTTTAGGAACTGATAGAACTGCAGTTGCAATAACTGCAGCAACAAGGCACACATGTGCAATTCTTGATGATGGATCTGTAAGTTGTTGGGGATACAATAGCAAAGGTCAACTTGGAGATGGAACTAGTACTGATAGAGATACACCTACTCAAACATCTAGTTTAGGAGAAGGGCGAACTGCAGTTGCAATAACTGGAGGAGATTATCACACATGTGCAATTCTTGATGATGGGTCTGTAAGTTGTTGGGGATTGAATAACTACTATGGTCAACTTGGAGATGGGACTACTACTGATAGATATACACCTACTCAAACATCTAGTTTAGGAACTGGGCGAACTGCAGTTGCAATATCTGCAGGAGAAGAACACACATGTGCAATACTAAATGATGGAACTGTAAGTTGTTGGGGAAACAATGGCGATGGCCAACTTGGAGATGGAACTGATACATTTCGATTAACACCTACTGCGATTGAAATAGAATAACTGCTATTCATCATAATCCCTACCCATTATGATGCGGGCGTCAATAAGGGGTACCCAAGTAGATGCTGTGCAAGAAATTCTAAACACTCGAGTATCAACCAAACGATATGAGTCAACTAAAACCGATGATTATTGTATTGCTGATGTTAACATCCACTCTTGCTGGATGTACTGGAATTGACACTACTGATCTTGACCAGCAGATAGCAGACCAGCAACAATCAAATAATGAGATGAATGAAACTATCAATCAACAAAACCAAGCTAATGCAGACCTGCAAACACAACTAGAAGAAAGGAATACTGAGATTGCAACATTGAACTCAAATGTAG
>Ga0209666_1004188_pt1 | contig 10241 bp, 7 predicted proteins | sample SaaInlV_125m_DNA_FD_184679 | JGI IMG/M metagenome (GOLD analysis project Ga0209666, IMG submission 184679) | Marine microbial communities from expanding oxygen minimum zones in the Saanich Inlet - Saanich Inlet SI037_S3LV_10m_DNA (SPAdes)... | ecosystem: Environmental > Aquatic > Marine >...
GGGGGGGGGGGCGCGGACGACGCCGCCGAAAAGAAAACCGCGGCGCGCGCCGACGGCGACGGACGAGAGGACGACGCGACGACGACGACGACGACGACGACGATATCGACGAGCGCGAAGACTTCGGCGCTGGTGTCTACCGTTGCGAGCATTCTTCGCGCGCGCCCTGACGATAAGATCGTCGTTTTCGCGCAGTGGCCCGACGCCGTCGCCGCGTGCGCGTCGGCGGCGGCGGCGGCGGCGGCGGAGTCGAAGGACGCGTTCCGCCCGGACGACGTCTTGACGCTTCTCGGGGACGCGACTACGCGCGCGTTGACCGTCGCGCGGTTCCAGTCGACACAAAAAGACTCGCCCCGCGTGCTTTTCGTTTCCCACCAGCACCACGCCTCGGGTTTGAACCTGCACGTCGCGAGCCACGTGATCGTGGCGCACCCGTACGCCGCGCCGGTGACGTCGCCGACGGCGCCCGAGCTCGCCGCGCTGTCCGCGGCGGCGGCGTTTGAACGCCAAGCCGTCGGGCGCGTGCGGCGGTTCCCGCAAACCAAGCCGTGCCGCCTGTACCGCCTGTACGCGCGCGGCACGGTGGAGGAGGAGCTCTACGCCGTCTGGGGGTGGATCTGAGTCTGATTCGAATACGTGTTTGTTAGGAGGTATAGTTCATAGACCCGCTCGCTTAGTCTATGGACGGAGCTTGCGTAGAACTCGTCGGGAGCTAGCGACGGTACCGTTCGAGCGGGCAGAAGACTACTTCCCCTCCGCTTTGCCGATGTTTTCGATTTGCTTGTTGAGCTCAGCAATCTCCACGTTCTTCGCCGCGATCTGCTCGCGGTAGTTCTCCACCTCGCGCTTGGTGTCCGTGAAGTGCTGCTGCACCTGCGCGCTGTTGTTGTTTTCCATGTGCGGGAACACCTCGACGCCGAACTTTTGCAGGCACGTCTTGATCTGGTTCTCGATGTACATCACCTCCGCCTGCAGTTTCGTGCGCATGGAGACGAACTTGGTCGTCTCCGCAGCCTCCTGCGCGCCTTTCTGGATGCTGTTCCACCAATCAGCCATGGTGAAGTCTGTCGTGCCGCGTGGCGCGCGAGAAGAGTGGGGGTGGGACGACGGTCAGACGCCGCGCGCGCGGGCTCCGCGCGTAGTCTCCGTAACGACTTCACGACACCACCACCAATCGGGCCGCGGGGTGCGTCGAACGCGTGCCGTGCGGATCGGCACCGGAGTCTGTGTCCGCGGTACCGCTCGGCGCGGACGTCGCGTCCGCGAGAGAGAGGCGCGCGCGATGGGAGAGTGAGGCGCGCCGCTCGACGCACCTTCGGGTCTCGAGAGGACTCGGCGTGTGCCACGTGCGCGGGTCGCTGTGCGCGTCGGGAAACATCACGCGGCCTCCTGCCGAGCTTTCTTCTGTGTCGCTCACAAGAAATCTGTCACTCTCTGTGCGAGAAAGCACAGGTGGGCCGCACGGCGTGTGCCAGGTTACGTGACTGCTCTCCATAGGCTTGACGCGGGAAAGGGAAATATCTTTATCTCAAAAGGCGGCTTTGGTTTGCTTTTTCGAGCCGAACAGCCTCGCAATCGCGCCCGGTCCCCCCGCATTCCCGCGCGGTGCACCCCACGCGCGCGCGCACTCCCTCGCGACGCCATGGCGCTCGCGCTGTCCGCCGTCGGCGCGTTCTCCGCGCCGCGCTCGCCCGCGCCCCGGTCGAGCCGGTCGTTGAAAGATGGAAACCGATTCACGCGCAAAACCGCGCGACCGGCGGTTCGGTCGCGCGGCGAGACCGCCGCCGCGCGCGCGGCGGCGTCCCCTTTCCCGTACGACGCCGACCTGGACGTGGTGCTGTACGACACCACGCTTCGCGACGGGTCGCAGCAGGTGGGCATCTCGCTCACCTGCGACGACAAGCTCGCGGTGGCGGAGCACCTGGTGGCGCTGGGCGTGGGGTACATCGAGGGGGGCTACCCCGGCTCCAACCCCAAGGATGTGGAGTTCTTCCAGCGCTGGTTCTCCAGCGGGCTCGCCGAACGCGCGGAGGCCAAGAAGGTGACGCTCGCGGCGTTCGGCATGACCCGAAGACGCGGCGTCGCCGCGGAGAACGACGAAGGCCTTAAAGCGCTCGTCGAGTGCCCCGCGCCGTGCGTCTGCGTCGTCGCCAAAGCGTGGGAGGAGCAGTGCGAGAAGGTTCTCGGCGTGGACGCGGACGAGAACCTCGCGATGGTCACCGAGTCCGTGGCGTTTTTACGGAAACACGGCAAAGAGGTCATCGTGGACTGCGAGCACTTCTTCGACGGGCACAGCGCGAACGCCTCCTTCGCGGTCGCCGTCGCCGTCGCCGCCGCGCGCGCGGGCGCGTCGCACGTCGTGCTCTGCGACACAAACGGCGGAACTATGCCTTGGACGTGCGAGGCGGCCACTTCTGAGGTGCTTCAGGCGCTGCGTTCGGAGAACTTAAACGACGTGTGCCGCCTCGGCACGCACGCGCACAACGACACGGCCCTGGCGGTGGCGAACTCGCTGGCGGGCGTGAAAGGCGGCGCGCGCATGGTGCAGGGGTGCGTCAACGGGTACGGCGAAAGAACGGGGAACGCCGACGTGTTGGTCGTCGCTGGAAATTTAGAGCTCAAGATGAACAAACGGTGTCTTCCCGGTGGTACGGACGCGGTGCGACGGCTCACACAGACCGCGTCTTTAGTCGCGAAGGCGTGCAAGCAGCCTTTAGACCGACGGCAGGCGTACGTGGGGAGCAGCGCGTTCGCGCACAAGGGCGGTTTGCACGTCGCGGCGTTAGCGAAGATGCCCATGAGCTACAACCACGTCGCGCCTGAGTTGGTCGGCAACGAGGCGCGCGCGGTGGTGAGCGAGCTGAGCGGCCGCGGGAACATCGTGGCTGCCGCTCGCGAGGCTGGCAGAGTGGTCGACCCCGCGACCGCGACCGTAGTGCTGGCGCAGATCAAAGACCTGGAGTCCAGAGGGTTCGTGCTGGAAGACGCGGGCGCGACGGTTGAGGTTTTGTTCAAACGCGCCGATCCGGGGTACCGCGCGCCGTTCAACGTTTTGGAGTTCAACGTCGCCGCGTCCAACTCGTGTTTCGGGGGTTTCGTCGCGAACGACGTCCCGACTGGACGAGCGAGAAATGACGATAAGAAAGACGATGAAGAAAACTCCGACGAAAAAGAAAACGCCGTGGTGCCCTTCTCCGTCGGGTACAAGACGGGGTCGGTGGCGGTGAACCAGGCGGTTGTGAAGGTTGAGCTGTTAACGTACGACGACGCCGTCGCGATGGACGACGCGGCTTACGGCGCGCCCGTCGGACGCAAAACCGAGCTGTGCGTCTCCGAGGGCAACGGCCCGGTGAACGCGCTGGCGAACGCACTTAGACTGGCGCTCGTGGACGCGTACCCGCAGCTCGAGCGCATACACTTAAGAGACTACAAGGTGGACCTCTTGTCCACCGAGGGCACCAGCGCGGCGACCACGCGCGTGACCATGGACTTTGCCGACAAGGACAGCGACGCCGTCTGGCGCACCGTCGGCGCGCACGCGTCCATCATCGAGGCATCCTTCCGCGCGCTCGTGGACGGCATGGAGTTCGGCATCGCGCAGTGCGGGCCGGACGGCTGCGACGTGGCCGCCCGGTACGACCAGGAGAAGAGAGAAGCGCCCGCCGCCAGGTGACGAAAGCGCGAACGCGCCAAAAAGCGCTTTTTGAAAGCGGGAGGAAACCGCGGCGAAGCGCGTCCGGTAGACTAGCTACAATATTACATCACGACGCAGTCGCTGCTGTAGGAGGATTTTTTGCTCCGCGGGGGTAGCGCGCCGCGCCGGGAGGACGACGCGCCCGAACGCCGCGGCGGAGGCGGCGGAGGCGGTCGAGTCGCCGCTGCCGCCTCGGCGCGCCGCGCGCGCGCCGCGGCTTCTTCGCGCTCGCGTTCCTCCTCGTACTCCGCCTGGAGCGCCACGGCGAGCGCGTGGTCGGCGTCCGCCGAGGCGCCGTCGTTCGCCGACGCACGGGGTTCCCCCGCGCGCAGGAACGTCTCCGGAATCGCGTCGGCGTCGTCGTTCGCGCGACTTTTATTTGTACGTTCGCGTCCTCCGCCGGAGGTTTCCGCGGCGGACGCCAGGAGCGCCGCCGCGAGCCGCGCGTCGTCCTCGGCGCTCGCGTTTCTCGGCGTTTCTCTTTCTCGTGCGCTCTCGTCGGCGCGCGGCGCGAACGGCGCGAACGCGGTGTCGACGAAGGCGCCCTCCTCGGCGGCGTTTCGTTTCGGGTGCTCCGCCTCGCACAGCGTCTCCCACACGACGTCCGGCTCGGAGAGGTACCCCTGGTCCGTGACCAGCAAGTACAGCGCGCCGTCCAGCCTGAAGACGGTGGCGAAGTGGTTGTTCCGGAAGAACACCGCGAGCTCGCGCTCCTTGACGGCGTCGCGCGCGTCGCGCAAACCGGCGCGCGTCAGCTGCGACGCGGAGGATTCCAAAAAAGTGTCGAGCACGAATCGCTCGCGACGTCGACGAGCGTCCCGAGCGGCTTCATCGGCGGTCGCCGCGGACACCGGCGCGTTTTCGTCTGCGTCTTCGTCTCCTCTTTTTTTGTCGTCGCCGGCGGTCTCCGCGGAAACCTCCGCCACCACCTCGTCGAGCGCCGCGGACACCGCGCGCGACGTCGGGCTCGTCGGCGTCTCCGAGACAGTCTCGATCGCCGCTTCGTCCAGAGACAACGCCAGCGCCGCGCGCAACGCCGCGTCCTCCGCAGAAGAAGTGTCTTCTTCTTTCGTCCCTTTCGCGTACGTCTCAGCCGACGAAAGACTCGTAGGGTCCGCCTCCTCCGCCGTCGCCAGCTCGATCAGCCGCTCCATGAGCTGGTTGTACGAACGCGCGCCGATGGCGTCGCGCGCTTCGGCGTGCTCGGGTCCGGCCGCGACCCACGCGTGTACCAGTGTGACATCCAGCAGGTCGAACACCGCGAGCTCGGCCGTGAACTCGAAGTCCAGGGGGTGGCGGAACCGCACGTTCACGTCCAGCCCGGTGGCGAGCGTGGGTAACACCGCCATGGCGTCGTTCAAGTTTTGCTCCTGGTTCTGGCGGACCATCTCGTCTCGGCTCGTGGACTTGTCGTTGACGTCCAGCAGGCGCGCGGCGAGGAGAGACATGAGCTCGGCGTGGCTCACCTCCGGCCGGTCGGGCGAGCCCTCCAGCGCGATGGCGTTGCGGAGCAGCAGCACGTTGGCGATGGCCAGCAGGGGACACGGGCCGTTCTCGTTCTGACAGATTATCGGTACGTCCTTCCGCCCGAAAAAGCTGACGCGCTTCACCTTGTAGAAGTCCTTGCTGTCATCGCGGGCCGCCATCGCGGGCGCGCTCGGGCGGCAGCCGAGCGCGCGCGGCGGCGAGTCTACCCCGAGAAGCACTCGGCGCGTGCGCGAGTCGAACCCTGCGCGCTGCACGATGAAGTGACGCGTTTTCTGCCACGGGGAACATTCCTTTGTCTAAGTTGACGACGGGACACCTGTCAATAAATTTGCTTCACGAGTCTCAGCCTGTCGTCGCCAGCCTCGTCACTTCGACGCGCGCGCGCGACACTGCGCGCGGGATGTCGTCCGCGGCGGTCGTTCCGCGCCACGTGGTGCCTCGCGCGCGCGTCTCCGACGCGACGCACCGCGCGGCCACCACCGCGCGCGGCGTTCGCCACCCCGCCATGTCCCGGTCGACGTCACCTTCCGGATATCGTCGTCACGCGCATCCGCGCGTGCGAAGCCGGGCGAACCGCCGCGTCCCGCGCGCCGTCGGCGACGCGCGCGGCGACGGTGGCGAGGCGAAGCCCGCGGTGGCGGTGGTGAAGACCTCGGCGTGTCCGCACTGCCGCCGCGCGGAGGCCGCGCTCAGGGAGGCGGGCATCGCGTTCGTCGAGATCGACGCGTCCGACGCCGAAGGCGTCGTTCGCGACGCCGCATCCGCCGTCTCTGGCATGCGCACGGTCCCCCAGGTGTTCGTCGGCGGCGCGTGCGTGGGCGGCGCGGACGATACCATCGCCGCGATCGAGTCCGGCGAGCTCGCCGAGCGAGTCGCGCGCGCCTCGGCCGACGCACTCGACGCGACGCCTCCGTCGCTCGCCGCCGCCGCCGCCGCCGCCGCCGCCGCCGCGGGTGCACGCTCCGTCCGCGCCGCGACGTCCTCCGCGTCTTCGTCTTCCGGCTTCGGCGCGGAAACTTTAGACTTGTCGTACGCGGTCCTGGACGACGCCGCTGAGCGGATGAGCCGCGACTTGACCCCCCGTGACCTCTGGACGTTCGGGGGTTGGCGCCGCCCGCTCCACCTCGAGCGCCGCGTGGTGTTCGGCAAAGACATCGCCGCGTGGATCGCGCGCGACGAAAAAACGACGCGTGCGTTTTCGTCTTTGTTTCCCGACGCGGACTCGCGCGTCTCCGACGACGCGAAGATCGCGTCAATCGCGTCCCGCATGTGTGAGCTCGGTCTCGTGGTCAGCGCGGACGGCTCGCGCGCGTTGGACGAGCGCGTCGTTCGCGACGAGGACGGCGCGGGTTCGATTCCCTTCCGGCTCGCCGACCACGCGGCGGCGCCTTCCGCGTTTCCAAAAGCGAAACCGCCGGCCGCGCTCAACGCGCGGCGGCGGTTCCGCGGCCCCGCGCGCGACGCGCGCGAGGTCGCGGCGGACCTGCGCCTTCGGATCCTCAAACTGCACGACGCGTTTTTGAGTGAAAACGGCTCGTTCGTGGACTACGCCGCGATGAGGGACTCGGACGCCTTCCGCGAGTACCTCCGCGCCGCGGAGTCTTTACAGACGGTTTCGCTACAAGCGTTGACGAAGGATGAAAAGACGGCTTTTTTCGTCAACCTGTACAACGCGCTCGTCGTGCACGTCACCGTCGTCGCGGGTCCCCCACACAACGGCATTACGGGGTTCTTCGACCGGCTCTCGTACTTCGACCGGCACGCGTACGAGGTGGAAGGCGTTATGTACACCTGCGACGACATCGAGCACGGGTGTCTGCGGGGAAACCAACCGAGCGCCGCGTCGATTGGCGCGATTGTCGGTTTCCCCAAGCTCTCGCGCGGTCCGTTCGCGAACCCAAACGACCCGCGCCGCAGAAACGCGATCGTCCCATTCGACCCGCGCGTGCACTTCGCGCTGAATTGCGGCGCCAAGTCGTGCCCTCCCATCCGGCTGTACGACGGAGACAACCTCGAGACGCAGCTCGCCGCCGCCGCGGCGGCGTTCGTGGAGAGCGAGACGAGCGTCGGAGAGTTTGGTTTGGACGGCGTCGTGGTAAACGCGTCGAAGATTGTGGGTGACTGGTACAAGTGGGACTTCGGTTTGGACGACGCCGCGCGCGTCGCCGCGCTCGCGGCGTACGCCGGCGAGGAGACGCCTCTCGGTTTGGAACTCAAACGCGCCGCGCAGACACCGGGAGTGGTCATCGCGACGCGCGAATACGACTGGGACCTCAACGGTACGGCGTGACGAAAATAAAGTCGCGTCCAACGTCGCGCGCGCCTCGAGCTAGAGCTAGCTCGTTTGGACTAATATTAGACTACCTATGATACGAACACGAGAGCGATATCAGATGCCCGATAGCGCACGAGCGACTTCATCGCAAAAACACGATCCACTCGGGCCTCACCGCGCCTCTCACTTCCCGGCGTCCATGTCGAGTTGCGCCTTGAGACGCAAACCGACGCCGCCGACGCGCCGGCGTTTGTCGGCGTCGGCGGCGTTTCTCGCGTCGGCTTTTCCGCAAACGTCGCGTTTCTCGCCGCGCGGCGCTTCGCCATACGGCTTGTATGCGTGATCAGTCGTCGCCCGCATATGCTCTTCGTGCGCCGGTAAAACGCCCGTGAACATCGGATCCTCGTCCGCGCCCATCTCCTCCGCCGCGGCGCGCCGCGCGGCGGCGGCCACGAGCGCCTCGACGCGCGCCGCCGCGTCGGCGGCGTCGCGCTTGAGCTTACGCACGTTCGCCGGCGGCGCGGCGCGCGGAGGCGTGCCTCCCGCCAGACTCTTCTTCGCGGCGGGTCCCAGTCCCGTCGTCGCGTGCGCGTCGGCGTTCCGCCCGGAACTCGAACCCGCGCCGCCGAAGTGCTGCTCGAGCGCCGCGACCGCCGCGCGCGCCGCCTCCGCGCATCGTCGCGCGGCGTCCAGCGTCTCCGCCTCGCGCGCGGCGGTCGCCGCGCCGAACCGCGCGCCGGCGCGTGTCGCGTCCGCCAAAAGTTTGGACCGCAACACGCTTTTTTGTCGCGCGCTTCCCTCGGGGTGCGCCTCTAGGGCGCCCACTTTTTGGCTGGGCATCGTGAACGTCAGGAGCGAGTCGTCGACGAGCGCGCGCACCTCGACGGTCAGAGCCGTGTGGATGTTCTGAGCGCCCTCGTTAGTCCGATTTCCCGCGGCGCGCTCGACGGCGACGCGGGAGGGTGCCCACGCCTCTGCTCGGTCCAGCGCGCCCGGATGGTTCGCGGCGCGCGTCCCGACGCGGAGCAGCGCGAGCGCCTCGCGGACGGTCAACGAGACGCCCTGGTCCGACTCGAGGAAGTCCAGCAGGTCGCGCATCGACATCGTGTCCGCGAACGAGCCCTCCGCTTCGTGGCGCAGCGCGACGTCCACCGCGTAGAGATCCGCGGAGAGCGTCCACGGCTTGGACGCGTCGTCCTCGACGACGGGCCGGACGGTAACCACGTACTCCCACGGCTCGGGCACCACCGCTTTCGTGACGATGTCTCTCGACGTCGCGAGACCGCATTGTCTCCAGCGATACGCGGGAGGGTCCTGGTAAGGATCCGGCCGATGCATGGTGGCTTCCCGCCCGCACGAGTCCTGGAGCGTCCGCGTGCCTAGGATTGTGATCGGGGCACCCCAGCGGAAGCACCAAAAAGGTTAACAACCGATTTCGCTCGTCTCATCACAACGTTCCGCCCCGACACCATGGCCTTATCCGGCATCCCCTACGACGACGATAACGTGTTCAAGAAGATCATCGCGGGCACGATACCGTCGTACAAGATCTTCGAGACCGAACATGCCTTGGCGTTCCTGGACGCGTTCCCGATGGCCAAGGGGCACTCGCTCTTGATCCCGAAAGCGGAGGGTTACGCGAGCGTCATCGACATGCCCCCCGAGGTGGCCGCGGAGGTCCTGAAGGAGCTGCCGCGCCTCGCGAAGCACGTCAAGGACGCCACGGGGTGCGACGGCGTGAACATCGTGCAGAACAACGGCGCCTCCGCGGGGCAGGTGGTGTTCCACGTGCACTTCCACGTCCTGCCGCGGTGGGAGGGCGACGGACTCGTGAAGCTCGGCAAGTCCGGCGACATGATCGCCAAGGATGACGCGCTCGCGCTGCTCCGAGCCATGGGAGTTGCAGAGTAGGGTAAGGGGCGTATCACGAAAATGATGACACACGTGAAGAAACGCAGACGACGATGGAGTAGGCCACGCATAGACACGTATGCGACGGTTCCGCGGAGCGCGCGAGACGGCACGACAAAGAATGGCTATGAATGACTATTCCGCCACCCCGCGGGCGTCGCGTTCGGCTCTAAAAAGAATTTGTCTACGTGTCTAGTACGAACGAACCCGCGCGGCGGCGGCGGCGCGCGCGGCGACGATTTCGGCTTCACGCCACGCCTCTTCGCCGAACGCCACGATCTCGAACTCCGCCAAAGACGCCGCGGCGTCCAAAGACGCGTCCACGCCGCCGCATCTCAAATACGCGCGATACGCTAAATCGCACGCCGAGCGGAGCACCCACAGATTTGTCGCCGCGTCGGAAACCGCGCGCCGCGAATCGAGACGCGCCGCGAATCGACGCGCGCCCGGGTTAGTCGGCGGCGGTGTTTCCGAAGCCCGGACGAAGACGTGGTGTCCGCGAGTGAACGGCGATGACGGCGGAACCGTCTCGGCGCCGTTCGCGTCCCGCGCGCGCAGAGCGGAGCTCTCGAAAAAAAGACGGTCTTCGCCTTCGGGGAGAATGTCTTTTTTCGTGGAACGTCTTTCCAAGCTTTTCGGACGCGACGGAATCGCCGAGACGCCGAACGCGCGCGAACTCGCGCTTTGTCCCGGAAGTACTTCCGCGTCGTTCTCCTTCTCCTCGTCCTTGCGTAGAATCCCCTCGGCCTCCTCGAGACGTTCCCGCGCCGCCGCGCACCGCGCCAGCGCGCTCCGCAGCCGCGCGCCGCACATGCCGACGGCGGCTTCGCGCGTCGCCTCGATTAAACGCCAATCGAAGGCGATGCCGGCGTC
>Ga0209666_1004191_pt1 | contig 10230 bp, 3 predicted proteins | sample SaaInlV_125m_DNA_FD_184679 | JGI IMG/M metagenome (GOLD analysis project Ga0209666, IMG submission 184679) | Marine microbial communities from expanding oxygen minimum zones in the Saanich Inlet - Saanich Inlet SI037_S3LV_10m_DNA (SPAdes)... | ecosystem: Environmental > Aquatic > Marine >...
TCTCGCTCGACGTCGAGGGCGCCGAGCCGATCGCGGCGGCCTCGCTCGGCCACGCGATCAGCTACGGCGTCGTGATGGCCGAGGTGACCGCCGGCGCGCGGCGCGTGGACACGATGCGGGCGTTGCTCGCGCGCGGCTTTTATTACGCGGGCCAGATCTCGTCGCGGCCCTCGCCGGCCAACTACGTCATCTCCGACGTGTGGTACAACCGGTCGCACTTTCAGCGGTTCTGGCCGCGCTCGCGCGTGCTGTTTGTTTAGTGGGACTTTGCGTATGTGTAATAATGCGCACTTCAAACGGCCTTTGCAACCAGTTGCGACACGCACACGCATTGTGCGCCCCTACAATCGTACAGCAGCATTTCCAAGTCGTTTAATATGTCGTCGCTGTCGCGCAGCACGCGCTGCTCGCCGACGCCGTCCACGACGGCCACTCCGAGCGGCGCGAGCGCCGCCGTGGCGTTGGGCAGGCGGCACTCCACCTTGGCCGACACGATGGTGATGCCGTACACGCGCTGCAGGAAGTGCAACGCCTCCACCGCCTGCTGCCGCAGGTGGGACGCGTTGCACGGGGCCGACTTGAACTTGACCGCGACCTCGTGCTCGTTGTGCCGGAGCAGCTGCATCATCTCGCCCACGGAGGCGCACAGCCCGCGGTCGCGAATGTCGTTCCAGTCGACCACGAAGGTCGCCTTGGCGCCGTGCTCGCGCAGCAGGTAGAGCAGCTTGGCAAACTCCATGAGCGGGTGGTGCGGGCGCGGGAAGCCCTCGATGAGCAGCGCCACGCGCGGCGGGGTCCTTGGGGCGCGCGCTTTGAGGCACCCGTCGAGTAACAGGTCGAGGTTGCAGTACATGGCCGTTTGAGCGGGATAAGATGGTTATGCTGGCGTATTTTTTTAGCGGAGATTGTGATACAAACGCTACGACTGTGCGTTGAAGTGGTCCGTGATCCGCAGCGCGTGCAGCCACGGGACGGGCAGGTGCCAGGCCGTGGCCGTAGCGAGCGTGTGGTTCATGTGGTGCAGCTCGTTCGCGTCGTGCAGCGCCGGAAGCGCCTGCGCCCGTCTCCGGCTTCCCGCCTCCTGCGCCGTCGCGTATGACGCGCTGCGCCCACAGTCGGCGCAGTCTGTGCCGACCGTGCACGGCACGAGGTCGACGCGGCCGCAGCCGGCGACCAGGCCCGTGCTCAGGTTCACGTGCTTTGTCGCGCAGTCGGCGCCGCCAAAGGCCACGTAGTAGTTGCCTTGCGGCACCGTGCGGTACCAGGACGGCTCGCCGTCCTCGCACACTCCGTTGTTGGCGAGCTGGTTGTCGACGGGCGTCACCCGCGGCCACTCCCACAGCCGCAGGTCGACGCCGTCGGGCGTCTCGTCGTACAGGTAGAAGTGGTACGACGCCATCGCGGTGCTCCACGTAGCGTCCTGGAAGGGCGAGCACACGTCGTCGGAGCCGTCTGCGGCGCACGGCTGATGCGGCGGGAACCTCGGGGGGCGTGGCGGGCGGCTCGGCGGCATCGGTGGCGGCGGCGGATCGGGGGGCGAGGGCGGCAGCGGCGGCGGCGGCGAGAAGAAGGTGCGCGTGACGCGCTCGACGTGCACAATGTCCACGCCAAGGACGGCGAGCGCCTCCGTGCGGTTGCTGAGCAGCCCAATGAAGCCCTTGGAGAGCTCGTTTGAGCCGAGCGTCTGGACGACCAGCGTGATGGTGTAGTTGTTTGAGTCGGGCACCGGCTCGACGGTGATCTGGCTGGCGTTGATGCTCAGCGCGGTCGCGAGCGACGCGGTGAACGGCCCGATCTCCAGGAGCCGCCTCCGCCTGTTGCCGCCCGTGACGATCGTGGTGCTCAGCATGCGCGTGGCCATCTCGGTGGTCATCACGTACGCCTGGCCCTCGTGGTAGCCGTTTCTGAAGGTGCCCATGTTAAGGGACGTGGAGCTGCCATGCAAGCGCTCGCCCACAACGAGCGTCGTCCCATCGCCGCTCAGTGCCACGGACCAACCGTACTGCTGGCCAGCGTGCGCATCGCCGCCGCTCGTCGTTGAGAACGTGACCCACGCGTTTGTGGCGGCTTCCCAAGAGTAGACGTTCACCTCGCCGTCGTCGTAATTGCCTTGGTAGTTAACCGTGCTCTGCCGATTTTTGCCGGGATTGCCCACGGCAAGCACGTTGCCGTCGTCGTTCAGCGACAACGAGGTGCCGTACTGCGTGGCTCCGGTGAGCATGCTGCGCTCGTTCCACGCCCCGCCTTGCCACACGTAGACCCCCACCGTCCCCGTCGGATTCTGGTGATCCAGAAAGCTGTACTTCCGGTTGACCTGATGGCCACCAATCGCGACCGTCAACCCATCGCCGCTCAGCACAACCACGCGGCCCCAGTCCTCGCCGTCTGCGCTCAGCACGAGCCCGTCGCTCCCGCTCAGGTCGCTGCCCCTTTGCACCCAGTCGGTGCTGCCGTCGGACCACTCGTACACTCGCGCGAGCTCGTCGTGTTGCTGATCGGTGGTCACTCTGGCCTTGCGCCACTTGTACGCCCCGGTGCCGCACCCGAGCACCTCGCCGTTCGTGCTGAGCGCCACGCTCATGCCGAACCCCTTCACGGTGGACGACCCGACCAGGGTGGTGCCCTTCTGGGTCAGGGTTGAGCCCGAGACGTCGAAGACGCGCACGCGGCCGTCTGGGTAGTCGCCCTGCTCGGGAACAAATTTGTTAGTGTACGTGGCGGTGCCTATCCAGCCGGGCTCGCCCACCGCGAGGGTGTTGCCATCGCCGCTGAGCGCAATCAAGTGCGGTGGGTGATCGTCCGCGAAGCTTCGGGAGTGCCCGTAGGTCATAAAATCCGAGTAGGGATCGTTGACGCCGACGCTGGCCAGCTCGGTCCAACTCGAAGACCCGGTGTTGTAGGCGTAGATCTTGACGCTTCCGCTCATTTGCGTCCCAGGATAATCGGTCTGGCCGCCATGGGTGTAGATGGCGGCGGTGTGCCCATCGTCGCTCAGCGACACGGACTGCCCGAACAGGACGTGCTCCGTGTCCAGCGCGCCATCCCAATCGATTTGCCCCATCAACGTCCACGTGCCAGCGACGTCCTCGTAAAACTTCACGTACCCGCCATCGTCCGCGTGCCTGTCAAGTTTGTTGCCGTATGCGTACCAAGAGTCGTAACCGAAGTAGCGGTACTCGGGCGCGCTCACCGCGATGATGGTGCCCTCGCGGTTGGAGGCCAGCGCCTGGCCAAACATGTCGTACGTTTCGGGCGTGCCTGTGAGCGCGTGCCGGGTGCCGTAGTTCGAATAGATCTCGTGGAAGAGGGTCGGTGGCGGCCACGGCACGTTTGGCTTGTTGTTCAGGTCGGGCCAGTTCTGCGGGTTGCTCGTTCCGTCGTTGGCGTAGTCGCCGCCCGCCGCGCCGCACCACACCGCGCCGTACTGGTTGGAGTTGTCGATGGACGAGAAGTCGTGCACGTAGGTGGGGTAGACGTGGAGCTCGCAACGCAGGCGCGATCCGCCGCCACTGTACGGGCCGTTGTTGGTGTTTCCGTTGTCCTTGCCTCCGCCCTCGATGAAGTACTCGTACGTGGTACACTTGTCCCACAGCTGGCACATCTTGACGCACCGCGCATTCGAGACCGCGGCAGTCGCGCTGAGCTGGTTCGAGTCCGTCACCAGCACGTAGTACAGCACGGCGTCGCCGTTGGAACCCGCGTCGTTAATGACGTCCAGCGTGGCGGCGTAGGTGACCCACGCCGCGTCGCCCGCGGGCGTGTCGAGGTAGATGTCCTGCGTGAAGCCGGTGCCGGCGGACGTTCCCGAACCGATGCCCGGCTGATCAACCTTCGAGCTGGTGCTCAGGCCGTCGTCAAGGCCCTGAAGATCGCGCACTCCGGGGCTGTCGAACGCATCCTCGGTGTAGAAGGCGCACCCGCCTCCACTGTAGATTTGCGGAGGCGATGGCGGCGGCGAGGGCGGCGGCGAGGGCGGTGGCGAGGGCGGGCCGATGTAGTTGTTCTCGTACGACACCTCGACGGCCTCGCGGATCGGGTGGGTTGAGCTGCTACGACCTCGCTGGATCTCCTTGAGGCAGTTGGGCGAGTAGAAGTCGTCGGCGCAGAGGCCGGCAGAGCCCGCATCGACGTCAAGGACCTGTATGCGCGTCTGCACCATCTCGAGCGTCACGTCGCCCTTTGTGAGCGTCACCGCCTCGTCAGCGGGCGAAAGTTGGAAGCAGCCAAGCAGCACCTTGGAGTCGGTGCGCGATCGGTAGCCCCAGTCCTGGTGTTGATTGTACAAGATGCCGATCTGGTAGTCGGCCACGTTGCCAAAGAGCGTGAGCCCGGAGTGAGGCGCCTGGTCGTCGCTGTCTCCGTACATGTAAGCATTGTAGTAGGTCGGCCCGTTGTAGCCACTGGGGTGGTTGAGGTCGCTTGCCGTTTTGTAGGCAGTCGTGAAGTCCACCCTGGGCGAAAAATCGCCGGCCGTCCACAGCGTCTCATCAAACTTGATCCAGAGGCCCAGATGGCGCAGCCGCCCACGCAGACTGCCGTCTGCGTGAGGGGTGATGCTGCGCGGCATGCCCAGCCGCACGTGACTCTGGTAGTTCGTGTAGTCGTTGTTCTGGCGCCACGTCTGCTGGTAGCTGGAGTCGAAGAACATGGGGTCGTTCTCGTCGAGGCGGTCGAGGTGCAGCTCGTCGTCGCCGAGGTCGCACTCGACGCACATCTCCACGCCAAAGGTTGGGTCGCCGGGGGGCACGGAGGTGGTCGTGTGCGGCACGGTGGGGCCGGTCCGCGTCAGGTCCTTGTTGATCAGCGCGCACGAGTAAGGGAAGGGCGCGGGGTTGACCCACACCGTGAACTCGAACACCCAGGGTTCGCACATCTGGCGGAAAAAATTGTCGACGATGGCCGGCTGGATCTCCAACCGGATGGTCGTGGTGGTCTCCTTGCTGAGCGTGGGGCGAATGCGCAGGTAGGCCGGAATCTGCGTGCCCGTCGCGTACGGGTCGATTGCACTGCCGCCGGTGTCGCCGAGGTTCATGTAGTCAAAGGTGACCATGGTCGCGTCCGACGAGGTGTACGATTGTGTGCCGCCCGCGTTCATGGTGGTGAACAGGTTCAGAAAGGAGACGAGCCCGTCAAAGCGCACGCGGTTGGGCATGGCGTTTGGGGTTGCGGCAAACGACCCCACCACGTAGAGCGGCTCCGAGAGCGTCTGATACCCCAGGTAATCCCCTCCCAGGTTGGTGCCCGCGGCGTGATTGTTGGCGTGGTAGACCACGGTCGGGTCGCTGGGGTTGGTGAAGTCGCAATCCCACCGCGTGCACAGCGCCACGTTCAACAGTGGCGTGCACGGCGGCGGCGGCGAGGGCGAGGGCGGCGGCGGCGAGGGCGCGGGCGGCGAGGGCGAGGGCGGCGGCGGCGAGGGCGCGGGCGGCGGCGAGGGCGCGGGCGGCGAGGGCGAGGGCGGCGGCGGCGAGGGCACGGGCGGCGGCGGCAAGGGCATGGGCGGCGGCGAGGGCGAGGGCGGCGGCGGCGAGGGCACGGGCGGCGGCGGCGAGGGCACGGGCGGCGGCGGCGAGGGCACGGGCGGCGGCGGCGAGGGCACGGGCGGCGGCGGCGAGGGCGAAGGTGCCAGAACGCACGCGGGTTGGTACGAGGCACCCGTGTCGGAGAAGACGGGCCACGTAGTGCTGATGGCGCCGTACGCGTCTGAGATTGTCGCGGCGCCCGACCAGTAGTAGGCGAGGCAGTATTGGCTCGTCGCCGGGTCCTTGACCGTCAGGTAGTAGTCGCCGCCCGCTTGCAGGGCGCCAAAGATTTCGCCAAGGGCGCCGCCGCTGGGTGGCAGCTCGCTCTGCAGCTTGACGACCGGCCAGTTGCTCACCTCGAGGTAGGTCGTCCGGCACGCGCCGTAGCCGTAAAGCAGCTTGTACGGAGGCGCGGACGGGTCCTCGTTGTCGAAGACGAGCGCGTGCGAGGGCGATGGCGTGCAGAGGTACGCGTCAACAACGATGTTGCCGCCACTGCAATACTGGTTCCTACAAGTGCAGCAGTGATCGCACGCGTTAAAGTCGTCGTCCGCGTAGTTTAAATAGCTCGAGCACAAGCCATGCTGTTCGTAATCGTTGCAATCTTGGTTGTTCATGTTTACCGCCCCAACCGCATGCGAGTCCGTGCACGTCTCGGCGCCCCCTAGCTCGGTTGCCAAGTCTATGGAGGTCGCGGCGCCGCGCGGCGGCAAGGGTGGCGGCGGCGAGGGTGGCGGCGGCGAGGGATCGGGCGGCGGCGGCGAGGGATCGGGCGGCGGCAAGGGTGGCGGCGGCGAGGGCTCGGGCGGCGGCGGCGAGGGCGGCGGCGGCGCGGGCGGCGGGCTGGGCGGCGGCGGCGTGGGCGGCGGCGGCGGCGAGGGGTACGTGCACGCGGGCTCGTACGAAGCGCCCGTGTCGGCAAAGACGTGCCAGGTGCTGCTGATGGAGCCGTACGCGTCGTCGACGGTCGCGGCGCCCGACCAGTAGTAGGCAAGGCAGTACCGGTCCGGGCTGCTCGCGGCCGGGTCCTTGACCGTGAGGTAGTGCTCGGCGCCGTTTGGCAGGCTGCTAAAGATGTCGCTCACGCCGGTGTCCCCGTTGGGCGCCAGTGCGCTTGGCAGCTTGACGGCGGGCCAGCCGGTCACCGCGAGGTAGGTCTCCTGGCACGCGCCATTGCTGTACAGCAGCTTGTACGTTGGCGCGGCCGGGTCATCGTTGTCAAAGAAGAGCACGTTGGCGGGCGAGGGCGTGCACGTATACTGGTTAGTGGTCGTGGTCCCGGCGTTGGGGCACGCATAGGCTCTGCAACCGCAGCAGTGCAGGCACCCATCAAAGACGCCGCTGACCGCGTGCTCCGCATAATCCGCGCAATGGGTGCCGGGGTTGGAATTGTAATTGGTGCAATCGTTCCCATTCTGGTCCACCGCTCCCGGAGCCGCCGAGTCCACGCACGTCTCGACAGCCGCCGCGTTCAGCTCGGCCTCCAGGTCGGCGGTGGTGACGACGCCACGCGGCGGCGAGGGCGAGGGCGGAGGGGGCGATGGCACGGGCGGCGAGGGCGGCGAGGGCGGCGGCGGCGCGGGCGGCGCGGGCGGCGAGGGCGGCGGCGCGAGGCCCGGGGGCGAGGGGTGAGGCGGCGGCGGCGGCGGCGGGCTCGCGGCGTACACGAGCCCCACCCACGGCGGGTAAGGGTTGGGCGGCGGTGGTGGAGAGGCCCGCGGGGCCGGTGGCGGACGCGGCGGAAACGGCGGAGGCGTGGGCGGGCTCGGGTACATGCGCCCGCCGATCAGGCTCGCGGCGTGGTCCTTCTCGTCCAGGGTGGTCAGGACCGACGTGGTGCCTATGGCCGCGAAGACGAGGAACCCGCAGAAGCAGCACGGGATCAGCACGTATGCAAGCCACCGCGAGCGGCCGGACTTGTCTTTGCGCTTGGTCGAGAGCGTGATCTCCCCATCGTCGTAGTACTCCTCGCCTGTGGCGGTGGCACGAAATCCAGACTGCTCGCCCAGCAAGGTTTTGAATGTGAGACGCGAAAGGTCAGCGCCCTGCATCTGGAGCGGCTCCACGATGTCCCTTTCTTACGGGTGGCAAGAATAGGGAAATTCTTATGGACTTTAACATGCGCACTCAAACGCGTGCTGACTATGGCGCAAGCACGCGCGACACTGTCACTAGCGGGTCCCCGGACAGCCAGAGCGAATCGGCGTGGGGGCCTCCCAGAGCAACGATGCCCTCCTGCATGGACGCGATGAACGCCGGGCTCACCACGATCGGCTGGCCCAGGTAGGTCACGTCCACGCGCCACCGGATGGTCTGCTGGTACCCCGTCGTGACCTCCACGACGGACACGGCGATGGTCTGCATGTTGAGGCCGTGCGTCGTGAGCGTGCTGCCGATGCTGCTGGTGAGCTCGGCTGTTTCCGTGCTGGCCGCCGGCTCCGCGGTGACGTGCGACCCCGAGAAGTACAGCTCGGAGACGGTGAAGTAGGCGGTGGTCAGGAGGAGCGCGTTGGGCACAAACGGGGGCGGCGGCGGCGCGGGCGGCAGCGGTGGCGACAGCGGCTGGTCGGGCGGCAATGGCGGCGGCTCGGGCGGCGGAGGGCTGGGCTCGGGCAGCTTGGGGGGCGGCGACGCGGGTGGTATGCTGGGCGGCGGCGTGGTTGGCGGTGGCGGCGGCGTGGGCGGTGGCGTGCTGGGGGGCGGAGGGGGTGGCGTCGAGGGCGGCGGCGTGCTCGGCGGCGGCGGCGAGGGCCCCGGCGATGCAGGGGAGGGATGCAGCGGCGGCGGTGGCGGGTGGCTGGGCGGCGCGTGCGGTACCGGTGAGGGCGGCGGGCTCAGGGGAGGCGCCAGTGGAGGGGGTGGCGGCGAGGGCGGGTGCCCGGGCGGATGGGGTGGCTCGGGTGGCGCGGTGATGAGCGTGTGCCCCAGCTTGCGCGTGCTCGTCAACTCGAAGAGCGAGTTGCCCGAGTGCGGCCACAGGTCGTTGATCTGCGGCATGAAGACCGGGTCGGCGATCTTCCGCTCGTACGCGTAGCCCTCGTCCTGGGGCAGCACCAGCGTGACCGTCCACTTGGTCACCTCCTCGGACACGTACTCCTTGTGCAGGTAGAAGTTGTACACGATCAGGTGCCCGAGCGCCGTCTGCACGGCCTCCTTGACCTCGCCCGTGAGCGAGAGCTCTCGTCTGCGATCGGTGCCCTCGGCGCCCTCGTCACCCGCACCGACCTCGTGGTGCTGGTGCCCGCCCAGGTAGTGCGTCTCGGTCAGCACGAATTGGACCGTGAGCGCGTAGATTGAGCCCGGCAGCAGGGGCGGGTGCGGCGGCGGGTGCGGGTGCGGCGGGTCGGGCGGGTCGGGCGGGGGCGGGAGCGAGGGCGGCGACGGCTTGGACGGGGGCGCTGGAGGCGGGGGCGGCGGCGGCAACGACGGTGGGCGCGAGGGGTCTATGGGCGGAGGCGGCAAGGGCGGCGCCAACGGGGGGAGCGGAGGCATCGAGGGCGGCGGCCGCAGGATGCGCTTGGGGTCGCGCGTGCCATCCCACACGGCGACCCCGATGGGCACCAGTAGGATTAAAAACCAAGGGAGGCAGCACCACAGCGAGAAGCACGGGCACAGCCTCCGAAGCGGCGGTATCCTCCGATTGTCGACCAGCTGTGCGTTTTCGTACACCAGGATCTTACGTTTGGGGTTGGAGATCGCTTGGCCCGTCGACTGGCCCGCGCCCACCAGGGAGTGAAAGGTAAGCTCCATCGCAAAGGGCACGCCCTCCGCCCCCCCGCCCCAGTGCGCCCGTACGCCGCGCGGCCATACTGAGAGGCCACCCGGGCCACTTAATTAAGAGTACCTCTTCGAGCGCCCGAAGGCGCTCCGAATTTCGGCCACCGACCAGAGCGCCGCGACGCCCAGCCGCCGTTTGAGCGCGCCCTTTGTGATGACGACGACCATCGTCGCACCGCCGGCCGTGCGGCGCCCCCTGCGATTGAACTGGACGGTGTACAGTGGCGCTTCGCTCGCTATGTGGCTGCCGGTCGCGCCGAATTGTACGCACCCTGCCGCGCCCCGCAATGCCGATGCTGCGCATTCGTATGCAGCCACCACTTGATCCTCCAGCGGAGGAAACGCACCCGGGCGTGGCGGCGGCGCTTGTGGAGGCGGCGGTGGTGCTGGCGTTGGTGCTGGTGGCGGCGGCGTTGACGGTCGCGGAGGCGGCGTTGCAGGCGGTCGCACGAATCGCCGCTGCCAGTCCTCCCGTAGCGATTGCAGTTCGTGTGAGGCGAGTGCTTCTTGGAATCCCGTGAAGATGCAGAACGAGCCATCGGGCAGCTTGCGCGAGCGCGCCACGTTCCCGTAGTCGCCGTCGCGGAACGGGTGCGAGCGGCTGTAACGCGCCAGGAGCGCAAAGAACTCGTCCGCCACCACGATGACGCGCGCAGCCTGGTCGGCGCTCTGGCCTGGGCGGGTCAAATCGACGCCCGTCAGGTCGGCCGCCAGCGGCGTGGACAGGAAGCGCGTGAAGCGCACCCTCGTCAGGTAGCCGAGCGCCATCCCGCGCATGCCGCTCTGGCGCACGAAGTCGCCGCAGCGGCCGTACGAGTAGCGGTAGTCGCGCTTGTCGAATTGCTCGTGGAAGGTGGTCGTCGCGTCCAGCGTGCCCTGCCGCGTGGCCGCATTCCAAAAGGGTCTGGCGTACGCCGCTTTCTCGGCGGAG
>Ga0209666_1004198_pt1 | contig 10222 bp, 22 predicted proteins | sample SaaInlV_125m_DNA_FD_184679 | JGI IMG/M metagenome (GOLD analysis project Ga0209666, IMG submission 184679) | Marine microbial communities from expanding oxygen minimum zones in the Saanich Inlet - Saanich Inlet SI037_S3LV_10m_DNA (SPAdes)... | ecosystem: Environmental > Aquatic > Marine >...
CGACTTCTTACTTTGGACGTTTAATAAAACTTCACCAGTTAAGACTGAAACTGCTCTAATTGCAACAGTTACTACATCTTTCCTATACATTCTACTATAACCAATACCAAGTGTCCTTGCGCCTCGACCACCTGTTTCAGTATTTGTATCATAACCAATAATGCCACCTTCAATAATTATTCCAGCGAATAAAAGTGGACCCAATTCCTTCGCAGTGTCTCCTTGGCTCTTGGCCATGTCTTGTCTGCCGCTACGGATAATCTGTCTTTCTCTTACTAGATTATCAATACCTTGTCTTTCTGCTACTCTAAACCATGTACCGCCACCTGCAGTCTTAAGAGCATCTATTAACATTTCAGTACCACCTTGGGTAACTGCAGTAGAGAATGAAGCTATGTTATCTACTGATTTTCTTTGTCCAGTTAAATCTTTAAATGAATAAACTGCAACAACTGGTCTATCTTTTGCTGGTGGTAAATTTAATAAATCTACAAACGCAGGTAACTTAACAGCTGTCGGATGGTCAACACATATATACTTACGAGACTTAAATTGATTCCATAAGTATGGTTCATCATCAGCACATTTCTGTGGGTCTTTCGACCACTGCGGTATAGAAGCACAACCACTTAAAAATAAAATAGATATTAATAAAAATCTAACCATCATCTGGGTCCTGACTAAAATTACCAGCACCTACTGGTATTTCTATGATAGTTTCGGAACCATCTTCTGTTATAATTGTCATTCTTATTACTTCTGAACCATCAGCATTAGTAATAACTTCGTATGTTACTGTAGAACCTTCTAATACAAATGAACCAAATCTAACAGAATCATCATTACTAAACATTGATTCTACTAGTTGTTTTGCCATCTGTGCATATATTCTACTCTCTAAGTTCCTAATAAACTTGGCCAATACACTATTATCTTCTTCTCTTTCAGCGGCCCTTCTTGCGGCTTCTAAAGAATCTTCTATTGCTTTCTTTCTAGTATGTTCAATATTATCTATGGTAAGGTAATGATTACCAGTACCAACTCCACTAAAAGATGGATTTTTAAACCCAAACTTGATTTCATCTGCCGCGAGTTCTATAGATATGATAGGTATTAACATGAAACTAACTATTATAGATATCGTGCGTATTATACTTAAAAAGGTTTCCTCTTTTTTAGTAGGTTTATTAAATATGTCATTCTTTGTCATTTTCTTTCGCCTCATTAATAACTTGTTGTCTAGCTCGATATTCTAAAACTACATCAACTTTTTGTTGTAACCTAATTAAATCTTGGTCCAACATTCTTGTCTGGTCTATAACTCTTATAAGAGCTATGTGCATTTCATCTAATTTTGGTTCTATATGTGTATTAATAAATGACCAAACATAGTAAATAAAATAACCCATCCCAACTGCCATCACAACAGGGAAACCATATTCAGATATTAACTGAGCAATATCCATTAGTCTCTCCTAGTATCTAGCTTTCCATCTTCTATAAAGTTTTCTGCCCTAGCTATTCTAGTAGTATCTGGTCTTAAATCTAACGCTGACGATACCAATAAATCTATTTTAATCATTTCATTACTCATTGTTCTACATCTATTCTCCAATGAATTAGCAAATATTGTTAGTGTAGTAATCTTATCTACTATACCTTCCATTATTTGTTTTATTACAATAAAGATAAATACTCCCATTACAAGAGAGCCTGCAATAGGTGCACCAACGTCCGCAATAAGTTTAAATACGTCTTCCATGTATCTATTTATAAGGCTTAGGCGCCCAGATGCTATAATCCCTCCAATTTCTTAGAGGGAAAATGCTTAGTGAGTTTGTGCTAGTTTAACAGCCTTTACACCAGTAATACTATTAGCTACTTCAAGAGTTTCTGTAATAGCCTTTCGAATATTTACAACTTCTCCAGTATTAACTGTTACTGAGCCTACTGTGCTTGAACCTTCTTTAATGGTTACCAACTGTGCAGCGGCATTAGTGTTAAGGACTCTAACAAGTGAAGCACGTGATACATTAGAAGCAGTGTTACTTAGTGCTACTTCTACTGCCTTTACTTTAATTGTCTCGGCCATTTTTTCTCCTATTATGAACTAACTAAATTTAGTTCTTCTAAACTTTTATGCCAATCTGAGTATCTGAAAAGACCTTGCTTTTCGTGACACCAATACCAGCCTTTACTTTTTTGTTGCTCTTGTGGAATACTAGATTCGACCTTTAAAGGGCCTCTAGTCTGACCATAAGTCTTTCTGCTCTCTTTGTCACTTGTTTGTACCATCTTGAATCTCTGCCTTCTACAGCAGCCTCCTTCCAATCACCACATTGCAGCGCTGCATTGTGCTTTCTAAATTTACTTAAGCGCGTAAGTCCCATATTAAACATCATATTAGCAACAATTTGCTTTACTTCTTGTGGATATCCATCCCATCCTTCATGTAATGTTTTACAGTCAGCGATGACAGTCTGTACATCTTTCTCAAAGCAATCGACTGTTCGTTCTTCTGATACTGGAGTTCCAACAGGTTGCCCAAACTCTGGGTCTGTTTCGAGGACCAAGTGTCCAATTCCGAAAGTTGGGTAGCCCAGATGGTCTTTATAAATCTCGTTAACCTTACCTTCATCAAATGTCAATTGCTCCCTTAACTGGTCAATATCAATATCTTTATTTTTTCTTCCGAATAGCATTTTCTTTCCTTTTCTTTTTGTTATTTATCTTATTATTTATATCAAACAATAATCTTTCTTTTTCAACAACCTGCCAAAACTTCTTATCTACTTCTTCAAATAAATCTTTATTATACTGTTGTTCTTGTGTATGCTTTAACATGAGTAATTTCCTTAGATGTAGTATTATATACACAGCCCCAAATAAATAACATTGGCTCTATGGTATTATCATCGGTATCATATGGGAAAGTATAAGAGTTTGCGGTACACCATTCTTGTACTACTGTCGCATCTGCCTGAAAATAAACATCAACATTTTCATCAATGTTTCCATCTTTATCATGTATTTTAGCAAAGAAGGTATAACTACATGCAGGTAATAAATCATGTATTTCTTCCCATGAATACGGGTCCACATTTTTCATTTCTGTATCTGTAATTACAAACTTTGCCAAAACTGTTTCAGTTACTGTATCAAATTTAAGGCCGTACCAAGGTTGACATTCTTCGTAAGTCGCATTGAATGTTGTTTTAATTACATCTGTTGGTGTATCAAAATTATAAAATGAGATACAAGGATTACTATCATAAGGTGGTCTGGCCGCCGTATATTCTGCGACTAAGTTCTGATTATTATTATCATAAGAAGCTACTTCATCTGGCCAGGTAGCTTCTAATTTAGTTACTATGGCTTGACCTTGTGTTGTACCTACTGCGTAATCTATTCTTGCTGAACTTCCACCCATGTAAGTAGTGTCCATAACTAAAGAAGGATTAAGAGTCTTAACTCTTTCTATTTGAGAGTTTACTGAACCTATCATTTCGTGATAAGCTTTTAATACTTTCTTTTCAGACCATGTTTCATCTACTTCGATTCCAGTATTATTTAGCTCTGATGGAGTTTCTACTGATACCCCGTTACTATCTGTAATTTTAGTAATAAATCCACTTGGACTTTCTAAAGTTTCTGTATGTACATATGTATATGCCATTATATTATCTCCACAAAATAGTCTTTACCTGCGCCCGAGGCACCAAAATATGTTCCAGATGCATATGGACCATAGTGAGTATAATATGCATTTCCGTTTGAAGTAGTAAAGGTAAAAGCAGTTCTTGCTATTGTTAAATCAGGTGTACCACTATTAGTATGCTGGTCTAAATAAAAATTAGCAGTTGTCCAGCCCGAATTGCTAAATGTGCCAGTATATCCATCTTTTGTGAAGTACAGGTACAATGTACCATTTGTATTAGCGGCAATGTAGCAGTAGACTCCGGTTTGACCCAAGAATGTTCCTGCTACAGTGTTATTAGTGGCACTGCCTACATTAAGGTCGAAACCACTAGTAGTGTGATATTGACTTGAACTCCATCCAGCAACCATTGAAGCACCCATTTGGTAAGTTATAATATCTACCTTTGTTTTACCTAAGAAATCTGAAAACTTTATTTGTCCACTTGTTGGAATACCTGATGTGTCATGTAAAGTACCTCCAGGTGTTCGATAATAATCTGAAAGTGCAACATTGGAACTATCTGCACCACCAAACTCTTCTGCGATACCATTATTAAGAGTTACTGTAGTATCAGGGCCCATAATTTCAAAGCCACTAGTGCCAGAAGTATACATACTATCAATCCCGTTATTACTAGTTGTGCTATTATATTCCCATGCCCAAGCGGTGCAACCATTACTACTAGAAGAATAGTGAGCGCTACTTCTAGTAAAAGTATAGTCAGTACTACTACCAGTAAGTATAAGAGATTTAAATGTATTATCACTATTAGGTACACTAGTTCCATTTAATACAAATATTACCCAGTGTCTAGTGTTATTGGGTGAAGGTGATGATGAAGGATTTCCAAAAATAATTGCTCTAATAGTTCTTGTATTACTTGCACCGTCGGTATAGTATGTACTACCAATACTTCCAAATGTTGAGGTAGGTTCACTAATAAATGAAGGGGTACTGCTCCTTACACCGTTGGCGCCGATTGGAAGTGCGTCTATCAATAGGCTGAGTATAGGAAGGGAAGTACCACTCATCCACCGTGTACTGACACCGGTACCGCTCTGATAGCCTCCTACTTGGCCTTGCCATTCCACCTTATTACCAAAAGTATCGCCGCCGGGTAATTCGTATTGGCACGTAACATTAACATAACCGTCCTGTGCACGAGTTAAGAAATCACTTTCTAATGAATTCGGAGTAGTAGTAGTTGAATTAGTTCCAGCATTTTGAAGAGCAAGAGGCCCTGATGATAGTAGTGTCATTTAATAATCTCCGTAATTAAATCTTCAAACTGTTCTATCTTCTCTACTCTATTAGGCCAAAGAATATACTCCTTTTCTGGATTCTTCTTTAAATTGCTTAATAGGGGTAAGATACTATTATATAGTTTGTTTAATTTATCTTCTAGTTGTTGTACGTTAGCAGATGCTGTTGAAGCTTCAGTCTTTACACTTTGGACTGCCTCTAGTTCGTGTTCATCTACTGCTGTAAAGCCGAAGTCAAAATCTAATAAATCGTTGCTCATATTTAATCCTCTATTAAACTATTTATAAGGTTTTTATCTTCTTTTCTGTGGTTTTGTTTCTTTTTATTTGGTATAACCCTGTGGTTAAATGGCAGGTCTGTGTCCCATAATACTTTATGGTATCTAGTTTTTATTTTCTTTGGCTTTTGAGGCGTTCGTATTTTCTTCGCCATCTCCATCTCCATGTTCAACTTTTTTATTTTTCTTACCAAAGATAGCATCATAGTTATCCAGATATTTTTTACTTGTTACCTTTGTTTGTATACTGTCGCCAGTTACATCATTCTTTGTTACCAATTGTGTACTACTCCTGACATGATAAAGAAGCAGGTTATAAAATTAACTAGTACTATTACAGTTCTAATTAATGCTATAACATCTGCCTCTTTGTTTGATTTACCTTCTTTTTCGCCAAGTGATTTGGCCCATAGTCTCCAAAGTTTACTTAGTATTCCAAACAATTTCGATGCCTCGGCTAACTAGTTCGTTTTGACACTTCTGTTTAATCTTAGGCTTACCATTAGAACTATTGATATAATCAAATAATTCTTGCTTGGGGGTTGACTTCATATAGAAGTTTTCCGTTTTATTCTTTCCCGTTTTTTTATCTCTTACGGTTTGAGACTGTTTAAATTTTATTGGCATTACATCTCCCCAACTATGTGTTTATATATATCTTTCCATTTCCAATACCTTGGAATGTTTCCTTCATAATAAGCATTATGTTCATGAGCCACAAGTATTGATTCAAGTCCGAATCTTTTACCGACTTCTGCATTCTCTACTTTATCTTCCACCCAGAAACATTCTGTACCTTTATATTGTTTTAGTACTTCATCTTTATCAGCACCACATCCAAGATAGATATAATCATCAAATAATTCTTTTCCAAAAAGTAATTCTAAATTTTGAGTTCTTAATCTTTGAGCATACTTGTTATCACTTAAAGATGTAATGCAATGAAATCTATAACCATGTAACATATTAAGTCTTTTCATGTAATAGACTGCATCTCTTAATGGTGGTAAGAAAGCAATTGCGGCAGACTCATTAAACTCTTCAACACATTTCTTACTAAACTCTCTTGTTAAGTTAAATCTCTTTGCAACATTGTACTCATCATACTTACTGGTGGGATATCCTTTATGGTTCATCCATTGTGTGAATGAATATTCCCAGTCGCAGAGAACCCCATCACAATCTACTAAAATTATATTTTCTTTCATTCTATCTCCTAACATCTTAATGAAAGACCTTTTCCTTGCCATTAATAACAAGGTGGTCTATATGTACGTTACCTCTTGGGTCCATGATTCCATGTTTTACTAACATTTCACATAGTCTATCCCAAGCATCATCTTCTTTAGATATAGCAAGTTCCACCATTTCTGGTAGTGGTAATGGAAGATAGACTTTACAGCCTTTCTTACTAACTAATCTTCCTACTATTTTATTCTTCATATCTATCTCTTTTTATACTAATATTATACTACACTTTCTAGTAAATGTAAAGTGTTTTTTTAAATTTATTTAAAGTATTTTATTAACATTTCAAGCTTGTCGTGATATTCAGCCATTAACCCTAGTTCTTTTTCTAGTGTTTCCATTTGGTCTGAATGTTCACCAACAGATACTTGATTACTTAAGATGATTTCGGCATTCATTTTATGTTTTTCTGCCTGCGCTTCCATATACTTCATAGAAGTCGCTACCATTTGGTCTCTAAAGTTTTTCATATTATCTCCCGAATACATTTTCCATGCGTTTTTCTTTTTGATACTGTTTAATAGTATCCCATAATTTATCAGTCCAGTTATCTCTGTGCTCGATAAAAACTTGTGGGTCCTCATTATCTACTGCAATCATAATCACAAGTTGAGTAATTGGCATCCCTGTTCTTTCTTCCCACATGATTGCATACGCTGCACATTGTAAGAAGTAACCAGTAATCCATTCTTTCTTTTTAGGCTTACGTGATGTTTTATAATCAATGATAGAGTTTACTCCATTCCATACACCAACACAGTCTACTCTACCAGCTAGTTCTAAGTGTTGTGAATATAAAGGTGCCTCTTGTGAATAAACTTTATCTAGGTTATTATCTAGTATATGTTTTACATCTTGAAAGGATTGGATAACATGAGGCATATAACCTTCTGTATAGTTCGGGTCATTATCTACATACTTTTCAAGTATTGCGTGGACGGCTGTACCTCTACTTGAGGCAACTCTACTAATCTTGTTTGCCTCTTTTTCACCTACTCGCGCTCTCCACGCTTGTATTGCCTCTCTACTTAATATAGAAAGAACCGTGGTGACACTAGGGTATTGTTCGCCGTCCGGCGTCTTATATACTCTTCCTTTTCCTTCGGAAGTGGTCGCTGTTAAATCTTCATAACCTAAATCAATTGGTTCATGTATAAAACTCATAGTTTCTCCTGGTCTACTAAATCTTTTGTCATTAAGAAATCACGCACTAGGCCTGACCTAACAATGTCTTCCCATGTAAAATCAATAATGTCAAAATACTTCATATGTTTAAGAATGTAAAGAAACTTATCCAAACCTTCTTTATCATTAGTGTGTTTAAAATCTGATTGATAATGGTCACCACATACTAGAATTTTAGTATTATTACCAAGTCGTGTTATAACCGAACATAATTCATGGTAGTTACAATTCTGTGCCTCATCAATTATAATAATAGCATTATGAATAGTTAAACCTCTTATATAAGAAGTGGTAAGATATTCAACAGATTTCATTGTAACTAACTTATCCCATGCCGTAGGGTCTTCAAAGAGTTCAGTTGTAATTGCTTTATAAGGTGCCTTATAAGCTTCTTCTTTCTCTTCTTGTGTCCCTGGTAAGAATCCCATATCTCTGGTCGGTACTGCTGACCTAACAAATATAATTCTTTCATAGTTAGAACTTTTATCCAATACTTCTTCTAGTGCCAGATAAGAAGCAATAAATGTCTTACCTGTTCCTGCGGCACCTATCAGTGCTAGATTTTGTCCTGATTTATAAGAATCAAACACACTCTTCTGATTTGCAGTAAGAGGTTCTCGTGTATGTAAATGTTCTAGTCTTAACTTAGCTGGTAGTTTATTCATTTTGTTTTAATGTTCTTATGTAATGATTTAGGAATATTTGATTTAATTTTATCTTGCACTTCTTTCCAGCCGTCTCCAGCTCTTTGTAATGCACCTTGAGAACCTTTAGATACTATTGCAGGTGCACCTAATTTTTGTTGGAGTTTTGGATTTTCTTCCAAGTACTCTTGTAATTTGGCATAACTCATAAAGACAGTCTCCACATCTTCACCAGTTTTCTTATCTATAATATCATACAGCGGCATAATTAAACCATGATGGTACTTTGCGTTTAGTCCATTCCATTTTGAATCTTTCTTGTTTAGTTTTATAAAATGCACGATAAGACTTTACTGGGTCTTTGAACATACATTCTGGGTTAGAACCCATGGCCAATTTAAAAGGTGTATAGTCAGCCATTGGTATATTTTTGGGTAATAGTCCTAGTTCTAGGCCTAGTAATTGTTCTGTCTTATGTATCTTACCATACCGATAAGTGTATTCTCTACATAGAGCAATGAAGTGTTGATAATGCCATCTGTAATTAGAAGAGGATTCCCTAGACCAAACAGTACATGGATGGTTCATATGAACAGCCTTGTACAATAGATTTTCTCTGTGTCCGTTTAGTTTCCAATACTTTACGTTTGTCTTACCTGACTTAGACTTTCTTGTTTCTATAGAGCCGTCAAGCATTCTGTGCACAGTAGACAGCATCTGTGCTGATTCTACAATCATCTTGACCACGTGTTTATCACATTGGTCTTGAGCCGCTTTGACTGGGTCTTCGTGTAAAATAAATATATTCATAATATAACCTGGTTTACTTTTTTCTTTCTTAGAGTAGTATTATACTACATATCCGATAAAAAGTAAACCCCTTTTTGAAAGTTTTTTCTCAAAGGGGCCACTTCATAAACCTCCTACTTAACTGGCAGCTTGCATAAATCGTATGGTTTCAGTTATATAATCTACTTTCTTTTGCATCTTATATGCTAAATCCGATTTACCTTTCTTTAATAATCTCTTCTGATAGTATAATGTCTCTCGTTTATCACGTTTAAGACGTTCAATTTCTTTACTCATAGATAGCTCCTTTAAATAAGTTGAAATTAAAACCATCATATAGAACACTCTACTTTGTTATCAAACCAGGAAATGCATCCTGACAAAGCTTCTTAGTGATACCAGTATATTTCATCTTCTTATCTTTCGCCAATACTAGCATTTCAGCCTCTGAAGCATGTAAGGACTCCAATAGCTGAATAAACATTGTTTCTCTTTTGATAGGGTTGACTGCGCGTCCAGTTGGGCCGTTAAAGAAAAATTTAAACCTAGTGTATCTTTTCTCTAGCCTAGAAATATTTTTACCTGCGGGTGCATCATCTGGCTCGTAAGGCGGTGCGCCTGTTGGTAATAGACAACTAATACTTTCATCATAGTTGATTCTGATTAAGTCCTTCATTGCTGGACTTTGATTTTGTCTGAGATAATTAACTCTCTCTTTTTTAGTTTTTAATTTACTTGCCTCAGTAAATATTTCACTTAGTAATCTTTTCATTGTTGTAAAATTCCTCCACTACTTCAATCAATAATTTGCATCTTTTCTTAATAAGATAATTTAGAACTTTCATCCTCATAGGAAGTTTTTGTTCATCATAGTTATTTATAATACTTTTTTGGATACCTTCTGGTATTTCAGTTAAGTCTATAAGTTTTTTGTTTCTTTGATAGTTACGATATAGTTCCTCAGGCATTAGATGTCTTAGGTTTTCTGCACCTTGAATCCAATCATCTATTCTAGTCTGACGTAAAGGAGTTTGTTTTGCACCTTCTGTAATAAATGTATCGTCACTAGATAATACGTTTGGAATACCATCTCCACTATCTCCTCTAAAGATATGA
>Ga0209666_1004202_pt1 | contig 10218 bp, 10 predicted proteins | sample SaaInlV_125m_DNA_FD_184679 | JGI IMG/M metagenome (GOLD analysis project Ga0209666, IMG submission 184679) | Marine microbial communities from expanding oxygen minimum zones in the Saanich Inlet - Saanich Inlet SI037_S3LV_10m_DNA (SPAdes)... | ecosystem: Environmental > Aquatic > Marine >...
GACTTGAAACCAAACTAGCATTTGATTCTGGAGGTCCAGGATTTGTTACAGTTGCAACAAACTGTTCAGCATCATCAATAAATGCTTCAAATTCTTGTTGAGCTTCTTGGTAGGTTGTATCTTTGTCGTCCCACCTCTGGTTAGTTTCTAATACTTTCTTACCAAGTTCAATGGATTGAATTTTTTCAGATTGTATCTCCTCAAGGTATGTAACAACACCTTCAGGCAAGGTAGTTGTTGTAGAAGTAGTAGTAGTGTCCACTACAACCTCATCTTCAACAACTACTTCCGTAGTATTATCATCTATATTTATAACTTCAAGGTTGTTATTTGTAGTAACCCTATTAATAAAAGTGTATGTTGTTGCAATCATTCCAATAAGTACAAGTGGCAGTATGAGCCTACCCGGTTTAGGATCTGGGTTAAAGTTTTCCATATTTACAGTTTATCAAATTGAGTGACAATATCATGATTTATTGAATCCCAGTCACTTTTTTCTTCTTTTGTCAATGTTAAAAACCCAGGACCCGCAAAAATTGTACTAATACCCGAAATACTGATTAGTTGATTACAAAGAGTATTATTTTTATCAGAAGTGGATTTGATGACTGTACCAACCTCAAGCCCATGTTCGATCTGAATTTTTTTAGCATTTGGGTTAGGGGTTGTAATTAATTGCATATATATAGTCAGTTTAATCAATTAAATATTAATATATGACTGTATGCAGAATCAAAAAATTAGCAATCTTGATTTAGGTTTTCAAGCGAAGAATTTTTACTCCATTTTAGGCCTTTATATATTTTCATTAGGTTCATTAGTAGGGGGATTCTCGTTTTATCTACTTCTGGAATCAACAGGTTTTGTTGACTCAAGAATAATTTCTTGGAATGGTCAGGGATTATTCTGGTTTCTAATCTTATTTTTTGTGACAATATTTTTACTTTTTATACCAATAGAGTTTTTGAATGTATTTAGACTTTACAATTCTAGTTTCAAAGATTTAGTTTCAAATATTCTTTATGTAATCCTGTTCTCACTATTTTCTTTATTAGTTTTTCAGTTCTTCTTAAACACAGAAACACAAATCTTTTATGACTTAAAATCAATCACAAGAGCAGTTTCATTTGCTGGCTTCATAGCGATACCACTGGTTTTATTTGCCCAACACAGTTTACGAGAAAACATTCCTTTTATCGATCGGGCTTCATATGGAATAACACTAATTTTTTGGGTAGCTACTTCTCAGATTTTTTTATAAGGTTACATTTTTTCTACAGGAGTGATGCCTAAACATGACATCACTAAATGCGAATACTCTATGAAAAGAGTGGTAATTAAGATTTTTTGATTTCTTTCATCAACATCTTCTATTTTTTTAATATTTGAGTCTTGATAAAAAGCATTAAAAGCATTGCTTATATCATATAGATAATTTGCAAGGTGATGGGGCTCATTGTTTTTTAGACATAACTCAAGATGGAATTCTATATTTGCCAGTGCTATAACCAAATTTCTATCAAGAGATCCAAGAGGAGTGGGCGTTATTGTCGGAGGTGGTTTATCTTTACTCAGAGTTTTAACTAACTTGTTAGCCCTTACCTGAGCATACTGAACATATATACCTGTTTTTCCAGATACACTTGTGAATTTTTCTAAATCAAATTTGTAATCTGTTTTTCTATTTGTTATCAAATCACTGTATGTAAGCACGGTATTTGTTAAACAGTGGAGGTCCGATTCTGATAAGGTACTATTTATCTTTTGAATATAAGTAAAGGCCTGTTCATATAAGTCAACTAATTTTAAGTTACCACCATCTCTAGTCTTTAAGGGATTACCGTTAGAATCGTTTATTGTACCAAAACCTACATGTGCATATTCCTTTGATGGGAAATCAAAGAATGAGAGTGACTCAAATAGCTGCTCAAAATGCAACTTTTGTCTGTTATCGGTGACATAAAGTACTTTTTCGTGAGAGATTTCCTTATTTCTTAAAATAGCAGTTGCAAGATCAGTAGTTATATACAAATACGATCCATCCGATTTGGTAATAAGAATTCTAGGATCGGTAATTTGAGAGCTGATAAATGCACCATCGTCTTTTTCTATTTTGCCATTACTCTCAAGACTTTTCAACATATCTGGTATCAAGTTATTTACAGAACTTTCACCCCACCAGTAGTCAAAATCATGATTTAGAGTTAATAGCGTTTCTTTAAGTGAAGTTAGTGTTAACTCGCTAATCTTTTTCCAATGAGAAAAAACTTCTTTTTCCCCGGACGATAATTTTTTATTAGTCTCCTGAGCTCTCTTTTTAAAGTTTTCATCAGAGCCATATTTTTTTGAAGCATTTGGATAAATTTCCTCAAGCATATTAATTGTAAGCTCATCAAAACTAATCCCCTCTAACTCACAGTAAGTAATGATTTGAGCAACGGGCATTCCCCAGTCACCAAGATGAATATCGCTATTGATATCATTTCCAATGATTTTATTGGTTAAGTAGATACTTCTTCCAATATTTAATGGCCTAAGGTGGCCTACATGAAGTGGTTTACCAATATTTGGGCCACCATAATCTATTATTACGCTTTCTTTATTATCTCTTAAGACATTATTTTTAACATCTCCAAGATTCCCAATTATTGATTCAGCATTAACTTGAATGTTTATAAATAAACTTTTTGCAAAGTCAAAAATATGAATAAGTCCTGACAAGGTTAATGTATTAGAAACTTCTTCTTTAATAAACTCGACATTTGGGTGATTTTGATGTTTCACAAGGTTATTTATTTGATAGTCATAATTATCAAGATTTGATATACGCATATCGATAACTTCATCTATACCATTTTTTTTAAGAATGTTACCTAGGTCGTCTACAACTGTTTTTAATAAATTCATTTTATGTTTTTAATGCTATCAGCTTACTTTTTAGAAATATATTGTTTAGTAATTAAATATAAAAATAATAAATTATCTACAAAGTAACGTTTAAATAATCTTTTAGGTTCTTGAGCTAGTCTCAAAACCCATTCAAGTCCTAAATTTGCTAAAAATTCTGGAGCTTTAATTTTAGTGCCTGCGATCCACTCAAAGACAGCACCGACACCTACAAGGTTAGATTCCACAGAATACTTTTCCTGAAAGAGATTAATAAATAATTCTTGTTTTGGAAAACCTAGAGATACCCATACAATATCTGGTTTAGTATCAAGAATATTGTTTATGTACTTTTCCTGTGTAAGTTGTTGATAGCTGTCTACAGGAGGAGAGTAAGAACCTACTATATTTATATTGGGAAAATCATATTCAAGCTTTGTAACTAATTTTTTTAAGATATGCTCTTCGCTTCCGAAAAAGTAGTGGCTAGTGTTATTATCAATTCCATTACGAATTGTTGAGATAAAAACATTATAACCATCCACTCTTCGTTGGTTGTTTTTGTATAGAATCGATGAAGACTTTGCAATCGGAAAACCATCTGGAGTTTTGATATCAAAGGAATTGATTACCCTGCTAAGGTTGAGGTCTTTGTAGCTTCTAACAACGGTATTCGTATTACAAATGGCCACTTTCAAAGAATCCCTGCCGTTTAATGCATTAGAGACTTCATTAATAGATGTTTCGGATATGGTTGTACCAAGAATTTTTACTGTATTCATTATTAAAACTAGTATATAAATAGAATCGAAATATTGTATAAATTACTTATTTCAGGCGCCTGTGGCTCAACTGGATAGAGCATCTGACTTCGGATCAGAGGGTTGGGGGTTCGAGTCCCTCCAGGCGTGCTAGAAAACAGCAAGTTCTAAAATTTTAGTTATCCTGTTTTCTAGAGATATTGCTTCTTTGTCCAAGATGTTTCGATTATCTGAATTAGTTGCTTCATTCAAAGATGTAGTAAAACTTAAAAAGTCATTTTGTTTAAAAAATAAAATATTTTCCATAAACGGTAGCTTTCTGTGTGCGTCGAAATCAACTGCTAGCACGTTCAGATTTGCCCCTAGATATTCGAAATATTTTATCGGCGAAGTGTATTTTCTAGAATGAGCATTTGCATCGGAGTTAATAAGTAGTCCTATTTCTGCATTGTTTATATGTTCAATAGTTTCAGGTCGCGAAAGCCTACCAAGGATATTTACATGGGTATCGAAATAGGTATCAGAATACTTTTGATTCAATTCAGTGATTTCAGTTAGTGTTGCACCTACTACTTTAAGCTTGTAACCATTTTTAATCCGCAATATTGAGTCAATGATAAAATCTAAATCTCGTGATTCCCCAAATCTCTTTAAATTACCGACAAAAATTATTTCTTTTGTGTTTTTATTAGACTTGGGATTGAAAATTTCTAAATCAACTCCATTATGAATAATACTAAAATTGTTTGAAAGGAGACTTTTGTGTTTGAAATCTTCATATAAATTTTCATTCAGGAATATAATTTTAGATTTTTTATTTTTTAATGATTTTCTGAGTAAGAAGAGTCTTAATTTTGAATATTGATGACACTCAAAAATCACATTCATTTTTCTTCGAGAGAGAAAATAAAATATCCAGTCCGACCTTGTAAAAAATAAATCTGGCAATGTAGGATTACTCAATATTTTTTTAACTGTACTCCTAGACCATAAAAAATGACTAATTAAGAAGAAGAGAGGATTAAAAAAGTTAATCTTTCCAAAAGGAAGATTGTGTTTTAATCCATAAATTTTAAATTCTTCATTTATTGAATAGACATTTTGAATGTGTGTTAGGTCTGAGTTACTTTCTTTTTCCCTCAATGGAAAATACAGTGCAACTTCTATCCCTGCTTTGACAAAGTATTTTATATTTGAAATAGTTTGGATCGTATTTGCTTTTTCTGATGGAAAAGATTGATAGGTTATATATGATATTCTTCTGATATTAGTCATATATTATCGTTTCATTTGTTCTGATTAGATGAAAGCTTAAAGCAAGAAGCATCACCGAGTTTACATACAGCATTGAATCGCTTTTTAGAATATTAATTAGTAAAAATACTAGTAAATATTTATAGTCTGTATTTTCTGATTTATTAAAAATTGTATATATCGTGAATACAGCACCTGTAAATAAACCTATTAATCCAAAAAAGAGTAAAATATCTAATACTGATGAATGGGGTAAATAAAGCCCAGTTATTTTATCTAGCGGAACATCAAGCCTAACTTTTTGGTTATACAAATATCCATTCATTTGATTTGGACCGTAACCAAACATTGCTTCTAGGGTGTTTGGCGAGTACTTAGCAATAAAAATTCCCCACATCTCTGATCTGTTGATTAATAATGAAGTTGTGCTTATTAATGCAACTACATTCGGCACAATAGGTAAATTAAAGTTTTGATAGAATATCTCAGATAAAGTTCTAAGTGAACTCGATATTGAATCACCACCAATGATATTTATAAGGTAGTAAATTCTTTCTTCATTAAACAAAGTTTCAATTTGTAAAGATTTTCCATAATTGTCGGTATATGTAAAAAAGTTTGAGTGCAGAGATGCTTCATAAAGAAGTTGCGTGCTCAAATACTCATAATTTAGCTGATTTACAATTAGGTACATTCCAAGAAAAAAGAAGAATATACCCAATGTATAAATCATCGACTTAATTCTTCTATTGTTGACAAATTTTTCCAGCAGAAAAATTACAATTAATAATAAAAGAGATGCCATGACAGCAAAATTATTTGTACGGTAGAGCCCAAGCGTTGTAAACCCAAGCATGATGTATTCAAATCTTGTGACTGGTTGTTTAAACTTCATATAGAGAATTACAAACAAGGCTAAAACAAAGCCATAAAATTCTCCTAATGACTCTGCACTAGCTGAGAAACCTCTCCAGGTATTTCCTGCAATACTAGACAATTCTGATATTCCGCGTTTATTCTGTCCAAAAATATGACTATTAAGGAAATTAAACAATGATGACGTGCTTCCAAGAGTTCCTAAAATAAATACCAAAGAACCAGTAACCAAGAAATTAGTTTGCAATTTAGCAATATTAATATGCGAGTGTCGATGTAGGTAGTGAACCCCATTTATTAATAGGAAGAATACAACTATCCAAAATATGAGTGATAACTTAGTGTTCGAAGAATTAATAAAACCCCTGAGCTTGTCACCATCAAAAAAACTATTTTGGTCACGCGTAGTTGAAGCAAGCCATATAAAAGAAAATACAACGTACATGCAGTTAAATATAAAATTACCTTCCGATTTAAGGATATTTTTTAGACCAAAATATGACAATATAATTATAAAGAAATTGATATTCATTCCTCCTAGGGTAAATACAAAAAGAAATGCAAATGGTAGGTAGTTTATTAATATTTCCTCTCGTTGAGTTAATAAATCGTTAAGAATTATAAATATTAAGAGGTAAATACAAAATGTTCCCAGTAAGTGGTAGTTATTCAATAACTCCATATCGAGATTTTGATAATATATATTCAACCTTTCATAAAATCTAGATTCAGCAACATGTTGAAATGTAAAAAGTAGTGGAAGCAATAACATTGAGAACTTAAAAGAAATAGTTTCTATATTTTTTGGTGTAATTAAGAAAATAACAAGGAGCCAGATGATTGATTGAATTAAAAATAACAAACTTGTATTGGTCCCAATGGAAACAATAAATTTATCACCTACTTTATCTAGTCCTGTTACCTTACCAAAACACTCGGTACCTGCGTAGTAATTGTTGCTGTAATAGATGTTATTATTATTACCAATATTTTTTGCATAAACCTCTAGTAATGAGATATCGCACGTATTCGACTGGTAATAACCAATGAATTCATTTGTTATCCTTTGTGGCTCCACCGTATCTGTAGAGTTATGAATCCAAAAAGGCATCAATATCACAAATAACAGTAAAACAACAGTGATTTTTTTACGAGTAGAAGTCACACTATCACTTTTTGTGACATTTTTGAATATATCAAATAGATAATTGAAAGAGAGAGTGCTGTAAAAAATACAAATTTATCTCCCTCAAAATACTCCACAACTAATGAATTTGACCATCCTCCTGTCACATAATGGGCACATTCAAACCAGGAGTTAACATTAATGACATTACCTGCCACATCGTATAGAGGTATAACTTCAAAATTTACATCTGGTGTAAAGACAAAATTAGGATTATTTCCTGGATTCACATACTGAACACCAGGAGGGTTTACTCCACATATTTCTTCGATTGTTATTGGATTAATATTCATAATTAGCCATCAAATACAAAGTATATTAATAATTATATAGTTAGTAATGACTTTTATTTATTATGAAAATTCTTTATGAATGCTAAATTCTATTTATGTTTACACCTTAATTTGATAATATTTATGTATGAAATCTGATCCTGGCTACTTTGGTCCCAACTCCATGATGTGGACAGTAAACAAAGAAATTACAGTATTATTTGGTGGAGCGAGAGCACTGTTAATGCACGCAGCACACCCATTAATTGCTGCAGGGGCCAGACAAACTTCATTTTATCAAAGAGACCCCTGGAAGAGACTAATTAGAACATTATCGCTTCAAAACTCTGTAACATTTGGAAACAAAAAAGAGGCTGATGAAAGTGCACATAGAATAAACAAATTGCACGAGGTAATAAATGGAAAAGACGAAATCACCGGAGGCTATTATGATGCTTTAGATCAGGAGCAACTTTTATGGGTACATGCTTGTCTACAGATATCATCAATATATTTTTATGAAATGACAGTTAAGCAACTATCCGAAAAAGATAAAAATCAATATCATCTCGAAAACATGAAAGCAGCCGAACTTGTTTTAGTAGATAAAGAAAAGATGCCTAAAACTCATAATGAATTAAAAGATTGGGTAATCGAAAAATCTAGAGAAGATGGTTACTTGGTAGCTACAGATGTCGCCAATGACGTAAAAGACATTATAGGTGGAGGACCCGTACCTAAACACATAAAACCTATATGGCCTTTTATTGCTTTTACAGCATTCAACACTCTTCCAAAAGAATTTAAAGATATATATGGAATTAAAGATTCTAAAATTAAGAATCTTATATTGGGATTAAATTTAAAATTTCTTAAATATAGTAGACCATTTTTACCTCCCTTTTTCAGACTTATTGCACCAGCGAGATGGGCTAAACAAAGAATCACAAAAAATCCCTCTCTGCTTTTTAGCGACAAGGCTAAATTTTAATTTATCTATAATCAAACTATGGATAAAGAAAATGATAATTTATTAGAAACGATTTCTGATTCTGTCGATAATATTAATAATACTGAATCAGTACCTAAACAAGAAGAAATGATAGACGATATCAAAATGTTACTTAGTACTACAATCGAAAGTACATCCGATCTTTTTCTTGATTTTATCGAAAATATTAAAACTTCAATCAATGATCAAGATATAAAAAGAGAGACACATCAAATAGTTTCCACTATGAATGAAGAGTTTTCGAACATTCTTGATAAAACTAGAATCCGTATTGAGAACAATACGAATCAATCAATGTCTGCACCTGTGGGTGTTGAAAAAGAAGAAGAATAATTAATCTACTTATATAAAGTTTTTTTATATACTATTCTTTTAATATTGTAGGGTCGGTAGCTCAATTGGTAGAGCAGGAGCCTTTTAAGCTCAAGGTCGTGGGTTCGATTCCCACCCGACCCACTTTGTTTTAGATTCCTTTAATATTATTTTTAAATAATGAAAAAGGCGTTTTTAATATTATTTTTAAATCTAGATAAAGTGTCCAGTTTTCAATATATTCAATATCATATTTATACCATGTTTCAAACTCAGAGGTATTTCTCTCGTTGATTTGCAATAAGCCAGTAATTCCTGGTAAAACATTCAATCTGCGCATATATTTTTCTGTAAATAATTTAGTGTCTTCTTCAAACAAAGGTCTCGGACCTACAATTGACATATTTCCAATCAACACATTAATGAGTTGGGGTAGTTCGTCTAGACTATAATTTCTCAATCGTAGTGTTCCTTTAAGTAATCTGGGATCATTTTCAATTTTAAAAATAACATTATCATTTTTATTTAGATCTTGTAGATCTTCTCTAAGTTCATGAGCATTATTCTTCATAGTTCTAAATTTATACATTTTGAATTGTTTTCCATGTAGCCCTACTCGGTTTTGCTTTATAACTGATGGTCCACCATCAACAATTCGTATGTATATATAAATTCCTAAAAGTATTGGGGAGAAAATTAATATTCCAAAAAGTGAAAGAGAAATATCTAAAACCCTTTTTATTATATATTTTGAACCATATTGGATATCGTTATTAAAGTAATTCAATTGATAGCCAGAAATATTTTCTTGCCTTTTTAAAAAATAGTTATTAAAAACCATTTCTTCTTTAGAAATAATTAATACTTTTTTATTTAGGTTAATAAGAAAGCTTTCTAGTTTTTCAGATATTTTATTTTTCGAATTAATATTTAGGACAATTAAGTTAACATTATTTTTTTTATTTTCATTATCTATCAGCTCGATTACTTTACCGGCATTGTTAAGGTCGATGTCACGAAAATTTTTAAGAGTATTTCTAAAAGTCAATATTCTTAAGTTTCTAAATACAGAGTCTTCCTCTAAGTTAAATGTTATTGAGTTTTCATTCGTCACAGACCTACCAAGCAGAGAAGAGATAAATTCACTATTTCTGAACAGTAAAAGAATCAATGGCACTATAAGTGTAAATATAAATAAGTACCCCCTTGAAATTAGGTGAGAGACTCTAAACATTGTGAGGAAGATAATAAAGGTAGTAGTCCAAAGTAAATAGATCGAAATAAATTCATCTAAATAATTTCGATCAATAGAAAAACTTAACTCATTAACATACGTATAAAATTTAGTTGAATAAAGGATGACAAGGAAAACAAAGATAAAAACTGTAATAAATAGATCAATGTTTATATACTGCTCAGGGATAAATGAAAAAAATCGATTTCTGTCTTCCCAAAGATTATTATTAATTTGGATCAAAAAACTATTTCCAACACATTGTTCACAAAAATCTTTGGAAATTAAAAAAGTATTTAAGTAGTTAATTGTTAAATAAGTTAGTAGGGTCTGTAAAAATAAAAATCTCACAGAGTATTTTACGTAACTACCTAATCTCATATCTATATATTATTCTACCTAAAACTATTGGTTTGAATTTTTAT
>Ga0209666_1004203_pt1 | contig 10217 bp, 7 predicted proteins | sample SaaInlV_125m_DNA_FD_184679 | JGI IMG/M metagenome (GOLD analysis project Ga0209666, IMG submission 184679) | Marine microbial communities from expanding oxygen minimum zones in the Saanich Inlet - Saanich Inlet SI037_S3LV_10m_DNA (SPAdes)... | ecosystem: Environmental > Aquatic > Marine >...
TCTCGACTCTCAAGTCCTTCGAAGTCCGCGTCGGATCGTCATTGTGTCACGGCGACGACCATGGCGTTCTTCGGGCTGGGGGCTTACGGCAGCGACGACGAGGGAAGGCTGAGCGACTCCAGCGACGACGACTCCGACTCCGACGCCGCCGCCGCGATCGTCGCCGCGGCGCCCGTCGCGCTCGGACCCGAGCTCCCGCCCTCGCCGAAGAAGGAACCCGTGGTGCTTCCGTCGGCACTGGAGATGTTCCACGTCGTGGACGGACCTCCTTCTTATCTCACCAAACCGATGGACAAGCTCGGGTACAAGCTGCACGCGCCCAAGCGAGACGCGTACGACGTGGAGGAGCCGCGGGAGCTCGCCGCGAAGCACAGGGCATCCGCCACCGTATCGTCCGCGCCAAAACGGTACAGGGCGGACGAGATCGCCGCGAAGGAGCGACGATTAGAGGAGGCGTCGCTGGGAGACGCGGAGCGGACGCTTCGGATGCAGCGGGGGGGCGGGGACGCGCTGGCGATGGCGGTGCTTGGCGCGGCGCCGAAGCCCACGCTCGGCGGAAAAGGGGGGCGAGCCGCGTCGGGGGCGATGGACGTTGGGGAGTTTTTAACAAAAGGACCGGGAGCGCTCATGCCGCGGAAGCGGGGCGGGAACGAACGCATGGACGGCGAGCGGCGGAAGAGGCAGGCGGGGCAGAACGGGCGCGACAGCGTGGAGTGGAAGAGCGAGGCGGAGATGGTCCTGCGCCAGCAGTTCGATTAGAGACGGCGGTAGAAGCATCCTCCACGTCGTCGACTATAGCTACCCTAATAAAAAACAAGAAATCTAAAGCGTCGAGTCCTTCGCCGCCGACCTCCCTCCACGATGACCCTCATCGTCGTCATCCTCGCAGGGCTCGGTCGTATATATCCGGCGGCGGCCTCGACTTCTCCGGCACCCTCGCCCACTCCGTCCGCCCCGTCGCCGCCAGCTCCGCGAGGTTGGCGGTGAGATGCCGGACGCTGTCGTCGATGTCGTGGCAGTGTCCGCCCGCCGCCGACAGCGCCTCCTCCGTGCCGCGCATGAACGACGACGCCAGCTCACGCCCCGACGCGTGCTTCACGTACATCGCCTTCTTCCCAGCGGCGATGCGCGCCGCCAGTTTCCGTTGCGCGGCGGTGTTCGGGACCGAGACGTCGTGGCGAACCCGCGGGGTCACGTTTTGGGATGAGCTCGGGTTCGGATGCATCGCGCCCGTGTCCTTTCCCCCCGTCCCCGCGTCGTCCCCGGGGACGGCGCGGGTGCCGACTCCCGTCCCCGCGTCCACTTCTGCAGGGACGGCGTTCCCGCCGAACGTCGTGTTGGACGCCTCAGCCTTGGGCGTGACGTGCGGGGTGACGAACGGGGATTCCAGGCCCGCCGCGCGGATGTCCTCGGCGGTGAGCTCCGCGACGTCTACGTCGTCGAGCCAATCCTCGTCGTCGCTGTCGGACTCGTCGCCCTCGCCCGCCACGATGTTCGCGTGCGCGCGGGACATGGTGACGAGTCGCCCCCCGAGTCGTGCACACGCGGTGTGTGCGTAACCTCCACGGACATCATGTCTTTTCTTGGGCAGATCCGAGGATGAGTTGTCGTCACAACGGACCGCGCGGGTGGCGATGCAGGGCGGCAGCGGGTCAGACGACGCGGTCACCCCAGGGAAAGAGAAAGGCGCCGGTCCGGGGGCGCGCGGCGGCGACGCGGAGACACCCGGGGGCGATGGATACCACGGCGGGGACGCGGTCGGACCCGGGGGTGCGCCGGGCGCGCCGGGGTACTCACCCGCCTACGGCAGATCTCCGGGCTTCTCGCCGCAGGGCGAGCCGATGGGACGAGACATGCCGGAGGTGACCGCCATGGCCATCGCGGACGCCATCTTCGACGAGATACGCGACAGCGGAACGGAGCACAAACCGCCCGAGGGTACGCAGACGCTCCGACCCACCCGTCACATCCCAGATCCAAATCTAAAAAATCCAACAGAGATGAACCGAGCATACTCGATGCGTACATACCCTCACTGACATCACTGACTCTCTCTCTCTCCCTTGCTCCACCTCGCGAACATCGCAGTCACGGATCGGCAGTTGGAGCTCCTCGCGTTCGTCTTTGACGAGAAACACCTCGAGCACGCGCTCGTCATCGTGCAGAAGCGAATGCTGAAGAAGCTCGTGGGAACTCGGTCTAAACGAACGTGCTGGCAGGTGCGGGGTAAATCCGGCGCCAAGGAGGAGTACCTGGTGTACCCCACGCACTACTGCAGCTGCAGGGCGTTCCAGTGGGACGTCTTATCGAAAGGGGAGCAGTTGATATGCAAGCACATGCTCGCGGTGAGAGTCGCCGAGGCGTTGGACGATTACAACTCGGTCGACATCGACGACGCTTTGCTGGCGCAGATGCTGGAGGCGTACGCGAACGAATCGGCCGCGGACGGTGGGGGAGGAGGCAGGGGACGTGGGCCTCCCCGAGGAGGGGGCGGAGGAGGAGGCGGCGGCGGCGTGCGTCGTCCGCCGCCTGACTTTCACGGCAACGTTCGATGACGGCGTAGTTACTTTGCACTTAGTTTTATTAGCGGATACTTTTACACGGAGGCGCCTCATTTGGACGATATTGCGTCTCAGAACCTGGACTTGAGGCTGCGCTTCTTCGGTGCCCTGAACCCGAGGTATCCGCCGCCTTCCTGTAGGAGCTCCGGGTACGCCACGTACGACACCACGAGCTCCCGTAGCTTGGCCACCGTGTGCTGCATCTTGTTGAGTTTGATGTCTCTGCTCATGGCCGCGATGTCGTGCCCGTGCTTCTCCACCAGCGCTCCGACGATGCGCCTCTGCTTGGTGGTGAGTTGCTTGGGCGGCGCCAGGCCGGTACTGCGCCTCTGTCCCATGGCGCCGCGGACCTCGTCGCCGCCCACGACCGCCGTCCCCGCCACCGTCCCGTCGTTCACGCTGTACGGGCGCTTCTTCTTCTTCTTGCCGTCATTCTCGGCGCCGTCGCCGTTCTCGCCCTCTCTTCCGCCTCCTCTTCCGCCTCCCTTGGGTTCATCCAGCTTTTGGGAGTTCCGCCCGGTCTTGCCCACCTTGTTTGGGTCGGAGGAGATGCCCACGTTCTCGTAGTTGAGCTGGTGAGTGGTATCCTGGTCCCATCCGGTCTGGTTGGACGCGCCCGGGAAGAGCACCGGGGTGACCTTGACGGTCTGCTTCTGCTTCTTGACGCGGCCGACCTTGACGGTGGAGCTGGACGAGCGAATGCGACGCTTCTTCTTCAACGACGAACCCATCTCGTCGTATCACTGACGCTTCACGGGGTGCACGGGTGTCTCCGTCGCGTCCGGGGGCGCGCCCAGCGAAGTGGCCGGTCTCGGGAAAATGCGCCGCCGCCTCGCTTCGAGCTCGAGCTCGAGAAATCGGCACCGAGTTGACCGTTTCACACATTCCGAGGGGCGCTCTCAAGCCCATGGACGAACCGGCCCCGGACGCGTCGCCCGGCGACCGCGACGCGATGGAGGCATCCGAGCGCGCGGATGACTCCATCGATCGCTCCTACGATGCCGCGGAGTACGAGGACGAGGATCCGGATGCGGATGAGGACGACGAGGACGAGGATGAGGAAGACGACGACGGGGAGTCCGAGGAGGATGAGGAGGAGGAGGAGGAGGAGGAGGAGGAGGAGCTGACGGGACGGGACCGGTTCCAGAAGCGCGACTCCGACTCCGACACCGACTCCCTCCCGTCCGTCCCCGACGGCTCCCCGCTCCCGTCAGACTACGACAGCGACGCGGAACCCGAGCCCGAGCCCATCGACGACGGGCCCCCACCGTACGTCATTCCCGAGCCCCTTCTACACAAGAAGCTCGTGGTCGTCGTGCACGAGCTCAAGGGTCTGCCCAAAGGGTACGGCACGAACGTCTTCTGCACCGTGGAGTGCGGCGACGTCCTGTACGAGGCGACCGCGCCAGCCACGCTCGACGACGAACGCACGCGGTGCACCTTCCCAATCGAAGAGTTCGCCGTGCGATTCCACGAAGATGGCGCGCACGAACAAACAACGATAACCGCGGTGGCGGACAAATCCGTTCCGCTCGCGCCCGTCGTGGACGTCGACGGCGTCCCGCTGGAAGATGAACCGTCGCACACCGGGCATCACCACGACGCGATGGACACGGAGACGGAGCTCGGGTACTTCACGTTCAACGCACTGGAGCTGGTCGACGGGGGTGACCCGGACGAAGCCGCCGCCAACGCCAAACTCGCGTCGACCGACGGCGACTGGGTGCCGCTGTCTCCCGACCCAGAAAACCCGGATCCCGTCCTGCTCAACGCGCAGATGGAGGCGAGGGTGACGATACGCGTGGAGAGCGGCGAGTACACGTCCCCGGAGTCCGCGGCACGGGCGCTCGATGACGCGACGAACGCGTTGCACGTCGCCGCGGCGACGGCGCTGACTCCGTCGGCGATAAAAAAAGCGTACGCGAATGTGACCCGCGCGATGGATACCTTAGTCGCCGTCGCCGTCTACGAGGCGCGAAAGGTCCGGGCGGCGGCGCGGGAGAAGCTCGCGAGCGCCGGGAAGAAAGTGTTGAAGGGCAAGGCGCTGAGGGACGACGAGGAGGACCAGGACGACAAGGAGGAAAAAGCCGCCCGGAAAAAGCGCGACCCGCGAAAGGTCGTCGACGGCCGCGTGGTGCTCTCCGGGGAGGAAGACGGCGACGCCGCCGCGGGCGGGCTCACTCCACTCGCCAGGGCGAGTGCGAGGCCGATCGGTTCACGGGCTGGGGCGCTCGTGAGGGCGGTTTTGGACCTCGGCGCCGACCCGAGTTTACGATGCGGCGCGTTCGATCAGACACCGTTGCACTACGCCGCCGCCTGCGACGCGGTGGACGCGGCCAAGGCGCTGGTGGTCAAGTCGAAGAAGGCGCACGCGCGTGCGAGGGTGATGGACGACGTGGACGTCACGGATCGCGAGGGGTTCACTCCTCTGCACGTCGCGATCGTGGGCGGGCATTTAGGGACGGTGAAACTTTTGTTAGGGCCCGGCGCGCGGGCTTCCACGACGCAACGCTCGGGACCGGGGGGGTACAACGCGATGCACTGGGCGGCCAGGGCTGGGGACCCGGCGGTGCTCGAGGCTGTGCGAGCGCACAGCGCGGCCGGGGACCTCGGTGAGCTGACTCAGCCGCCGAGGGTAACGAGCAAGGGGGGAGGAAACGTCGAGCGAAAGCTCAGCGGAGACGTCGGCGTTAGGCTCGACACTGACGTGGTTCCCGGGCAGACCCCTCTGCACGTCGCGGCGCGTAACGGTCGTATCCGGGCGTTACGTTTAATGCTGCGGAACGAGCGCGACCTCGACGCGTTGGATCGATTCGACGGCGCGGGATGCACGCCTCTCGCGGCGGCGGCTGGCGTCGGCAAGCACGAAACCGTGCGGGCCATGGCGGAAGAGCTCGGGCTCGATGCGGCGGACGAGCGCGAGGACGAAACGGACGCGGACGATGCCGGCGGTAGGAGGTGGGACGTCGAGGGTGCCGAGGGTGCCGACGATTCATCTTCCAACGACGACGACGATGAAGCCGAGAACGGCGGCGTCGGAGACGGGCGGTTGGAGTTTTCCGCTTTGGAGTGGGCCGCTTACGACGGCCGCGCTGAGGTTGTCAAGGCTGTGGTCAGGACCGGCGGGCACGCGCCGCGGGATTACGTACGTGCGATGAGGGTGGCGAAGACGCGCAGGGCGAAGGGACCGGTGCTCCGCCTGTTGTCGAGGGGTAGGGAGTAGAAGGCGGCGTACGTAGATAAAAAATGAGACGCCTCAGCAGTCCAGTGCCAGTCGCGCGACTCCAGTCCGAGAAATATCAATATCCAAACGCGGCAATTAAATTATGGTCGTGGCCGAACCGGCGGACCGAGGGCATACTCGGGCGCGCGACCCGGTGACCGGACGCGTCTACTCGCGCTCGATCGCCCGTGCATACCGCGTTCAGCCGCGAACGACGACGCGTGACCGGACCCAGGGGCGCGACACTCCCTCGCGCGGTCCATCGACTTCTCCCGGATTCCCCCAAAAGAATTAGGAGATGGGCGATTCGGGCCATGGATCCCCCGCGCACCCCTCGCTGGCCTCGAGCCGCCGCAAGGTTGAGATGATCAAGCAGGTGAAAGATAAGAACAAGGTCGTCGTCGTCGAGGTTGGCGAAATCGTGACACTGGTGGAGCAGTGCGAGGCCAAGACGGGCGACAAGGAGCCGAAATTCCTCATCAAGAAGAAGGATGGGCACAAGTACAAGGTGAAGGACTCGTACTTCAAGGAGTGGGTCGACCCGTCCATCCCACCCCCGCCCCCGCCCCCACCGCCGCCCACCGCGGACGAGATCATCGACGATCTCCTACCCGATCTCTGCGACGTCGCGGTGTGGGAAGCGGAGCTCGACGTTCGATTGGAGACTGAAAATTTCCGCAAGACGGACACCGCGGTGTGCGCCATGTTCGAGCAGATCGACGCCAACAACGACGGCGTGGTGACCATGCGCGAGCTCACGATGGCGCTCAAGCGCGACCGAGGGCTCGGTAAGCGCCTCGGGCTCAAGCTCACCGGCGGGGAGATTCACGACAAGGATGGATCGCGAGAAGAGATTAAAGAATTCTTCGCGAGGCACGACGTCGACGACGAAGCCGGGCTCCAGCTGCACGAGTTTTACACCGCTCTGCGACCTGAAGGACCCCCGCCGCCGTTACCCGATCACATCGCATCCGCGCTCCCCACCGATGAAGACCTCGAGGCTGTGTTCGCGGCCGTGGACCCGACGGAGATCGTCGAGGAGGTTCAGATGAGAGAGATCTTGGATGTTCTGGAGAAGAGCCCGGAGCTCCAGCTGGCGTTCGGGCTGAAAGTTCCCGGGGGTTTAGGGTTAGACCGCGGAACGAACGATGTCGCGTCGAGGGAGACGTACGCGCAGTTTCTGGCGCGGTGGGACCGCGAGGGAGACCGCACGCTCTCCCGGGCTGAATTCAAGGGTATCTTCGGCCGGCGGTACGAGTTGCGCAACCCCGCGTTGGTCACTCAGCTCACGAAGCGCGCGATGGAACGCGACATCGGCGACTTGTTCGCCAAGATCGATAAGAACCACGACGGGCGCGTGTCCAAGCCCGAGCTCATCTTGGCGCTGCGGCGCGACGAGGCGTTGGCGCTGCGTCTCGGCTTGTGCAAGGGCGCGATTCGGGACGATTCAAGAGCTTCGTTGGAGAATTTCTTCGCAGAATTCGACGCCGACGGCGACAAACAGCTCAGCATGGAGGAGTTCTCCCACGTGTTCTTGAAGTCCATCGATACGGCGAACGGCGCGGACGTCAAGGCGGTGGGCACGAAGGTCATCGTCATGCCGGACGTCGGCGTGGAGCCCCACGTCGTCGACTACCTCTTCGCCAAGATTGACAAAGACGGCAACGGTAAGCTCTCGATCCGCGAGCTCGTCACGTCACTTCGCGAGGATCCGAGCCTGGCGGCGACGCTCGGGCTGGACTTCAAGAACGGTACCGGGGAGGTGGACGACGACGCGTGCGCGGCGCTCGAGGAGTGGTTCAACACGTACGACTCAAACGGCGACAAGGAGTTTGACAAGGATGAATTTTACCAAATCTTCGTCAAGCGAGACGACGGACCGGGTCCTCCGTCCGCGGGGAACACGAACGATGTGTCCGCGGAGGAGGCGGCGCGACGCGAGACGCACGCCGCGGAGATCGCCGCGGAGATCGCGCAGTCCATTCGCGAGGCGACCGAGCTGGAGCGGGTCAAGGATACGCTCTCGAAAAGAGAAAAGGAGATGGAGGAGCTCAAGGCGCAGATGGTCCGGCTACAGACGGGCGGCGGCGAGACGACGGAGTCGGCACCCTCGGCACCCTCGGATTTGGATTCCTCGGAGGCTGGGGACGGGGATACCACGGAGGAGAGCACCCCGACGAGCACCCCGGAGAAACAGTCAGGGGTCTCCGGCGACGTGGACGTGGGCGACATCTCCAAGGCTAAGAAACTTCTCGGGATGTCGCCGCCCGTGGACGTCAGCGGTCCCGCCTACGACAACTACATGGCCTACATCCAATCCCCAAAGTTCAACCGCGGGATGACCAAGGACGGCCGCTCGCCCGTGTGCAAGATGGACTCTGCCAAAAAGGGTTTAAACGTCACGCCGCTGCGACCGTTCGAGAAGAAGAAGCGATTGGTAGACGAGCTCATCGACGAAGCTCCCCCCGCGGTTGCCGGGTACGAGAAGAACTGGATGACGTCCCTTCGCAACGGCGACCCGATGTATAAGCACGCCTTGGGGACCGAGATACTGGTCACGGTGACCGCCGAGGGTGGCGAGACTGGGCCGAGCGGCCGGCGGATGATGAAGATCAAACGCGACGGAAACTTGAAGTCTTTCCTCGCCGCCGCCGCCGCCGCGTTGGTGCTCGATAAAAAGCCGCTCAGCGCGTTCGTTCGCGACCCGAAAGACGGCGTCTGGAAAGAGATCGCGGACACGCTGCGGTTGCAGTCGGAGCAGCACGTCATGGTGAGCCACGGTGACCCCACCGTGCGACCCGGTGATTCCAAGAAGGCTTCGCCAGTCAAGATCTCCACCCGCACCGGTTACATCCGCGCCAAGGACTTCAACGAGCTCATGGGCGACTACAAAGCCTTGAACCCGGGAGGGCAGAACAGGACGTTCTCCCGGGCGTTCACCAAGCTGTACCTGCACCCCGCGTCGCCCGTGCCGAACATGGGCGCCAAGAACCCCGCACTGCACCCGCCGGGCGTCAAGGTGCAAGACGCGGAGTTAGTGGGCACCGTCGGGATCAAGATGAGCCGGCACAGGGAGGATCTCAAACATCAGGCGGCGATGCAGCCGGTGAGCTTCCACAGGAACGTGGTGGGAGATCGCGCGAGCACGATGACGTCCACGGCGCCGGACCAGGAGACCAAGTTCCCGCGCGGATCCAAAGGGCCGAAGGGACGCGTCTGGGTTCCGGGGTACTAGTCACTACGGTTTTATTTAACCGACGAATCGATCGATCATACTCTATTCGTCTCTATCTACTCCTCTTCATCCAGGGTCGAACCCCGGGTCGTCGTCGCCGCCGAACTCGTACCGCTTCCTCGGCGGCATGAGCACGCGCCCGTCGGGCCTGTCCCGTTTCCCCAGATAAACCCCGGGTCGCACAGCTGTGTTTGCGTTTGCGGCGTTTGCGAATGCTACGACGTCTGCGTTTTCAATCTGATGCATCGGCGATCCCGCCGGTGCCTCAACTCGGTTCATGCCGGGCATCGCGCGTACCATCGCCGCCACCGCGCCGTCCGCGTCCGCCCGCGACTGGAACGCGAACATGTGCACCGGCGTGGACCTCGCGGCGCCTCCGGTGAAGTCGTCCGCCTCGCCCCTCTTTCCCCACGCGTGTCTCGTTTTCCCGTCGGCACCCGGGCCATTCTTTGTTCGGCGCCCGGACGTGAGCTGCGGGGGTGTGTCCAGGCACAGGACGACGCTCCCGACGTCCCCGCCGTTCTCCACCCCTCGCCTCCACCACCGCACGGTCGATAGGTCGTAGTCCACGCGGCACAGCCTCGTCGTCGACGCACCGTCATCAGTCGACGAACAGGCCTGGTTCGAGGTTCTCGTCCGCCGCTCCCAGTCGACGAGGCATCTATGGCCGGTGGCGTCGACGGTCAGCGTGGGACCTGTTCGAGGTGCCGTCCCGTCCGCCATGCGCGGTCCTCCCAGCACCGTCAGGGCGCCCACCTGCAGACCCGCAAGCGGCCACGACTCGAACCTCACCATGAATGACCCGGTGCGCACCACGAGTGGCTGGACCGTTAGACTGATTCACAATCTGAGAGGAGTCTTCTCGGAGCTCGAGATGATTCTCGGAGGTGCCACTTTTGGAAACGCGATGGGGGACCACCGCGACCTGGTGTTCACCGAGCAGGTCCTTCGGGACCTGTTCCTGAGCCTGGACACGAGCGGCGACGGCTTCCTGAGCTACCAGGAGCTCTGGGACGGTCTGAACGGCAGCGACGTGGACTGGGACGAGCTCAACACCGAGAAGCAGCTCGTGATGGATCGACTGTGGGTCCAGGCGGACAGGGACGGCAACGACAGGGTCAGCTTCGCGGAGTTCTGGGAGCTCATCGCCGCGTCGAGGTCACCGACGGAGACGGAAATGACGCGCGCGTTCGAGTTC
>Ga0209666_1004205_pt1 | contig 10215 bp, 5 predicted proteins | sample SaaInlV_125m_DNA_FD_184679 | JGI IMG/M metagenome (GOLD analysis project Ga0209666, IMG submission 184679) | Marine microbial communities from expanding oxygen minimum zones in the Saanich Inlet - Saanich Inlet SI037_S3LV_10m_DNA (SPAdes)... | ecosystem: Environmental > Aquatic > Marine >...
TCCACCGAAAACGTCAGCTCGGAGAAGTTGGAAAAGGAGATGTGCAAAACGCAGAAGAGCAACATGCCGAGTTTCTCAAACCCGCGCTCCTTCGGCAGGTCGAACCACACCGACCCCAAAATCAGAGATGTCATCACGGCGGCGCCGACGCGCGCGGTCATGAACAACTTGTTCCGAATGGTGATCTGGAACTGGCGCTTCAGAACCCACAAAAACTGCGTATACGCGCTGTGCGGGAAGGTCACGCCGTACTGCGCTTTCGCGAAATCCGTAGCGAGCTCGACGTCGCGCCCGTCGGGCGCCGCGTTTGTTTTCGTGGACTTCTCAAATAACTCGCCGGATTCCCTCCAGGCGGTCTTTAACGCTTTCGTGGTGAGCGGCGTCCCGGTCGACTTCTCCAACGACGATAAATCAGCAGTGCTCCCCGTGCGCGCGAGCGCCTTCGCGGGGCTCGCCACTAAGTTCACGAGCCAGTCCGCGACGTCCTCGCCGCTGTTTGGCGCGGGCGCCGCAAAGCCGAGTTTGCCAAAGTACGCGGCGGCGTCTTTTCTCGGGCCGTGGTACACCGGCGCGCCCTCTCTTAAAAGCAGCAGGTGGTCGAACTGATCGAACACCTCGGGGGTGGGTTGTAACAGCGCGACGACCGCCGTGCCTTCGGTGCTTCGCGCCCACGCGCGCAACGCGGCGATGATGTTGAACGTCACGGCGGCGTCTAACCCGGTGGAGATTTCATCCATACACAGCACGCGCGCGTTGGTCACGAGCGTCTCGGCGATGGTGACTCTTTTCTTCTCCCCACCTGAAACGCCGCGCACCAGGTCGTCGCCGATGATGGTATCGATGCACCCCTCCAAGGCGAGCAAATCCGTCACCGCGCGCAACTTGTCTCGGTGCACAGACGCGCCCTCCTCCGTGTCGGGCGGGGGCGGGCACGAGTTGTCGTGCGAAAACGCCGCCGTCTCCCGGACGGTGAGGAACGGCAGGTGCGTGTCCACCTGCTCGACGTACGCGCAGAGGCGGTGGACGGAGACGCCCTTTTGTTTGAGTTCCGAGGCGGTCAGGCCGCCGTACGTCACCGCGGACTCGGGAAGGCTCCCGGCGGGCAAGCACCCCGCCAACGCCTTGAGCAGCGCCGTCTTGCCGTGGCCGGGGGGCGCGAGCACGAGCGTGATCTCGCCCGGGCGGAACGCACACTGCACGTCCTGCAGGACGGGGAACTCGGTGATGGCGTTCTTGCCCTCCTCCTTGGGCGCGGCGCCGACCGCGCGCGCCAGGGCCTTGAACGGCGCGACCGCCGCGCCCGCGAACACCTCGGGGACGGTCACGATGTCGCGGTCCACCTTCGACGCGGGGAGCGACAAGGTGTAGGAGAAGTCGCACTTGAGCTCCACCTTGGGGCGCGCGCCGTACACCTCCGCCTCGCGCTTGAGCACGGCGAGGTACGCGGAGAGCTTATCGGCGACGGGCGCCTTGGCGTCGGCATCTAAACTCATCGTGCGTGTCGACCGGGGGGAACCGTTCGGCGTCGGCACGGAAATCGGCGGCCGACGTCGATCCGCGCGGGGAAAAACTTCGGGTCCCGACGAGCCGTTCGGCGACACGGGGGAACGCGCGAGTCCTTCGAGCGCCTCGAAACGCGCGGCGCCGGTCGAACTCGGGCGAACGCGATCTCGTGCGGTGCGCTCGGTCTGAGAGACGGGGCGCGCGCGGGGGACGAGTGCCGGCGAGAGGGGACGGAAGACAGTTAGCGTCGAGGAGGAAAAGTGCAGTCGTCGACGTGGCGACAAAGGGTAGCGTTATGGAATCTCGGAAGCCGCCTCATGAGTCATGACCTGGGCGCCGTCGTGATGATGTGCCACGGGCTCGTCCGATCCGAGACGGCAGACGGGCGTTTTCGCGAGCGATGTTTTTCTTTCTTGTCGGCACCGGCGCTGGACGCTCCCGCGCAATCAGACCGGCGCGCGCGGGCGCGAGGGGGCGTCGAGATGCCCCCTTTCGCGGATACCCCCCGCGTCCCGGTCACCGAGCGCGTCTCCCCCCACGCTCTGGACATGGAGTCGCGAGGCGCGGCGGGGGTCCTGGAGGCGCTCGCCGCGTGCGACGCCGAGATGTGGGCGGAGGCGCACGCGGACGACGACGGCGTCGGCGCCTCGGCCCATCCAGGCCTGTCTCACCCGACGGTCGTGGCCGACATCGCGCGGCTCGCGCTCGCGGTCTCGCGGTGCGTCGCGAGCGACACGCCCGAGACCCCCGCGGCGGTGCTGGTGGTCGGGTGCGGCACGAGCGGGCGGCTGGCGTTCCAGTGCGCGCGCGCCGCGGAGCGGTCGCGGAAAGCGGAGCGCGGAACGAACGACCGAAGAAAAAAGAGAGCCATCTTTCGGCACGTCATCGCGGGGGGCGACGCGGCGCTTTTTCAGAGCGCGGAGTCGTGCGAGGACGACCGCGAGCGCGGCGCGAGCGATTTCCGAAAAGCCGTGGCGGTGTATGAGCCGTACCAAATCAAACAAATGGTCGTCGTCGGTGTCTCTTGCGGCTTGAGCGCCCCGTACGTGTCGTCGTTCCTAGCGGAAGCCGGGCGTTGGCGACGAGAGTCGTCTCGCCGCGAGGGTGAAAAAACACGCGTCGCGCGCTTCGCGCTGGGATTCAACCCGCGACGCGACGCGCCCCCACGAGGCGGCTTTCGCGAGCTCTTTCCGAACACGGACGATTTCGAAGCGGAGGAGTTTGGAACGAAAAGCGCGCGAGCGTGTGTTTCCGGGACGACGCGCGAACGCGACAAGCGTTCGCGCGTCGTCGACGAAGAAAACGAAGTGCTCTTCATCAACCCCGTGCTCGGTCCCGAGCTGGTCGCCGGCTCGTCGCGGCTGAAGGGCGGGAGCGCGACCAAGATCATCCTCGACGCCGCGTTCGCGGTCGCCGCGACCATCAACGAAGGTCGCGGCACCGGCCACGAAAGAGGAGGATCCTCTTCCTACGACGCGACGGCGACGACTCTTCGGGACGAGGCGGAACTCTACGCGACGCGGGCTTTGTCCGCGTTCGCGGCGGCGACGCGAAAAACGCACGCGTCGATGTCGCGGGACGGCGCGTGCGCTTCGGCGTGCGCGCGCGCCGCCGCCGCCGTCGCGGCGGGCGGAGACGTCCGCCTGGTGAGCGTCGCCGAGTTCGCCGACGTGGCTGACGTGACACCTCGCGTCTCGAAGAAAGAGACGCTCTCTGTTTCTCCGCTCAACGAAACGCTCGGCGTCACCGTCTCGGCGCTCGTGGACGCTTCCGAGCAGCGCCCGACGTTTGGGACGCCTTTGGAGAAGTACCGCGCGTTCGGCGGAGGCGGGTGGCGAACGCTGATGTACGGTTCCGACGACGACGATGGGGAAGAACAGAGAACGAGAAGGAAAAAAACCGTTCCCCCGCCGGGGTGCTTCGAGGTTTCGTGGGACGCGTACGTGCGCGACGCGGAGGCGAACGCCGCGGATGGGAAAAGAAAAAGAAAAAAAGCGCGCGTCTCCGAACCCGCCGAGGGGAAACGGACTGCTCCGACGTTTCTGCTCGTGCTCTTCGCGCCGGGCGCGGGCGCGCGTGCGGCGCGCCAACGAATCGCCGCGCGGCGCGCGATCGCCCTCGAACGCGCCAAGCACGCCGATAGGGGCGGAGACGACGCCGACGAGCATTTGTCGTTCGCGTTTCTGTGCGTGCGCGCGGACGCGTCGGAGCCGAAGACGCCGCCGTGGGAAAAAGACGCGGACGGCGACGTCGAGGCGTCGGCGTTTTCGGCGGATGCCGTCTTCGTGGACCTCGCCGACGAAACGCCCGATAAAATACACGTGTCGTTCCTCGCGCGTCTCGCGCCGCGCGTCGCGGAGCTCGGCGCGAAGCTCTGTTTGAACGCGATATCGGTCGCCGCGCACGCGCTGAGCGGCAAAACGTTCGCCGGGCGCATGATCGACGTGCGCGTGAGTAACGCGAAGCTGTACCACCGCGCGGCGCGCGTCGTGGCGGCGGCGGCGGGAACGGACGTATTGAGCGCGCGAGAGGCTTTATGGCGCGCGTGCGGCTTCGATCGCGGTACGAATGACGCGTCATCGAGTCTCGACGTCTCCGAAGACGAACAAGAAGACGACAAAGTTGAACGTTCCGTCGTCAACGCCGTCGTCGCGCGCGCGTCGTCGCTGTCGTCCGTCGTCCCAATCGCCGTGCTCCTGGCGCGCGGCGCGTTTCACGAAGCGCGGGACGCGAGAGACGCGCTCGCGGAGGCGGGGAACGACGTGCGCGCGACGTTGTCGAGGGTCCAGCGGCCGAATAATACGCGTGAACAGTAGACTAGGCATATTCATGGCGTTTTTACAAAAGGCGTCGCGAATCCGCGCGCCGACTACAGCACGTTGAGCTGCGGGTAATCCCGCAGCAGCTCATCCTCGGATAGCGTGTCCCCCTCCTCCTGCGGCGTCCACAGCACCTCCACCGCCTGCAGCGCGTCGACGCGGATCGCCCCGATGCGCTTGAGCGCCGTGCGCAGCTCCGTGCTGTCCGTCACGGCCGGAAGTTTCAAGCCGCCGTCGCACGCCGCGATGATGGTCACCAAGATGTACTCGTTGATGTTCTCCTCGCCATCCGCGTTCGCGCTTCGCGAAGCGCGCTTCCGCGCGTTGACGTTGACCAGCGTCTCCTCCTCGAACTTGCCGCGCTCGTCCATGGAGTACTCGTTGAACATGTCCTCAGCCTTCTCCGGCCCATCCACCGTCGTCGAGGTGGCGTACCCGTACACGCAGTACTCGGGGTTCCGCAGCAGCGCCAGCACCGTCTCCTCCAGCACGTAGTGCAAACCTTCCGTCGTGCTCGTGTCGGCGGCGTCCGCGATGTCCTCCAGGTCGAGCTGTAACTGCCTCGCCAAACCCAACAGCCCGATCTGGACCTTCACGACCGCGATCCTGTCCGCGCCCAGACGCATCCCGGAGTCGCCCCCGAGCGCGTTCTTGATGGCGTCCAGGAACGCCAAGACGATCATCACCCCGAACACGAGCGAGAGCGCGCCGCCGCCGCCGCCGTAAACGACGCCGCCGCCCATCGGCGCCATCGGGACGAGCACGGCGCTCGTCGCGAGGCCGCCCGCGGCGTACCCGCGCGACGACGCGTACGAGCCGCCCATCGAGGAAGACGACATCGACGACATCGAGCGCGACGCGGAGGTTGCTCGGAACGAGCTCCCGCCCATGCGCCCGCCGGTGGCGGCGACCGCGTCGAGCGGAGTCGCCAGCGCGGAGACCGCCAAGGCGAGCGCCAGAGCGGGGACCGCCGCGCGGTCCAGCGCGGCGCGCCACCAGGGCTTTTCGGTCGCGGAGGAGGCGGGGACGTCCGAGACGTCCCTCGCGAAGGCTGAGTCCTTCGGCGCGAGCGCCGCGACGGGCGCCGCGCGGCGAAACGACGCGCGGCGCGCGAGCGGGGAGGCGCGCAGAGACACGCGCGCGGTCCCGGCCGATCGCGATGACGCGGATGGCATCGCGCGGGTTCGCCGGACGGCGGGTTTGCCCGGACGCGCGGCGGCGAGCGCGCCGAGCGACGCGACGGCGGTCGTCGCGGCGATGCTCATCGCGTTTCGAGCCTCGGTGTGTCTCGTTCCCGGATCGTCGGGTCGCGCGACGTGTTGTGGCGCGCGATCCTTCGGAGCAACACGACTGCGTGCCTCGTGGCACAAAAAACTGCCAGGCTGCGCGACATGCGCGAGTGATCTGAGAATCAGAATCTGCCGAACGTGCCACTTGGACGGCCAGAACGATGAGACGACGTTAACGTTCTCTCGCCACGACCCGCAGTGTGACCGCGCGCGCGACCCGCTGGAACATGCGGGAAGCTCACGACGCCGCGCTCGACGGCGCCCCGCGGTCGAAGCGCCGACGCGGGGACGATGATGCGTCGGCGTCTGAGGTCCCGGACTTCACGCACGTTCTGGTAAGTGAGAATCTCTCGGCCAAAACACGACGGTGCCGTTTTCGTTCCCTCGCGCTCGCGCTCGGCTCAACTCCGACTGAGACTCTCTGCCCCCACCCTTCCAGGTGTACAACTGCAGCTTGAGCGATATCCTCGTGACGACGGAAAGAACATACACCGCCTTCGTCACAGACCCCACGAAACCAGACTACATGTATCCGAAGTCAGGGCCGAGACCCGAAGCTCCCAGACTCGCCGACGTGTTGGCTCGCCCCAAGTTCAGTGCCACGGCGCGAGTCGCGGAGGCGATCGAGAAGCGCCTCAACAAGAATGCGGACATCGTATTGCGGCGAAACGCAAACGAAGGAACGTGTGACCTGATGCGCCTATTCCCCGCCTATCGCAACTCGATGCTCCCGCTGGGGCTCAGTATTAAGGGAGCGGCTGAGCCGGGCCTTCCCGCGGACGAGTACGAGTGGCACCCCGCCGCGCGCGAGTCCTTCGCCGCGGCGCGCTCGGCATCGCCGCCGACGTTCAAGCGGGTGTACTTCCCCGTGCTCGCGGCGGTGCTCCCCAAGTGGATCAACGGCTTCGTGGGCGAGCGAGAAGCTTCCGGCGGGAACGCTTCCGGCGGGGACGGCGGCGGGGATCAACCTCGCGGGGCTGAAACCGAAAAGGAGCGTATCACTCGACGCGTGTTGTACCTGGTGAGCGGCTACGGCGCGCCCGTGAACGCGTCGCACGCGCCCGAGAGCAACAGCACGGAAGCTATGGCTCGCGTGATCAAGCGGTTCGTGGATAGGGCGTACCCCGGTCTGATCGACGTGCGTCTCGCGCACTCCGGCAACGGCGTTTTCAGATACGACAAGAACGTCTCCTTCGTGACCGAGACGCTGCGACCGGCGGTGGCGCGCGACCGCGACGTCGTCGCCGAGGCGTTCGGCGAGGAATGGCTTCGGCGATTTAAATTAACCGTGGCGCTGTGCGACGGCACGCCCGCGCGTCTGCACGCGCTGATGTCTTCGTTCCGGGACATGCGGCCGTACCTCGCGCACGCGTTCCGCCTGAAGCGGTTTTGGCACGCCGGAGAGCTGGACACCGGCGACGTCGACATACAACGCTGGGCGCGCGCCGAGGCGGCGCCGCCGATTCCGTACGGGAATTTAGAGTCCGTGCTCGGCAAAGCGTTTGTGGGCGCTTCTTTGGCAGACGAGAGACGCGCCGCGAGAGACGCGTTCGTCATGCGTATGCTCGTGCGTGAGATGAAGACGCACCGGGACGCGTTCACGGCCGCCGCGAGCGTCCCGGGTACGCACGAGCTGACCTCGTTTTGGCTCCGCAAGACTCGCAAACCCGTCCTCGCGATTCTGTGCGTGGTGAGGGCCTCCAGCTCTTCGAAGCCCCGGCACGAGCTGGACTGGTCAGACTTCGAGTTCCACCGGGGCGTGAACCTGGAGGTGTCCATGCCCACCGGCAGCCTGTGCAGCGAGCGCAACGCCATCGGGAACGCGCTGGCGGCGAACCCGGGTCTGACCCGGAAGGACATGTTCGGCATCGCCGTCTTGAGTCTGCGGCCGAAAGACGTCGGCGACGACAAAAGCGCCCTTCCGTGCCGCGACGTGGAAGGAACGCATCCAGGCACAGAAGGCCCTTCGAGTCCGGACAGAGCGGAGACGACACTAAACGGGACATCGATGTCCCGGAACGCCTCGTTCGCGCACGTGCGCGACGCGGCGACGGAGAGACGCGCGGCGAGCGGCGCGAACGGAACCGCCGAGTCGGCGGCGATGAGCGCCGACGACCTCGCCGGGCTCAACCCGCTGCGGCCGTGCGGCGCGTGCAAGGAGTGGCTGAACAAGATCGCGGAGGTGAACCCGGGGTTCCGCGTCGTGATGTTCTCGGACGTCACGTGTGATGAGGTGTACGTCAAGGAAGTGGGGCAGTGCTGAGCGGGTTTTGTTTCGCGCGAAGAAACTTTTTACGAAGACAAAAAAACGCCCACGGCGTCTCGCGCCTGACCGGCGAAACGCGGGAAAAGCCCTCGTCGTTCGCGTTTCCGCATTCAGTCTCCTTCGCGCGCGGACGTCGAGCGGTCGCGGCGCGGCGTGCGTTTGTCTCTCGGGCCGCCATGGGCTTGACCGCGTCCAGCCTGGCCTTGACGCAGTACGACGTCGAGGAGGTGCAGGAGCACTGCGACGGGAGGTTCACGCACCGGGAGATCCAGAGCCTGTACAAGCGATTTCGGTCGCTGGACAAGCGGCACAAGGGCTACCTCAGCGAGGACGAGCTGATGAGCATCCCCGAGCTCGCCATCTCGCCGCTCGCGTCGCGCGTCGTGCAGGTGTTCCAGAACCTCAACTTCAAGGACTTCTGCCGCATGCTGAGCGCCTTCTCCGACCGCGCGTCCAGGGAAGAGAAGCTCGACTTCATGTTCCGCGTCTACGACGTGGACCGGGACGGGTTCATCAGCCTGAGCGACTTGGAGACCATCGTGAAGCACCTGGTGGGGAGCTCGCTGAACGAGGAGCAGGTGGCGGAGCTCATCACGCGCGCCATGGAGGAGCTGAGCGAGGTGCGGCGGAAAAACAAGGGGAAGGCGAGCGGGGAGAGCGGGGGAGGGATCACGTTCGCGGAGTATAGGCTCATCCTGGAGGGCGCGACAAAGTTGCCCACCGTGCGCGTCCCCGTCGGATTCGACTGAGACGTGCTGAATGAAAAAAACAGAGTTCGGCTCGTCGCTCGTCGCGTCGTCTCATTTCGACCCGCGCGCGTCGCACGCCCGGCGGCGTCACAGAGCGCGTCGTTCGCGTCTCGGATCGCGTCTCGCGCCTTTCGCCGCGTCCGCGATCGAACACGAGCGACCACGGCGACCGCGCGAGACGCGAGACGGGCGATGGGCGGAGAGAACGCGCACGTCTCCGATGGTGGGTTTTCGGGAGACGACCGGGAGACGATCGGTGATCTCCATCCACCTCGGTCTTCCAAGACCAAGGTTCTGTTCTGCGGGCTCGAGTTTCTCGAGGGCTGGAACCAGACCCGGCTGGCGGTGGAGCACGCCGGCTTGAGCGACCAGATCGACGTCGTGCGTTGCGACCGACAAGACGTGCCGCGCGAGATTCAAGACGCGCACGTCGCCGTGCCGCTCATGACCCGGCTGGACGCGACGGCGCTACAAAACGCGGGCGCGCTGCGCATGGTGATTCAGTTCGGCGTCGGGCTGGAGGGCGTCGACGAAGCCGCCTGCGTCTCTTTGGGGATCGTCTTGGCTCGCATACCCAGCGAGCACACCGGCAACGCCGCGAGCACGGCGGAGATGGCGGTGTTCCTGACCCTGGCGGCGATGCGCGAGGTGTGGGCGATGCGCGAATCTGTGTACTTTTCTAAAACGCTCGGCTCGCCCATGGGCGCGACGCTGTCCGGAAAAAACGTCCTTATCATCGGTTGGGGATCCGTCGGAAAGACCGTCGCCGCGATGCTCGCGCCGTTCGGGTGCTCGGTGAGCGCGGCGAAACGAACGACGTGGGCGTCGCCGGCAATTGGCTCCGGCGCGGACGCCCTCGAGCGCGCGTTAGCGGGGAAGCACGTCGGAGGTCGAGTGACCTCCGAAGACGACTCCGACGGTGCGACTGACAAAAACACGAAACACGAAAGTTTGCGCGCCGGTTTGGAAAACGCGCACGTCGTGATTCTGGCGTGCACGCAGACCAAGGAGAACGTCGGGATGGTGGACGACGCCTTTTTAAACGCCACGCGCGACGGGTGCGTGCTGGTGAACGTCGCGCGCGGAGGTTTGTTCCAGCCGGACGCGATCCTGCGCGCGCTGGACGGCGAAACGGCTGAAAAAAAAAAGTTGGCGTACGTCGCGTCGGACGTGGCGTGGGAAGAGCCGGTGAATCCGACGCACCCGCTCGTGCGACACGAGCGCGCGTACTTCACGCCGCACGTGGGGGGTGTGACGGACGTCTCGTATAGACGCATGGGCGAGATCGTGCGCGACGTCGCGCGAGTGGTGCACGAAAAGAGGGGCCTCGCGTATCTCGCGAAGCACGTCGCGAAGTGTAGCCCGGTGAACGTGCCGCAGCTTAAACAAACGTTCCCCGGGTTTCCGTTTTTGGAAGGCGCGCCGCCGACGACGCTAAACCGTGACTGAGGCACTATATATTCCATGAACGTGTGATGCGATGCGCGAACGAGACGCGCTACGCGAGTGGTTCACGAACGAACGACGTCGGTGTTCTGTTTAACAGTGGTTCGTTCGTCACGCTACCGTACGTATCTCATCAATCGTAG
>Ga0209666_1004208_pt1 | contig 10212 bp, 8 predicted proteins | sample SaaInlV_125m_DNA_FD_184679 | JGI IMG/M metagenome (GOLD analysis project Ga0209666, IMG submission 184679) | Marine microbial communities from expanding oxygen minimum zones in the Saanich Inlet - Saanich Inlet SI037_S3LV_10m_DNA (SPAdes)... | ecosystem: Environmental > Aquatic > Marine >...
AAAGCTACCTAAGTGAAATAAATATCCCTGCTAATGTGGGACATTTTTCTCTTATGGACAGAAGGGTTGTATCTGAAATAAATAATTTTGGTGAAAAAATCAAATACTTCAATGGCATAAGGGCTTATGTGGGTTTCAACATAGGGAGCATTGAAGTTATAAAGAGTAAGCGTAGAAATGGTGAACCTAAAATGACTTATAGAAAATTACTTTTTCTTGGAATACAAGGAATATTTGGATTTTCATCTAAACCTCTTACTTTTATTGCCATATTAGGATTTATAATTTCATTTGGAAGTTTGATTATATCTGCATATGCCTTCTATTTCAAAGTTAGATATGGAACTACTATTTTAGGATGGGATTTTGGACTCTCATCTATTTATTTTTTATCAGGTATTCAGCTTTTTGCATTAAGTATTATTGGAAAATATGTGGGCAATATATTCTTAGAGGTAAAAGGCAGACCAAGCTATATTATTCAAAAAAAAGTTTAAATATTTTGATTAATTTTTTGAAAAAAAATACTGTTTCTCTGTTCTTTTATGTTTTTTGTTCAAACCTATTTTTATTTGTAAACAGTCAGTATTTAAACCTAGAAAATCTAGAAAATGACTTAGATTTACTATTTGGAGTAAAGATTGATTACATATACATACTTTTAATAAGCTCACTATTAATATCCACAACATACATTACTTCTGATTGGTTTTTCAGAAGAATTTCTAATATAAATACTCTAATCCAATATGAAGCCATATATGGCACTATTGTTTATATTGGTTCGCTGGCGATATACTTAACAATTTTTAGGATAATTGGTGTATCAAGAATGATTCTTTTGTTAACTGTATTCATAATTTTTTTGGTTAATATTATTACCTATTCAAAATATTTAAAGCCTATTTTTAATTTAAGCGTATCTTTTATATTTTTGTTTTTAATACTCATTAATTTAAATCAAGAAAGCTTTAATAGTGAATATGAACAGGAAAAAAATAGCCAAGACAGTCTCATAGAGGAGACTTCAGTTATTGAAGAGGAAACCGTATTAAAAAATGAAATTGATGAGTATCTTAATTTTTCAAAAAATTTTAAAACATCCTATCTAGGTAATTTTGCTTTAGAGTCAAGATATTCTATTGAGAAGTATACGTTATGTTGTGAAGAATATTCATTTAAGAATTTTGGCAATAAAGCAATCGGTTATGTTTCAAGAGATGAATATAATTTATTTTACATATCAGGAAATGGTCATGTTTTTTACTCCCCTTTAAATAAGATAGTGGATGGACCAAATTTTAAAAACTTAAAAACAAATTTCAGAGAACTAAATCTGAACAAAAAAATATATACCTTAAGCCATGACTCAGTTAAAGATTTGCTAATCTATGACAATAAGATTTTAGTAAGTTTTGTAAATGAAAAGAGTACTGACTGTGTAAATGTAGAAGTATTAATTGCTGAAATAAATTATAAGGAGTTGATTTTTGAAAAACTTTTTGAATACGATGAATGTACTTCGAGGAATCATCCTAGATTTAACAGTCATGCTGCTGGTGGTAAGCTTGCAGCTATAGATAATGAAAACATTTTGCTAACCATTGGAGATTTTCTTAATTATGGAAAAGCTCAGGAAGATGATTCTTATTTTGGAAAGATAATAAATATTAGTTTAAGATCATCGCAATCAACAATCATTTCCAAAGGTCATAGAAATCCTCAAGGTCTTACTGCAGCTTACGAAAATAATTATTTTATTGAAACAGAACATGGACCAAAAGGAGGTGATGAGATTAATTTAATTAATATAAATTCCTTTGATAACTTCGGTTGGCCAATTTCTTCAAAAGGAGAGCACTATGACCTCGAATATAAGAGTCTTTATGGAGATGTTGCACCATTAAATTTTTCTCATTCAGATTTTGGATTTAAAGAACCATTACATTACTTTCCTTACCATTCAGTTGGGCCACATGGCATTTCAGATATTGAAAAGAATTTACTTAAGACTGAAGAAACTTATTTTGTTACAACACTAAATGGTAGAGTTATCTATGAAGTTGAAATAAACTTGCAAGATTTTACACTAGATATAATTGACACATTTAAAACCTCAGAAAGAATTAGAGATATTGAGTATATTAAAGAATTAAACATCTTTGTTGTTCTTTTCGAAGAAACCCCGTCAATAGGATTTATGAGTCTAAATAAATAACATTTAATATATTTTTTCCAATACATGTTGAACTATATATTGCGATAGGTTTGTTAAAAATATAAATTGAAAATAAGGCAATTTAAGACTTTTTCCGTTGCTATTATTTTCTTATGTCTAATAGTGTATTAATAACAGGTGGTGCTGGATTTATTGGCCATCAAGTTATAAAAGAAATAATTGCTTCAACCGACTGGGATATATTTCTTATAGATAGATTAAGTTATGCTGGTGACTTAAATAGGGTAAATGATGTTTTCGAAGAATCTAATAATAGTGCAAGAAAAAGATTCAAATTTATTTATCACGACTTAAAAGCTCCACTTCATGATCAAATTTTAAAGCAGATCGAGTCTGTAAATACTGTACTTCATATTGGCGCATCTTCTCACGTCAATAGATCTATTCAAGATCCCTCTATTTTTGTTCAAGATAACATAATTGGAACTTTTAATATTTTAGAAGCATCAAGAAAACTAGATAATCTTGATCTTTTTTATTATTTTAGTACCGACGAAGTCTTTGGTCCTTCTGATGAAATATCAAAATTTAAGGAATGGGATAGATATAATTCGAAAAACCCATATTCTGCATCTAAAGCTGCTGGTGAAGAGCTCACCATTGCATACAACAATACTTATTCAATACCATCGCTAATTAGCCACTGCTGCAATGTATACGGAATAAGACAAAATTCGGAAAAGTTTATTCCAAATACTATAAAAAAAATCTTGAACAGAGAGGAAATTATCGTTCATGCTGATGCGAATGATGAACCCGGGAGTAGATATTACCTTTACAATGATGATCTTTCAAAATCAATAATTTATTTGATTGAAAATTATCAAACTGTTAAAAATACTGCATATACTGAGCAAAAAAAATCTCCACCAAAAGTAAACATTTCTGGAGAAAGCTTAATTTCAAACTTAGAAATTGTTCAGCTTATTGGGGGTTTTCTAAATAAAGAATTTAACTATATTCTTAAAAACAATGACCCAGAAAGGCCTGGGCATGATTTAAAATATGGACTAGACCTTTCTCTTATAAAAAAAGTAGGTGGTCATTATGATACAGACTTTCAAGTAGGGTTGAAAAAAACAGTTGATTGGTTTACAAATAATCAATATTGGCTTAAGTAAATTAAAAAACACTTTTCTCAAGCATCTGCCTAAATGTTGACTAAAAAAAATTCGGGAAAATTAACTGGCTTACTTAAATATTTATCTAAAGACAGTATTTCACTATATATTTTATGTAATCTATTTCATCCTTATTGAATGCACTATTACAAAGTAAGTTTTTGTACTGATTTTTATCCCCATTATATGGAATCGATACAGTAGGAAATTGACCAAGTATCAAGTCTTGTGATTTTAATAAATCTAACTTGATGAGTTCATTTATATCCTCTTCTTTATTACCAAATACAGAAATCATATCTTTGTTTCTCTCAGATAAAGCTGAATTAGTTGGATAAAACATAATTGGCGGATCAGAAATTAAAGTTTTTAACCCTGAGTTATTTAATAAAGTTGAACCATTAATTTCAAAATCCCAAGGATCTGTTGTGTTTTCTAAAATATCTATTAAAGAATTCTTACGCCATAATGTCCACTGACAAGTTGCTGAGTAATTATTTTCTTGCGGAATAAGAAAATAATTACTGTTTTCAACGTAGTATTTCTTTTTTCTTTGTTGACTTGTTATAGAAAGTTGAGCATTTGCAATATTTAAATCACACTCAATAATTTTTTTAAGTGATTCAAATCTATTTACATCAAATTGATTTGAGAGAAAAAAGTCATCTAAAGAAAAAATAATTAAGTCATCTTTTATATTTTTAAAATAATTAGCAAGGTATTTTCCCCAATTTTTTATACCGCCAGATCTAAAGTTTGCAATTTTATTATATTTTGCACCAAATATTTCACCATTGTAATTTCCGTAGTTTATATAATTTACTTCGAAATCATTTGGGATATACTTGTTTACTAAATAGGATGAGGCTCCAATTATTTTTTTTGATTTTTTACTGCCAGTCAAAAATATTTTCACACTTTAAGATTAGCTATCAACTGTATAAAAGTTAACCATTAGATTTAGTTCAAATATATTTCATTAAATTTTTTACCATATTCATAGTCAACTAAATCAAGTTTCTTATAGTTAATATCAGTTAATTTAAAATTGGTCCAATTACCAAAATACGGCCTTTTAATATTTACAATGCCTGCCATAGCGGTGATTCCACACCCCACGTCGATAAATACTCCGTTATCTTTTTTACTAAACTCTTTCAATAGTTCTAATTTTCCAATTCCTGCACCAATTAGAAATACGTTTGAAGAGGTTTCATCTAAATAATTGACTAGTTTTTCTTTATATCTGTATGCTTGATCGCCAAATTTTTCATCTGGGATTGAGAAAAAATCATTAACAGAATCTAGACCTATATACTGTCTGTATTCTTGATAGTCCATCAGTCTTTTAATAATTTTAATTTTTTTTTCGCTCCCTATTATTCCAATTTTCTCTTTTCTTATTAATTTAAATAATTCTCTAGACGAAAATAATGCATACATTAACTCAACATTTTCTGGATGTCTATTTGGTAATAGTTTATTAAAAATTCTAATTTCATTGATTCTTGATTGAGTGAATAAAACATCAGCATAATCTAAATCTTTAACCAGATTTTTTAAGTACTCCTTATTAGGCATTTTTGAATAATGCCTCCGCAAAATATTACCAATAGGATTATTATTCAAAAAATGCAATTCACCATCATTAACCCTTATCATTATAAATTTTTCATGTTTTTTAATTTTGTTTTCAATACTCTCAATTAGACGTTTAAATTTATTCTGATAGTCAGGATATTTTGTATTATCTTGAAAAAGTGGATTTGTTAAATCAGCTTTATCTAAATTGAGAGTGTTGTTAATTTTAAAAATATTATCCATTTTTAAGCCTCAAATTTATCATTACTAACACTTATTATCGAAAATATACCTAAGTGGTCAATATAATCTTTCTCTAAATGATTTTCTCTTATAAGGAAATTTGCAAAATTTTTTTCGATACCAAGCGAATGCTTCTTACTGTTATTTTTTACTTCTTTTAGAAAGTTAAAGTAATCTTCAAAATATTTATATGGAACCTTGTACAGAGAGGTTATCACATTATTTATATCATTATCTATTTTTTTTACTATGAACTTATCATTGTTAAATCTATCTATTTCGAAATTTTCCGTCAAATGATACCGACCAGTAATTTTAAAGAAATTATTAAATTTTAGGTCTAAAGATTTTATAAACTCTACTGCCTCTAAGGTTTGTGCAACCTCCCCTAATAATTTATATTTACTTTTTATAATTTTATATTTCTTTTTGTCATAGAAAAGGTTTTTATATAGGTTTACATTATTTTTTAAATAGATTTCTTTTGAACTTTCTATATTTGACCCCTCAATTAAAATTACTAATTTATCACTAATTAAATCTAAGCTTCTTATTGTTTTCTTTGTCTGCTCAAATCTTTCATCCTTTGTGTAGACTGATCGTGTTTTTGTGTAAGACAAAGGTTTTTCTACAGGATTGATAACGGAAGTAATCAGGACTATATTATTAAAATCTACCATTTTGCTTTTATATTATCTTCAATTCTTGCTTTAAATAATTTTTAAAATATCTTTGTTCAAATATTTTTTATTTTATCTAGATGCATATTTATGTTTAGTATAGTTTGAATTGCAGTAATTCTTAACAATCCTACTCTATAATAATATGATAAATTAGCTCAAAGAACATTTCTTTTAATGAATATAATTCATATAGTTAGTAATAAAATGATAAATCCTGAAAATATATTAGTATCAAAAAATACCATTAATAGTCCATTGGAAAGTTATGATTCTGTCTTAAATTCATTTTGGAAAAGTAACAAAAATAAATTTATAGTTAAAGAAATTGGTATAAGCAATTTAGAAGACTGGATATTTGATACTCAAAAAAACCTGGTGCATAAATCAAATGCTTTTTTTAAATTAACGGGTGTCAAAGAACAAAATTATAGTAGTGGAATTTTACTTCAAGACGAGATAGGAACCCTTGGAATATTGTGTTGTATGTATAAAGGTGTACTCCATTTTTTAATACAATTTAAACAAGAGCCCGGGAATATCTTACAGGCCCAATTGTCACCCACGCTACAAGCTACTTTAAGTAACCAAAATAAAAAGCATGGCGGGAAGGTACCTAAATATATTAATTATTTTCAAAATGTAGATAAAAAAAATATAGTTATACAAAAAAATTTACCAGAACAAGGAAGTAGATATTGGAAAAAATACAACAATAACATTGTTGTTTCAACTGAGTTTTTTGAACCTGATGAAAATTATAAATGGATGACACTTGGTCAAATATTTAAGTTTTCAGAAATAGATAGTTCAATTAATTCATGCTTGAGAAGTGTTCTTTCATTAATATATTCTTTTTTATATAATGAAAAAACTCAAGAAATTGATAATAAAATAAGTGAAATTAAAACAAAGATCACAACTACTGCACAACTCCAAGATTCTGTGATAAATTTTTATGATGAAATTGATGATAAGTTTGTATTTCCTGATAGAAAAAAACAATTTTACGTTGTAGGTGTTTCAATTGAAATCAGTAATAGAGAGGTTTCAAGTTGGAGCCAGCCATTAATAGTAGAAGCTAACCTCAATGACTACACATTAATTTCTATAATCTTTAATAATGAAAGATATTATTTATTAAATATAGAAGAGAAGCCGGGCTACAAGTTTGGATTTGTTTTTGGCATTACTGCCATTAATAATGAATACAGTTTAGAACTTGGTGAGCAGTTAAATTTAACTAAATTAAAACTTATAAATAAAATAAATATGTCTGAAGAAGGTGGAAGATTTTTACATACAAAAATTAATAAGTCGTTTTATGAAATCGAAGTAGAAGACTTAACTTTTCATTTCAAAAAATTTGTGTTGGTTAATGATGGTGAAATTAATAGAATTAACTCATTAGGCTTACTAAGCATGGAGGCTAGAAGTATGTTGTTTTTTTCCAAATATGTTTATAAAAAGTTAGAATTATGAAAATACTTATCCTAGGTTATTCTGATATTGCGCAAAGAAAAGTAATACCTGCAATTCAAAAATTATCCAGTGTTAAAGAATTTGAAGTTGCGTCACTTTCTAGAAATATTCCAAAACTTGAGAAATTAAGTTTCACCTTCTCTGATTACGACTACGCTGTCAAAAATTCAAATGCAGACATAGTTTATATCTCTCTGCCAAACCATCTTCATTATAAATATAGTAAATATTCACTAAATAATAATAAAAATGTTATTTCTGAAAAGCCAGCAATCTTCACTCATAAGGAGCTAAATTCATTATTTCATCTGTCAAATGAAAAAGGTCTGGCGATCGGCATCAGCTGTGTCTTTGAATATCATAAAGGATGGAGGCGATTTAAAGAAATATCACAAAAAAATTCTAATGAAGGTGTATTAATAGCTGAGTTTACTATACCTGAATTGTCATCAACAAATATACGCATGTCTAAATCATTAAAAGGAGGAGCATTTAATGATATGGGAATTTATGCCAGCACTATTGGTAATTTATTTTGGAATACCAATATAAAGAATGGAAGAATTCAACTTATTAAAAATAAAGATCTTATTCAAGGATTTAGTGTTTTACTAAATTATGGAAAGAATAAAAATTTATTAGGTAATTTTGGTTTTAATCAGGTCTACACAAACCAGGTACAATTTAGCACCCAAAATACAAAATACATCTATGAAAAAGTTTTTAGCCAATCAATAGACCATGAATCTAAAATTATAAAACTTAATTTAAGAAATAGGAAAGAAGTTGATGTAGGAAAAGATAATTCTTTTTATAATTATTTTGATTTCTTTGTCAATAATTTGAAAAACAAAACATATCTTAATAAAAAATTTTATAATATGAATCTTGAGTACCTTAAGGCAATGGAGTTAATTTGATTAAAAGAAATGAAGCCATAAATGTTTGGTCCTATCTAGAAGAATACAAAGGTTACGAAAAAGATATCTTACTCGAGGTAGCGAAGACATTTGAATCCGGGAAACTAATTTTTGGAGATAACTTAAAAAAATTTGAAAAAAATTTTTCGAAATGGATAGGTGTAAATTATGGAACAGGTGTTGGAAATGGAACGGATGCAATAAAAATTGCTTTATTAACACTAGGGATTGGTCGTGGTGATGAAGTTATTACTGTTTCTAATACTGCAGTTCCTACCGTATCGGCAATAGTTGAAACTGGGGCATCTCCAGTCTTTTGCGATGTTGAAAAAGATGGCTACAATATTGCTTCAGATTTAGTTGAGAGTTTAATTACAAAGAAAACAAAGGCTATAGTCTGTGTTCATTTATATGGACATTCAGCCGAAATTATTAAAATTAAAAAATTATGTTTAAAATATAAAATTTATTTAATCGAGGATTGTGCTCAATCTCATGGTGCTAAGTTTGAAAACAAAATGACAGGTAGCTTTGGAGATTTTTCTGCTTTTTCTTTCTATCCTACAAAAATATTAGGTGGATTTGGTGATGGTGGAATGGTTCTAACTAACAATAAAAAGTTAGACAAGAAAGCTAAAATGTTAAGGTTTTATGGAATGGATACTAAGTATTATTCTGAAATACCTAATGGTGTAAATTCTCGATTAGACGAAGTTCATGCTGCAATATTAGATTTTAAACTGAAGAGATTAAAGAAAGATATAATCTTAAGACGCAAAATTGCGAAAGTATATAATAAAGAGCTTTGTGATACAGATTTATTTCTTCCTATTGAAAAAAAAGGTTGCTACCACTCGTACTATCTTTATGTTGTTAGGCATAAAAATAGAGATAAGATTATAGGAGAATTAAAAAAAGAAAACATAAATCTAAACATTTCTTATCCGTTCCCCATACATACTATGCCCCCATTTAAAAAATATAGGCGAAGTAATATGAATAATACAAATAGTTATTCTAAAGAAATTTTTAGCCTTCCAATGTATCCTTCTTTATCAATGCTTCAAGTTGATAAAGTAGTGTCCAGTATTAAAAAAATAATTTCTTGAGCAAAGTACAAGAATTAATACTTTTGGATTCTTGATTTCCATAACTTTTGATATTAGAAAAGTTTTTTTGTCCAAGTTTTTGGAGTCTTTTCATTTAAAATTTCAATATCTAGATGATATCTAAACTTTTTAGGACCAACCTTAATTATCCAATTTGCAATTTTTTCAATTGATTTATCAAGAGAAACAGAAGTTTCATACCCAAGAAGTTGCCTTGCTTTTTCTGCAGAACAGTGTGCTAGCTTTACTTCTTGTGGTCTTGGGTCTACAAAAATTGGCTCTAAATCACAATTGAGAACATCAATAATTTTATAGGCTAAATCTTTTATTGATATTACGTCTTCGTCAGGACCTACATTTATTGTTTCTCCGACAGCATTCTTATTTTTTATAGATTCGATCATTGGATTAACTACATCATCAATGTCGGAAAAACATCTTTCCTGACTGCCATCACCATAAATTATTGGTGGATTTCCATTTAATATTCTATTAATCATTATTGAGACAACATTTCTATAGGGATCATCATACTTTTGCCTAGGTCCAATTATGTTGTGAGGTACTAAATTAACATATTCAAAACCATGTACTGAACTAATGACTTGCAATGTTTGCTCAGCTGCGAGTTTTGCTATTCCATACGGATCTTGTGGTTTTGGAGTAAGATCTTCAGTAAAAGGTACGATTTTCTGAGCTCCATATCTTGCCATGCTTGAACAATTTATTACTTTTGGAATATTATTTTCAGCAGCCGCTGTAAAGACTGACATAGAAATTTGATATGTATTTTGACCAACTAAATATGGAGAAAAGACACTTAGCCCTTCATAAGCT
>Ga0209666_1004209_pt1 | contig 10206 bp, 11 predicted proteins | sample SaaInlV_125m_DNA_FD_184679 | JGI IMG/M metagenome (GOLD analysis project Ga0209666, IMG submission 184679) | Marine microbial communities from expanding oxygen minimum zones in the Saanich Inlet - Saanich Inlet SI037_S3LV_10m_DNA (SPAdes)... | ecosystem: Environmental > Aquatic > Marine >...
ACTTGCTTGACGAGCTGCTGTTTTTCCTTTTAAGTTGATATCCACAATTATTGGTTGCTTCTTACCTTCTTTTTTTCTTATTACCCTACCAATTAACTGTGTTAATAACGGGTCATTATTAACAGGTGTACCTAGTACTAGACAACTTAAATCATCTAAAGATATTCCTTCTGAGAATATAGATTGTGTACCAAATAATATATCTTTTTCATCAGTTTTTAACTGATTTAATGTAGCCTCCCTATCAGAAAAGTGCATGTCTCCAGTTACAGATACAGCTCTATCGCCTACTAATCTTGCACACATTTTTAATAGATGTACTCTATCTGATACTACTAAAACTTTGTGTCCTTCTGCTGCATATTTTGCTGCTATCAAAGCAACTGTATCTACATATTCTACATTATGTGTTAAGTCATTAACTCTTTCCGCCCAAGGAGTAAATGAACCATCTAAAAATCTAATATCAGTTTTGTAAATATGTATACTAGGGATAAGGTAATTCTCTCTAGGCGGTCTAAAAAGAGTATTCCCAAAATAGTCTCTAAAAACTACGTGCCTACCATCTTTACGTTCTAATGTTCCTGTCAAACCTATCTTATATCTTGTAGGCATTTCATCTACAATTCGTGTAAAAGTAGGACTACTAACATGATGCATTTCGTCTAAAATCAATGTTCCAAATTCGTTCTTTATATCCTTCATTTTTCGGTATAAACTCTGAATATTCCCAATAACTATAGGAGCATCAATATTAAAGACACCACCACCTATCACGCCAGCTTTAATTCCAAAACATTTTTCTACCTCTTTTTCCCACTGCGCTCGTAATGATGTTGTATGTGTTACAACTAGTGTTTTCTGACTAAGCTTACCTGCTATAGAAATACCTGTAAAAGTCTTTCCCCAACTTACCCAAGCGTTAATTATAGCGTTGTCTTGTATGTCGTCATATACAACTTTCTGCGAAGGTCGTAAATCAAACTTAAAGTCTGGAAAGCTAGTTTCCACACTAACACGCTTGTCGACTATTTCGTAATCATCTGGGATTAAATCCAATCTTCCCATAGGTATGGAGATCAAATCATCACGAATATACTTAATTGTTTTAAATACTTGTGGAGGGTCTTGAGGCATACGAGGAGGTATAGTATAAGTAAGCTCTTTCTCGATAGAATTATGCAAATCTTTAGTGACTTCCATATAGATTCTGTTACTAAGAACTGCTTTCATTTATCTTATTCCTCAAATTAGTACTAGAAAAAGAGTGCTGTCTACTTGTATACCAAACTTCATGCAGCCCTTTTCCTGTAAATTCTTTTTGTGTATAATCTTCTCCTACAAATCTTATATGTATTTCAGTAGCCTCTAGTAAATCGAGTAGGCTTCGTTCCGTATCATAAGGAATAATCTCATCAATATATTTTACTGCCCTTAGTTGTATATATCTTTCAAATACAGACTGCACTGGTTTATTTTTATCTTGTCTATCAATACTAGGGTCTGTTTGTAATCCAACTATTAAATAGTCGCAACTCTTCTTTGCTTCTTTAAGCATTACTATATGTCCTGCATGTAGTAAATCAAAACAACCACAAGTAAATCCTATTCTCATAATCCGTATGCCTCTGCCACTTCTGGTATGTAATCTTTTATATTCATATCTCTCCATTTATCTAATGTTTTAATTTTATTTCTTAATAATTCTACATCTTTTTTGTTAGCAGCAGTGGAGGGTATTCCATGCCAGTTTGTTATTAAGTGTTTGTAATCATCGGGAAAATTAGTTATACACATTTCTGGAGGCTCCATACATTGTACAATAAGTACTTGTAAGTTTACTTTATCTGCCCACTCTTTTAGCTCTGTGTAGTAAGGGGCGCTTAAAACACTTTGCAAACAATTAATTTTTACATCTGCAAACTGTCTATACTTTCGTATATTATTTTCTATTACATTCCAATCTGACCCAGTTCTAACATATTTTGCTTTTTCTCCTATTACGTCTAACGATACTAATATAGATAGATTTGCAAATCTTTTTAATTCTTTTATAACTGCAGGATTCCATATTGTTCCATTAGTAGTTAATTCAATTTCTACAGTAGAGTCTAACTTTTTTAATAAGTATACTAAATGTTTAACCATCATAGGCTCACCCCCTGTTATTTCTATTCTTCTAACATTGTGTTTAAGTATTTTATTTAAATTGTCTTCTGTTATCCAATTATTTATCTCTGGTGTTATATCTAAATAATGTATTTTATTATCCTTATGTTCAATAGACTCTTTCATAATAGAACTACTAGAACGAGGCCAACAACTTATGCACTTTAAATTACAGGCGTTTCCTAAAGCTAAATCAAAATGTGTTGTCCCTTCTCCTGGGTCTACCCATTTTTTATGAAGTCTTATATGTTCTACACCCCTAGCACTTGTACTTAGATATCTTTTACTAATCATTCCTAAATCTTCTTTTATTTTGCAATTTTCACAAAATTTGTGATACTTCATACTTGCTAAATCTTGTTGAGCTTGTATTACTTCAGGAGTATTTTTATATTCTTCTACTGTCATATCTGCTATATTATAATCAGTATCATCTTTACTTATACAACAAAATCTGTACTTACCATCTGTATCTACTTTTACTCCATGGTCGAGCCACGTACAAGAATCCATACAAAATCCCTCTAACTGCTGTAATACTTCATTTTTCCAATGCGCTTGTACTTTTCTATGATTGTTATTCCAAGGACTAGACCAACCCACTTTAGTTTTTCTTTCTTTTATGTGGTCAGGTAAATAATGTCCTAAGGCTTCTCTTAATACATACTTGTAGGTACCTGTTTCATAGTCTATGTGTGGTTTAAATTTTTGCACACCTGCTTGTTTAAATATGTATCTAGCAAAGTTTTGCCCTAAAAATACAGGTCTTGATTCCATTCCAAACATACCACAAGTTTGGTCAGCGGCTAAAACATTCTGCTCAGAAGTTACTAAAAGGTCAAAGAATAGTCCATTATTAAATGTATCCGTTTCTGACCATATTCTTTTTGGTATCCATTCTTTATGTTGTTTTAATCCGAATTTTATTGTGTCATTATCATAGCCAATATTAAATCTTTTAGCATGATGAGTATACCCAGTAAAAAATTCGTCTGCACTGTCTCCTGTTAGAATTACTTTGCAACCATCTTCAGATGCAGTCTTACACATTAAGTATCTAGGGGCTTGTCTATTCTTGTCTACCCATGAAGTATGAGTATTATTTACCCATTGATTACCATAAGTATCAACTTCTGCTTTTTTCAATGTTACTATTTTATAAGGAATATTCCATTCTTTACAAGTTTTTATTGCTAAATCTTTTTCATCCATGAAGCCTCTGTGAGTATGATAATCCCCTTCAACATCTTCATAACCACAGATATAGGCAGTTAAATCTAGTCCCATATCTTTTACAACAGATAAAACAAATGTACTGTCTAATCCTCCACTTAAAAATATACCTGTCTTTTGTTTATTTTTTGCTACTTTTCGTATAGAAGTTATAAGTTTTTCTTCTAGTTCAGGTATATCCATATGCTCAGATTTTATACTGTAGTAATCCCACATATTTTTCTGACTTATCTTTTTAGTTTTAATATTGTAAGTTATTACTTGTCCCGGTGCTACTTTCTTTACATCTTTATAAGGACTTAAATGTCCTGTCCATATCGGGTTTCTATCAAAATGTTTCCATTTATCCATATCAACTTTTTTACTAAAGATACTTTTTAAACTTGTAGATGCAGTAAACTCTTTATCATCTAGTTTATACCATAAAGGTTTTGCTCCAAAATGGTCTCTTGCAATTGTGATTTCATCATCTTTGTAGTAAGCAAAAGAGCCATGCCAATCTGCAAACTCAATAAATTTAAACCCATAAGTCTCGTACCCATCAGCTAAGAACTTAGTATCATTCGCAATATTGGAATCATACATTTCTCCATTAAAAACTAGATGATTGCCTTTCTTAGTTTTGTAAGGTTGTACTTGATGTTCTCCATTTATATCTAAGAGTACATGTCCCATAGCTATACGACTATCATTCCAATAACTTACATCATCAGGCCCTCTAAATCTTTGGGCTTCTGTCATAGGTTTTATTCTATCTATTTCAGTTGTTACTACGAATCCACACATCTATTCTACTCGAAACCAATCGATAATTGTATCTTCTCTTATATCTGCCCATCTGCCGAACTCTATATCAAACATAAGTATTCTACCACCTAGTTTATCTCCATCATTTAACGCACGTGCATCCATACCCTTAGTATGTTCAGGTACTAGAGTCATTTCTCTTTGTTTTGTTTCGCCTGTTCTTAAGTCTTCGTACTTAACTAGACAAATCCCCTTCTCCAGTTTCTTCACTAATTTTTCTAAATTCATTGCTATCCTTTAAATCTGGCATATTATCGCCATACTGTTCTCTACATTCTTCTTCAAATTCTGAATCGAAATATGTAGAGTGTTCTGTTATTTTTTTCTTACTTAATGCTTCTTGTACTTTTGAGTTTTTCTTTAAGTTTTCTTTCAACATATACTCAGACATTTCTTCTTCGGCAAGTGCACGTAATCGTGGTTTCTTACCAAATATTTTCTCGTAGTTTTCGTCAAATTTGTTCTTATCTTCAGGGCGACGTTTAGACCCTTTTCCTCCATGCCAGTTAGCCATCTTCTGCTAAACTCCTTATTAACTCTAAGAGTTCGTTGATAGTTTCCAAGTCTTGCTCGTTTTCAGTATCAATTTCTATTTGTATCTTCACATTTTTCTCCATGTGTCTTTCTTTTGTTTTGTTGAGTACTCCCATATTTTCCAAGGGAGTCCTTTTTTGTATATTAAACCTACCCAAGTATGGTCAGAAAGGGGAGGTCTACGTTCTATAAATGGATAAGGAACATCTTTTATCCATACTACTGTTGCTATTTCTTTTAGTTCAAGTTTCTTTATCTTATGATATTTAATTTGTACTGTATGTGTTTTCTCATGTACAATTACTTTTCCTAAGCTATCAATAAATAACTTTCCTCTATGCTTGTTCATTGCTATTTCATCTTCTATCATATAGCGTAGAGGATATATACTTTTCATTGGAGTTTGCAATCTTCTTTCTCCTAAAGTTTCTCCTAACATATTAGTATCATCAACTACTTGGTCTTCTATCCAAACAATTCCATCTATTTCTTCAGGCTCTGCATGTATTACAAACACAGGCCATGTTATTCTTTTATAATCCATCATGTCTAAACTTTGTTTTGTTCCCTTTGAACATGGTAAAATACTTTTCTAGTTCTTGTTCATAACTGCTTTTAAATAAATAAACACACATAGAGATTACTTCTCCTTGTGTATTAAAATAATTTAACTGACCTTTCTGTAAATTCATAAGTGCTTGATAATATTGCTTATGCTGAATCCAAGCATGTTTTTTATTTAATACAAACTCATAACAACATTTAGCTCCTTTTGGAAAGTGCTTAGGTCCAAAAAAATCATATCCTCTGTACTCAAATCTTATTAAAGACCTTTCTGTTATTTTTAATCCAAATCCAACTTGATGTCTCCTAGAACTTACTTTAGCTTTTTTAATATCATACGCGAATGATTTTTTATTCATATCTAACGCAGGAGTATCTGTAAAGTTTCTTATCATTGCATCATCTACATTTACATAACTATATAAGTCTGTATTCTTATCATAAGGTATTCTAGCATAGCAATGTAAAGCTTTCTCACGAAGATAATCTAAATCTGGTTCTATTGCTATCTCATAGACCATAATGTTTTTTAAATTTACCCATACTGTAATCTTCTCCAATTTCAAAGTCACATCCGACTGGAGTACCTGGTATCATGATTCCTCTATCTTTTTGAATCATCTCTTGTAATTTTTCACAATATAACTCAACATCTTCTTCTTTTACTTCTGCAAGAATAGAGTCATGTACAAGAGCAAATATTTTTGCATCCATTTGAGTTTTACGAATGTACTTCTGCATATCTATACCACCAAATAAATTGAGGTCGCTTGATACAGATTGTACAAGAGCATTTACACCAGATCGGATTTCGTGAGAAGCAACTTGCTTATCTCTAGAATGAGCATTAGGTAATCTTCTCTTTCTTCCAAAGAAACTGTAAATCTCTGCGTGTTCTTTGATATATTCTTGTGTGCCATCTAACCACTTCTTTAAACCTTTAAAAGATTTGAAGTAGTCTGCAATAACATCTTTAGCAGCTTCAGGTGAAAAGTATTCACCACTATCTTTAGTAACCTGTTCACTAATCTTCCAAGGCCCAGCTCCATACATTATTCCGAAAGTAACAGCTTTTGCCTGTTGTCTTTCTATTGAAAAGTTCTCAGCAATATCCTCTACATTTCCAGGTAGATTGAATACTTGCTTAGCAATTGTACTATGGAAATTTCCTCCATCTTGAAAAACTTTCATTAGATTTTTATCATTGGCTAAAACCGCTGCACAATAAACTTCTGCTGTTGTTAAGTCCATTGCAACTATTTTATACCCAGGGCGTGCCTTGATACAGCCTTTCACGGTGGGGTTGTCACGCGGAAGCTGTTGCATGTTTAGTTTTCCACTGGACGATAGTCGCCCCGAAGTTGTTCCATGAAGGTTGAAACCTGTACGAAGTCTTGAATCCATGTCAAGATTTGGGATAATTTTATCTAGGTATGTGTTTTTTATCTTTGCTTTCTGTCGAATCTCAAGAATATGTTTTGGTACATCATGTATCTCTCCTAGTTGTCCCAGTACTTCTGCATCTGTGCTATGAGCGCCTGTACCCGTTTTCTTACCCGTTGGGGTTAGTTTCAAATAATCAAATAACAATGCTCTAAGCTGTAAAGTTGAATTAGGATTAAATGCACCATTATCTTCTATATACTTTTTAACTTCAGGGAACTCATATAATTCTGTAATAGCAGCTTGTAAATCTTCGTCCATACGCGTCTGCCCAAACTCTAGTCTTTGTTTGTCAAAAGGTACTCCATTTTGCTCAACATCTTTTAGAAATCTAACTCCTTCTATTAGTAAGTTTTTGTATACTCCATATAATCTTTTATTTGTTAGTAAAGGTGGTTCAAATTTTTCAAACAATAGTAATGTTACTATAGCATCCATAGCTGCATAAGTTTTCATAACTTCAAATGGTATCAAATCATAACTAAAATCCCCTTTAAGGATTCTATTAGTCTTACAATAATTTTCTCTCCACTGGTCTAACTCAGATTCATAATCTCCGAAGGGAGTATGTTTAATTGCTAGAGTTTTTAGACCATGCCTGCCCGGTACTTCATCAAACATGTAATGCATAAGCATTGTGTCTTCAAAATTAGGAAACTCAAAATTGAAATGATACTCAAACCATTGTAAATCGAACTTACTATTATGAAATACTACTCGTTTTTTAGTAAATATTTTTTGCATGAGTTCTTCAACTTCTTCATCTATAATAGAAGTATCTACATACACTCCATGCTCGGCTTTGTGAGACATAGAGAATCCTAGCATATAACCATTTCTAGTGTATAAAGCTGAAGTCTCTGAGTCAAGAGCAATATAATTATTTTCATGCTCATAAGCTTCCTGTAAATATTTCATTGCTGTTTCTTTATCCTGTATTCCATAACATTGTTCATCAGGCAAAGCTCTTTGTTTTTTATCTCCTTTAATATATTTATTAATACTATCAATGGCTTTTTCAAACTGGTCTCTTGCTTCTGGCTTAAATTTTATCATTGCAGGATTGATTAATCCTAAAAACTTTTTATCTATAACTTGTCCATTAAACTCGGTTACAGAAGTCTTTTTAGTATAAAGTTTAAAAGGCTCTGCACCTACTAGTACTAACCAGTCATATTGGTCTATATCTATTTCTATATCTACATCTCCTTTTAGTACTTTTTTAATTGCTGGGTTAGAGCATAAAGCGTACCTATCAAACTCTCCTTCGAGATATGTACTCCAGTTAACACTGGACATCTTTGTTTCTATAACTGCTATTTTCATTTCTTTTCCTTTGGTCTGTGTCGAGAAGAAGATATTTGAAATCCTTCTCTATGATTTAATTTTTCATGTATGTATGCAAACTTTTGTTGGACCTTACGTTTATCTGCCTTCATGCAAATATTACATATGTTATATCTTATATGTTCTCCTGTAAGATTGTCTTTTCTTCCAATCTTATTAGGCTTTCGCATATAACAAGCACATATATCACATTTATACATAATACTTTGCTATTTTTAAGTCTACTTCATTTTGTGTTAGACTACCAGGGTCTTGCCCTTCTGCGAGTGGTATAATTCTGACATCAAATTCTAACTCTATTGCTAGGTTAGCTGCTACTTCTGCTCCTTGTCTTCCTGCAGTGTCTCCATCAAACATTATATCTACTCCTGATACTCCTTGTAGCTTAAGTGAATTTAACTTTTGAGTAGTTACTTTATTCACTCCAAATGCAGCTACTGCATTATATAATCCTTTATCCCATAAATTCATGGCATCTAGTATACCTTCTACTATTACTACTCTACCATTGAGAGGCTTAGCTCTTGAGGGTATGAAAGGAGTTTTTACACCTTGTGGTTGTAATAAGTATTTAGGTTTATTATCTATCATTCTTTGTTGGTCTGTTCCTAAGTATCTTCCTACAAATCCAAATATTCTTTTATCAGCTTTATACAAAGGAAATACAATATAACCTTTATATCCGCCACCATCCCATGTAAAGGCATCCCATTTTTTAAGAGTCTTTGCTTTTAATACTCTACCATTATGAGTCCAATTACCTTCAAATCTTCTTGCAGCAGTAGGCATTTTAAATCCTGTTGTTTGTGAACGAATATCATCTATTTTATTTTGAATACGAGCTATCGCATTTTCTAATCCTGTTTGTGGTCTGCCAAAATGAGTAAACAAGTTACCTTTAAATCCACATGAAAAACAGTTAAACATACCAGTACCCTCATCTATTCTCATAGAAGGGTTAGTATCATCATGTTCAGGATTCAAACACTTTACTACTAAATCTTTTCCTGATTTTTCGTACTGTATGCTTTTATCTCTTAGTAGTTCTTCTGTTGTCATATTCTATATTATATCAAATTTGTGAGTTGTTGTCAAGAAGTTTTTTTCACTAACCATGAACTATCTGAAAATACAGTAATATTTTCTTCTCCATATCTTTCATTAACAAGATTTACTACATCAGGCCATGGAGAGCTATAGTCGTGTCCTGCTATGTATCCTCCCACCTTAACTTTAGGTTCATATAATTCTAAGTCTTGAGTTAAGTCCCATAAAGTATGTTCTCCATCTACATATAAAAAATCTATGGTTTCAGTTGCAAACTTATTGTTTACACGAAAACTAAAATTCTCTATAGTTGTTATAGTGTCGAAATAACTTATGTTTTGTTTATATAATTTTTTGATAGCCCAAGCATAGTTCATTAGAAAAGGGTCTATTGCTACAATCTTATCAAAGAAACCTGAAGCTCCCCACATAAATGTAGACTCTCCTGCATGACTTCCAATCTCTATCATTCTTTTTCCATTCTTGCCTTGCCATTCTTTATCTAAATAGCAAATTAATTCGCAGAGTCCTATTACTTGATGATTTGCACCGCCTCTTTTTTCTAACCAGCTTTTTGGAGGAGTAAATCTCATACTTCCATTACTTATTTGGTCAGCTTCAAACTTCACAATATCGTGCCTTAGGGTCAAAATAGTCAGAAAGTCCACTTACTCCACTAAATGCTCTGTCTGCAGGAAAGAAAGCTCTCCAATCTTTTTCATACAAATCTTCTAAGTAAATTACTTCTTGTCCTAATCTTCTTGCGATTTCATGAACTGCGGTTTTTTGATATACAATTTCGTTTATTACTGCACTCTCGTCCATGCTTAAAGTTAGTTTTTGAGGTTTATATTTACCATACCAAGTATTATGCTTTAAAGCATGCAAAGCAGATAATATTCTTGCTCCTTCATCTTTTCTGTCTAAACAAATTACTAAATCAAATTCATATGCAAATTTTACATAAAAATGTATAGGGTCACTATAATCAGTTATCAATAATGGAATATGTATTTGGTCCCAAGGAACATACTTGTGTGCACATATTTTTACTATGCCTTC
>Ga0209666_1004216_pt1 | contig 10199 bp, 3 predicted proteins | sample SaaInlV_125m_DNA_FD_184679 | JGI IMG/M metagenome (GOLD analysis project Ga0209666, IMG submission 184679) | Marine microbial communities from expanding oxygen minimum zones in the Saanich Inlet - Saanich Inlet SI037_S3LV_10m_DNA (SPAdes)... | ecosystem: Environmental > Aquatic > Marine >...
TATAAAAATATTTGATAAAAAATAGAATAATAACTAAATATATGACTAGTTATATTGAACCCGCTTCATATTTACAATTAATTTTTATGCATATAGGTGGAAGATTTTTGAAATTCAAAGTTACACCAGTACAAGAAAAAATTTTAGATAATAAAATAACACAAGCTCTTATATTTTATTCATTACTACTTTTTAGCACAAAAAGTATGTTAAAAGCATTTATAATTATTGTTTTGTCTTATTTATTATTATTTATATTATTAAATGAAAAATCAGAATATAATTTGATTTCAAAAAAATGGCTAATTGATAATAAATTTATAAAAGATAGTAAATATGTATCTAATATCGATTTATATAATAGTAATTTTAATTATTTAAATAATTAAATATTAATTTCTAAAAATTTATTTTCTTTAGGCCAATAATTCTTATTTGCTCTTGTTTTTACAATTTGATAAATATTCATTAATAAAAATGAACTCATTACTATAATTATTAATATTAATATGAATAATACAACTATATTATTAACATAATGAATTATTATTAGATATAATGATACTAATATTGATAATGTTACAAAATAATTTATTAATATCTCTTTTAATCTTATATCATATGTATTTATATTATCAGACTGATACTTCATTTTTTTATATATATTATTATTATTTTCAATTTCATCATATTTTTTGTATTCTTTTTTTAATAAAGGATTCATTTTATCATAATATGTTTCTTGTTGAAATCTTAATTGATCTATTTGAGCAAAATAACCATTAATAACAATAATTTTATTATATGTATCATCAAGTTTATCTTCATTTGTTAATAATCCATCGGATAAGATAACAGTTATCCAGGTAGTATCTACTTTATTTTTAACAATTTCTTCACCATTAACTGTATCGGTATATGCCATATAATGTTGTAGGAAATTATCCATTCCAACACCTACTCTATAACGAGTTAAATACCTAAAATATCTTTTTTTTCTAAGTTTTGATGTCAAATCATCTAATAATTCTTTATCTCGATCTCCTTTTTGACATATAGTCATGTCTATACTATCAGGTTCGTCTTGTGATACTAATTCTTCAGTTGGATCAGTACAAGAAGTAACATTCAATATTTTATATAATATATTTCTTGCAGTAGTAGCAGTATCAATATCAGTAAAAGACATACTGCTTGGTAAAATTTCCATTTCTACAACCATTCTATTTTCTTGTAAAGTTTGTTGTGGATCAATAAAATGTTCTTCAACTGTAAAAGTTTCTGCTTGTTGAATAAAGTATCTTTGAAATTGCTCTGCTGTTGTAAGAGAACCTTCATTTTGTCTTAATTTTGTTTTATCATATAAATTTCCAGAAGAAATTCTATTTATTTCAAATCTATCAGGGGTTATATCTAATGTATCACCACTAATATATGTATCTCTTAATGCTTCATATATTTCTCTTTTGATTTTATTCTCAAATCTAATTCTTTTACTATTTTGTTTTTCTATCTCTTCTTGATCAAAGAGACTTGTATCACCTATATCTAATATATTTCCAGCGATTTTATAATCTAAATCAAATTCAAAATCAATTAAAAAGGATCTTTTAGCTTCTGGTAATTGTGTATTCTTTAATTCATCTAATAAATTTTTCTTTTTAGCTTCTATATTCGCTTCTTCGGTTTTTTGATTAGCTAAAGCAGTGTCTCTTGCTATTTTTGCTTTTATCTTTTCTTCTTTAGCTTTTCTTTTATTTACTCTTAAAGTCTGTATTAGATTCATATATTCAGATGTATAATTATTATTTTCTTCTTGTAATTTAAGTTGTAGTGCGATAATTAGATCATTTACTATTGATAAACATAAATCTTTTTTTGCTTGTTCAACAATTGAATCATGATATTCGCCTCGTTTATCTTCATTATCTTTTTCTTTTTCTAGTTTATTCGTCAATCTTAAACCTTTTGTTCCTTCTAAACTTTCGTATAATTTATTTAACGTTTCTATTTCTGATAATAGTTCATTATCTTGTAATCTTAATTTTTCTTGATCAGTTAACAGACTATCATACTCTTGTAGTGTTTCTTGTAAATTAATAAGGTAAGCTTCATTAAGTTTTTTCATATATTTTATTCCAGATACATATATTTCATCTAATCTATCTATATTATCTTTATTATTAAATAAAAATTCAACATCATTATCATCTAATATTATTTCGCCATCTACTGGTGTCTTTTGAAAAATTTCACCTAAACCATTATTTAGAATTCCTTTATTTTTTATATTTTGTTTCACCCCATCTTCATCATAATATATTACATCCCCTGCCGCGTCTGCTGTATATAAAACAGTATCACTATCATCAACTACTGAAAATATTTTATAAGTATAATATTTTTTTCCATCAATAGTTTCCGGTCCATATCCAGTAATATCATTTTTTTTTAAATAACCAAATAACCATTTATTACGATTATTTTCTTCATCTTCAATTAAACCTTCTTTAGTTTGTATATCATTTACTAAATTATCAGCCCGTTCCTTATTTATTTTATATTCTTCTCTTTCATTATTTAATTCTACTATTTTACTATTTAAAGTACTATATGTTGAATTAAGTTTAAGTAAATTTCCATTAGCAATTGTATCTAATAATTTTTTTTTTAATTCATCTATTTTTTTTAGCTTATATGTACTAAACTTTCTATGTAAATATGTTTTATTATATTTTAATATTACTACCCCAGAACCACCATTACCACCTTTATAACTTTCTGCTTCACTTGCTACTGCTGCTCCATCGCTTGCTGCTGCTCCATCGCTTGCTGCTGCTGTTGCTGCTCCATCGCTTGCTACTGCTCCATCGCTTTCTGCTGCTGTTGCTGCTCCATCGCTTGCTACTGCTCCATCGCTTTCTGCTGCTGTTGCTGCTCCATCTGCTGTCTCGCTGGTATCTATTTCGCTTGTTCCTCCACCGCCTCCTCCAGAACCTGTTCCTTGATAAGCATCATGACCATCACCTCTTACATTACCCCCTCCCCCCCCTCCCTTTCCACCTTGCCCAGCTAAATTTGTACTTGTATATGCATCATCTTCATCGCAATAAATATATAATTGAGTATTCCGAACAGAACTTAATAGTGATATTCCATGCGAACAAACACCTATCGCACCTCCTCCTCCAGAAAGATAAATATTTTGATCATCATCTAGTAGTTTATCTAGTTCATATGTTGTTTTTAAATTTAAATTATTCATATTTAATAAAATATTTGAACCTTGTTTACCATTTTTATTGCTACTGTTATAAGTACTACTGTCAATAATTTGACTATAATACGCTCTATAACCAGTATTATCTGTTAAAATATTAGTAATAAAAAATCTACCTTCGTCTATAGCGCTAAGATCACCAATATCAATCCTACCACCTCTTCCTCCAGTACTATAATCTACATTACTATTTAATAATAGTCCTGAACCATCTGATTGACTTGTTATTATATTATTATTTATTGTTTTATAATTATCTCTATCTATATAATCATAACTATTTACTATTCCTAAATTACCTCCAGATTTACTTATTTTTATTTGAGTAAGTTCAGGATTTTTATATAAACCTCCGCAAGCAAAATATATAAAATTATTACTTTGTTGATCATCCGAATCCGGTTTTTTTAAATAAGATCCTTTTCCTGATTTATCATTTTCATCCCCTTCTCCAGCAACATATCCAGTACCTCCTTTACCAACACCTATTCTATAAATTCCTGGTCCAAATATATAATTACTTTTCCTTATAATAGCTCCTCCACTGCCTCCTGAACCAGTTTCAACATTATTAGGGGGGTCAAAATCACTAATTGTAAAGCTTTGTCCAGCAGAACCACCTCCAACTATTATAATATCCATTTCTACCCCTTGTTCTACAATTTGTTCAAGAGCAACATCATCACCAGTACTAGTTATTTCATAAGAATCTCCAAAATATGATGGAATATTTAATTCATATTCTGTAAAATCACTAATTCCATCATTTGTTAATACTATAATATTGAAAGTTTCTTCACTTTCATCATATTCACTGTAAAAACTATCATATATTGTATTATTTTGAGTACTAAATAATAGGGGCGTTAATACATAATCATCACCTGAATTTGCTATTAAATTAAAACGAGTACTATTATATTCTGGGGTATTACCATCATAACTAGTAATTTTTCTTAATGAAATCTGATTCTTAATATTATCATTATCATATTCTATATTTATTATTTCATCAATATTTTGACTTAATGCTTCTGTATCTGTGCCATCATAATATCCATCAATATCAAGAATTTCTTCGGTTGAACCAATAATATTTTTTATTTGTTGATCAGTAAATGTACTTTTTAATTCTGTCAATAAGGTTTTTACATCTTCTGAAGTAGCTGAAACAGAAGACGCTTGATCTTCAGGAACCGCGTCATAATAATTTTCAATTATTATAAAATTATTAAATAAATTACTAAATAAATTAGTTTTTTTATGTTCATGATTACTACTATTAACATAATAATTTGAAGAAAAATATAATATTATACTTATAATTAATAATGTTATTGCTACAGAAATATTTACATTTATTAAATTTGTTATTGAAAAAGTAAAAAATATTATTATTAAAACAAATATACAAATATACATAATTATATTTACTTGGTTTAAATATGACTTATCTCTTTTAATTGTATAATCAAGTTTTTTTATTTTTTCTTCATTATCTATTAAATTTTTATTAATATTATGTAAATCTTTTTTATATTTTATTGCTTCATTTATTTTTGCTTGATCAGTTGTTATATAACCAGTATTATATATCTCCTGTATTTTTGTATTCAATCTTTTAAATTCATCATCATAACTATCACTACTAGTATCTAAACTTTTTATTTTTTTATTTAATTTATTTATTTCTTCTTGATTTTTTTTTTCTATAACCTTTTGTTTTTTTTTTGTATTTTCAACTATACTTAAAATAGAAAAATCATTTTCTTCACTATTTATTAATAATTCAAAATTTGCGAATATATAAGGGTATTCGTTTACAATAATATCGTTAATTTCAGGAATTTTTGATTCATAATTTACTTTTTTATAATAAAAATATATAGCTTTAGAAACATGATAATTAAGTAGTAATTTATAAAATTTATGTAAATATGATTTTGTTAATAATGCATAATAATCTAATTTATTTACATCAAACATCAAATAATTTTTATTAATTATATAATTGTTTAAGAATGTTATATAATCGTTATTATCGTCTGATATCAAAACATTATCTACTTTCAAATCTTTAATACCATTTGGTATAACAATATTTTTATATCCACTTATATCTTGTTCAGTTTGTAATTTAAATTTAAGTATTTTTTTTTCTGTTAATTGTTCTATAATTTTATTACTAGTTATTTGAGAATTTTTAATTTCATATCTCATTTTTATTTCAAATTCATATTCATATAAACTTTTATTATCTATATTTTCTTTATCTTTTATTATTTTAGCTAAATTTCTATAATATTCTATTATAAAATCAAATATCATAGAATAATATTTAATTACAGGCAAAGCATAATAAGATAAATCTATATCTATTGAACCAATTGTATTTTCATTATTTAATTGAAAATCGTCTAAATAATAATTAATTTTATCTTTTAAAATATCATTTTTATTAATATCTATTATATCTTTATTTAATAATTTAAGAATATAATTATCAACACTACTATTATAATCATTTAATTTTAAAATATATTGATTTTTCAATAATTTATTATATAAATCCTTAATATTATAATTTTCAAGATAAAAATTCAAATAATTCATAGTTTCTCCTCCTATATCGCCCATTATTGGATTTATTATTTATTCTATATTTATACAATATATATTATATATAAAAAATAATCTATTTATTTTTAAAATAATTTTTTGAATATTTCCAATAACTTTTTTTCGAATCTCTTCTTACCTTTTTATTTATATCTTTAAATAAATAATATAATAATATTAATAAAACAATTATTGTAATTAAAAAATTTATTGTGTATCCAAAATAATTAAAATGTGAAACATAAATATAAAAAATTCCTAAATATATTGATAAATGTATAAAGAATTTATTTAAAGCATTTAAATATAGTAAATCGTGTTCAGTTGTATTTAATTTGGATTCTATTATGTAATCATATAGATTATTTTTATTATCTATTTTTTCATATTTTATTAATTCTTTTTCTAAATTTGGATGTACTTCATCATAATATGTTTTATAATTTGATGATTCATTATATTCAATATTTAAAAAATCAAATATTTGATTTAATATATTTTTAATTACAAAAATATTATTTGATATTAATCCTATTTTATCATTTTTGATAAATGTTTTTAATTCATCTAACTTGCTTGGGTCATAATTTAATAATTCATCTTCTAATATATTCTGTACATCTGAAGAATCTATATATGATGGTTTAGTATCATCGGTATCACTATCTAAATGTATATATACTATATATTTAGCATAAATAGTATCTAATAATTTTCTTTTATTTTCAGAGTCATCATCTATAAATAAAGTATCTAGAATATTTTTTAATGTTAATATTTTAATAATATGTTCTTCTAATTTTAAATATGAAGGCGATGGTAATATTTTCAATTTAAATTGAATGTAATCTTCATTATCATTTTTTTCAGCATTTTCAACAATTATTCTATTTTGAGGTAATTCTAATAGATATGCTATATCATTTTCTAATATATTATAAAACTCATCATCTAATTCATCATCTAATTCTATATCTATAACATTTATAATTCTAACATTATATGTATACGTTTTTTTTTTTTGAATATTTTTAATATTAGTTATTTTTTCTTCTAAATTATTCTTTTGATTTCTAAGTGTTGATATTCTACTATCTATATCATTTTTTTCTTTTTCTAAGATGGTTTTTTCATCTTCATATCTACTAATAATAATATTAGCAGCATTTTGTTCTTCTGTTCCCTGATTTGGATCATCCCTTTGTATCCTAAAATCTGCTATCTCTTTGCTTCTTTCGTTATAGTTTTCTCTATAACTTAATAAATTGTCTAAAGTGCTTACTATATTTCCATTTAAGATATTTATATTTGTATCTATTGCTGCTTTTGCAGTATCTATATTTTGATTTATTTCATCTAAAGCATTTATTTGAGTTTCAATTAAATTAATTTCTTTTTTAAAATTATCTATATCTTCTTCTTTATTTCCTTTATCTATTATTTTTTCTCTAATATCTTTAGCATACCTTAAAATTTTTGGTTTTATATCATCATTAATTAATCTTTTTAATTTTTCAATTTCAGTATCTATTTCAGTATTCTTACTATATAATGCTGTATAAAATCTATTCAAATCTTTATTTAACTGGTTGAGTTTATTGTAGTTATCTCCAGCAATGATTAAACTTGTTTCTAATTCTATAATTATTCCATCACTAGCGTTAGTATAGTTTTGTATTAATGATTGTGTATCTTCTATTTCTTTTTCTATATCAGTAATATCATTAATTAATTTAGTTATTTTAGTACTACTATCAGTAATTGTTGCTAATAATGATTCATTATATCCAGAATCATCCTTATTTAAACTATCATAATCAGTAATCATACTAGTAATAATAGTTTGAATACAATTTACACTACTATCATCTCTTACACTACTATCATCTCCACAATTTCCGAAACTATCAAAATAATGCTGAATAGTTTTTCTATCTGTTATTACTCCATTGGCATCTGGATCGGCAAAATCTAAATTTTGATTTTCAAATGTGCTTGTATCCATTAAACTTAAATAATATGTTTCATCAATTCTATATTCAGAAACAGATGTTGTCTGAAAAGTTGATGAAGGGTCAGTTGATGAAGGGACAGTTGATGTAGGGTCAGTTGATGTAGGGTCAGTTGATGTAGTTACTACTGTACCAGGAGTATTTTCTGTACCTTCAAAATACTCATAATAATCATTTTTGAATAATTTTAATACAAAATAAATAAATATCAAAAATATTGTTACAACTATTGATAAAAATTTATTAGTTTCTACTGAATAATAATTAAATAATATAACATTTAATAGAAAAAATGTAATAATTGTATAATATATAAATATAGTTATTGTTTTAATCTTATCTTTAATATTAATATTAATATTATCTTTAAACATAATATCTATATCTCTTTTGTTTTCAATATTTTCATTTATTTCTATTAATTTATCATTAATTTCATTGAAATTACTTATTTTTTCAGATTCAGATAAATCATTCTTTACATTAGTAGCAGTTATAATATGTTTAGCTTTCTGTAATAATGTTTTATAAGTATTAAATAAATATTTAAATTCTATTATTTTTGTACTTATTTGATTAACAATTTTATTTTTAAATTTTATTCTAAAAATAGATTTATTATCATTAATATAGTAATAATATGCTAATAGTATATTATAATTAATCAAAGCAGTATAAAATCTAAATTCATTTTTTTTATATTTATAGTGAAATATACCATAAACATTTTTATTAAAATCATTATTATTTATAATTATATTATTAAATAAATAATTAAATGTTTCCGATATTGTAGTTTGATTATTATTGATATTATTATAATTAATATCAACAATATTACTTGTTATCATAATATCATTACATATTGGTTGTCCATCACATACAAATTTAAGTTTATGTAAATAGTTATAACCATCTATTTGATTAACATTATCTTCTTTAGTTTTATAATAATCTGCTGTAACATCTGTTAAAAAAACATATTTTTTAATATCATTTGATGCTAAATTTGTTAAATAATAATTCATATCATCATCGCTATACTTTTTATAATTATTATCATCTAATGTAAAATCAGTATCTTGAGTAACATTTATTTTTTTTAAAAATATATCTCTTAAAATTAAAGCATTTGAATAATTATCCCCATCACTGATATTTAAAATTCCTTTTTCATTTTGTATTAATATATTATTAAAAAAAAGGTTTCTTATATTATCTATTTTGATATCTGATAAATTACTTATTATACGAATAGTACTTGTTATTTGACTAGTACTTTCCATAATATTTTATATCTTTATTCTATAAATTACAAATTTTTTATTTATAAATTAAATTAAACAATAATAACTTAACGTCGTAGAATACTATTGAAATATTCGTCATGATTTTCATTATTATACTCAGTTGTATTATGTTTATAATAATTATCAAATAAATAATGTTCTTCATATTTATTTTCATCATTTATAATTAAACCATTATTATATTCACTAATACATTCATAATCATTTTGAATATTTTTAAATGGTAATTGATAATTATATGATTCATCATAACAAGAGAAATCAGTTTTTTCACATTCCCATCTATTTAAATCTTCAACAAATATTAATTTTTCATTACTTTCACAGCCAAAATTATTAAGATAAGACATATTTTTTTCTTTCAATTTTTCCTTTGCTTTATTAAATTTACCACTATTTTTTTTATTACTAATATTAACAATTCCTTTATGTATATTTTCATCATTTGTATAACAAATTTTTGTATTATTTAATTTATAAATTATATCTAAAGAATTATATTTAAAACAAGGTTTTGTATCATTTTTAATACAAACTTTGCGATAAACTTCAGAACCATCTTCATTTATATATCCAACTTTTTTATTGATACCATAACATCCACCAATTTCATCTGTAATTGTATATGAACCATTTTCTTCTTTATATTCAGGTTCTTGTATACCTTCATATTGATCTCTATCGCCTGTATAATCATTATACGAACCATCATGATACAATTGACCATCTATATATTCTGGTTGTTGTCCTATTGTTTCCTCTGTATCAATAACTTGTTCTTTTTCTGGAGTACAATTGGTTATAAATATATTATCTATATCATCTTTTTCTAATGCTACCTCATATATTCTAAGATCTCTTAAACCTCCTTCAAATGATATTATATTATTTAAATCTTTTGTATTATTATCAATATCAGTTTTGATTCCTCCAATATATAATGTTTTTTTATCATATTTAAATTTTGATGTGTAACAA
>Ga0209666_1004219_pt1 | contig 10198 bp, 8 predicted proteins | sample SaaInlV_125m_DNA_FD_184679 | JGI IMG/M metagenome (GOLD analysis project Ga0209666, IMG submission 184679) | Marine microbial communities from expanding oxygen minimum zones in the Saanich Inlet - Saanich Inlet SI037_S3LV_10m_DNA (SPAdes)... | ecosystem: Environmental > Aquatic > Marine >...
CCTCCCCCCCCCAGTTCCCCGCTCCGCTGCACCGTTCCAGCGCGGGCGCCGCCCTTGCGCGCACGCGGCGGCGCTAACACCTATAGTAGACACGCGCGTGTGTGCGTGTGCGTGTGCGTGTGCGTGTTGTAAGCAAGCAAGGCAAGCGTTACCCAATAAAATCCTTCTGGCGGAGGTACAACTACAACGGGGTCGCCACACACACACACGCGCGCAAACACGCAAACACGCAAACGCCAAAGGACGCGCGCGATGCGGATCCCCTACTTTTTGTCCGCGCAGCTGGACGGAACGCAGGAGCAGGTCGGCAACCCGAAGGACACGTCGCGCCTGGAGGGGTGGATCGGCCTGATCGTCTTCAACGTCTTCGTGTGGGTGACCGTCGTGGCCCTGGACATCCACCTGCTCGCGTTTGAATTCAACGACCCCGGCACGCAGGTGCACGTGCTGCAGATAGCCGCGCTCGCCTCCGTGAGCGCCGCCGCCTTTACCGTCTCCCTCTTCACGCTCATGCACTACTGCAGCGACGACCGGCCGTTCTCGTCGGGCGACGGCAAGGAGGCGCGCACGCTGCCGCCGTTTGCGACCGCGCTCATCTCGGGAGGGCTCAAGGCGACCCTCGGCTTCTCGTACCTCCTCCTGCTCCTCAACAACGCCCCCGACCTGAACCGCGACAGCCCGGCGCTCAAGATCCTGGTGGCGCAGGTGTGCCTCAAGCACTTTGGCTCCGCGATGGCGCTCGCCAACGCGCGCCTGCACGTCTACACCTCCACGCGCGTGGTCAGCGCAACGGCCTGAACGGGGGCAGAGCGCGTGGGTGCGCATGGGCGGTCGGGAGCGTGTGGTCGGGAGCGTGTGGTCGGTAGCGCGTGTACCAACCCTTTAAACGTTCTGACACACTTTGCGCGCCGGCCCTTTGCAACTTGCGATGTCAACGGTTGGCCGCACTCACTACATGGGGGGCGACGAGGTGCACTATTGTCAGGCGTGCCACCTGCCGACGAGCCGCAAGTGCAGCGCTTGTCAGGTGTGCGTCTTCTGCTCGGTCGACTGCGAGGAGCGCGCGGCCGGCGCGTCGCGCGCGCGGATCGCGTGCGCGGAGCACCAGAAGCGCACGCGCGCGCCCGAGAACCTGGGCGCCTCGGCGGCGCACTTTGTGATGCTGCCGGCGACGCCGCTGAAGCTCGCCAAGGCGCCGGCGTCGGCAAAGTCGCAGGTGCTGTGGGAGGCGCTCTTCCACGGCGCGCAGCACTACATGTACCTGCTGCTCTCGTGCTCCTCCTCGGTCGTCCACGAGCGGAGCGCCTTCGGCATGGCGGTCGTCATCGCCGACGGCGAGCGCCTGAGCGCGGGGTGCCAGCGCTGCGCCTTCCCCATCGGCAAGCGGAGCGACGCGGCGGCGATGGTGGTCGGCAACATGGGCGCGCTCGCGGACGCGCAGCTCGTCGACTCGCCCGTGCAGCGGGCGATGCTCGTCTCGGGAGTCGTGCAGCTCAAGCCCGAGCCGATGGTGCACTTTGACGCCATCTACCTCGCGCGCGACGGCAAGAAGGACGCGTGGACCATCCGTGGCATCAAGCCGATGTGGGCGCAGGAACTCAAGGCGACCGAGGAGGAGTTTTTATACAAGATGCACTACCGGCCCTCTGGCCACACGCCTACGAAAACGCGCCACGCGCTCGCGCTCCTGGAGCGCGCGCTCCTCACGCCAACACAAACGCCCCCTCCAAGGTCGGGGACCCCGGCGCCGGCGCCAGGGGCGGCGACACCGGCGCCAGGGGCGGCGACACCGGCGCCAGGGGCGGCGACACCGGCGCCGGGGGCGCAAGGCCAAGCACCGCCTCGATCTCCTCGTCCAGCGTCATCAACGGCACCGGCCCCGCCGACGTGGGAGGCGCTTCGGGCGCAGGCACAGGCGGAGGCGGAGGCGACGACGGAGGCGCCGGCGTGGACGGTGCAGCTGCGGGAGGCGCTTCGCCAGGGCTCGTAGCGGCCCCCTCCTCCGCTTCGAGCACCACCTCCGCCGCCTCCGCCGCCTCCGCCGCCTCCGCCGCCTCCGCGTCAAGCACCGCCTCCGCCGCCCCCGCGTCAAGCACCGCCTCCGCCACCGCCTCCTGAATCACCGCCGTCTTCACCGTCTCCATGATCGCATGCACCATCGCCTCCGCCGCCTCCACCTCCGGCGCCGCCTCCATCGCCTCCACCTCCGGCGCCGCCTCCTTCGCCTCCTTCGCCTCCACCTCCGGCGCCGCCTCCGCCTCCTCCCCAACGGGCTCAAGCGGCGGCGGCGGCGGCGGCGATGGCGAGCGCGCGCGCGGCGCCTTGGCCTTCGTCTTCTGCACCTCGCACACCTCCACGAACACCGGGTAGTGGTCCGAGAGGCCCACCTCGCCCTTGGCGGCGTTGTGCGGGTTCTTGAGCTGCAGGATGCCGCCTCCGATCAGGAGGCGGTCGTTGGCGTGCGTGTCGACTAGCACGTTGTCAAAGTTTTGGTGGCCGCTCGTGGTGGCCGCGTCCTTGGGGATCTTGCTAAGAAAGCCGCTGCCGAGCATGTTGTACTGCTCGTTCCCGGGGTAGGTGTTGAAGTCCCCAGCGATCAGGTGCGTGGGCACCACCTTGGCCTCCTTGCTCGGCTTGAACGGCTGCTGCATGCGGTACTCGCTCGTGTCGAGGGCCGAGTAGTTGCGCAGCAGCGCGGCGATCTGGCTGTCGCGCGCGTCGATGCGCTTTGAGGGCGGCAGGTGCACGCTCGTGAGCACAAAGTCGCGGTCGGCCGGGTCGGCGAAGCGCGCGTCGTGCAGCCGCACCTGCAGGGGCGCGTAGTCCAGCTCGGTCGCGCCCACCTTGCGCAGCGTGTTCCAGCCCTTGAACTCGACCGGGCTCTTGACGAAGCAGACGTGCACCTCGGCGCCCGCCCCCACCATCTTGCCGTCCTTGCCCGACTTTTGCGAGCTCACGGCCGTCCAGAACGAGCCCTCCTCCGTCGCGATCTCCAGCATCGCCGCGAAAGTCTCCACCTTTTCGTTCATCACCTTCTCGGTGCCGGGCACCTCCTGCAGCACGATGACGTCAAAGTCGGCCATCTTGGCCGCGAGGGTGAGCCACTTCTGCGCCAGCTCGGCGCCCTTGTGCGTGCCCTCGTGCCCCTCCGCCTCGTCGGCGTCGCCGCGGCCGGACGCCTCGGCGTACGCCTTGTTGGCGCTGCCCAGGCGCAGCTTGCACGCGTTGAAGCTGCACACGCGCAGCCGGTGGTGCGCGTCCACCGTCACGGGCGAGCCCGGCCGCGCCTGTGGCTCCGGCGCCTCGGGCGCCTCGGGCGCCTCGGGCGCCTCGGAAGGCGCGGGAGGCGCGGCGGCGGCCACGAGCTGGATGAAGGCTGCCGCGCGCTCCTCGCGGTCCTTGCGCGCCGCCTGCTCCTCCGGCGTCATCTCGGGCACCGCCTCGCCCCCCTCCGCGACGGGCGGCTCCGGGCCGAAGATGTCGGCGACGGCCTTGGCCGCCTCGGGCTCGGTGGCGGACCTGGCCGCGACGAGCGCCGCCGCGTGCGCCAGCTGGATCTCCCGCTTCATCGCCATGAGCTTTTCGATCATCACGGCGCGGTCCGCCGAGACCGAGGTGATCGACAGGGCGTGCTTCTTGCCGAGCCCAAAGTACAGGTCGGCGAGCTCGTCGTCCGTGAGACGCTGCAGCTTTGCCTCGGCGACGTACCGCAGGTCGCACGCGATCCAGTCCTTCACCTTGGACATTCGCCCCGAGTCCGCAAAAGGAATTTACCGTAACACGCACGCACACGCGCCCAAACCGCGACCCGGTTAGCGACAACGGCTGAAAAACGCGCCTCACAACTTGCAAAGTATGATCTCGTACGCCGCGGTTGACGGAGGCGGTGGGCGCTGCGGGTTGAGCCTCGCGGCCCACTCGACCTCGTCGTCGTCCGTGAACTCGGTGCCGATGACGCCGCAGGCCGTCAGCGCAAAGCGGAGCCGGGAGTGCTTCACGCGGTCCGAGAGCGCGAGGAACGCGCGCTGCGCGACGAAGGCGTCGCTCCCGTCCTCCTCCCCGTAGTGCTGCATGGCGACGCACACGCGCCCCGTCCGCTCGTACATCTGCAGCGACCCGATGGGATCGGCGAGCACCCGGTTGAACTCGTCGCAGCGCGCCCTGCTCCTCACGCACGTCGCGGCCGTCTCCGCGTCGGGGATTCGGGCGAAGTCCATTTGGTGGTTGGCCCGTGGATCGTGAACACGGGCGAGTCGAGTCGGTGGGGGAGGGGGGAGGGGGGGGGTAAGAAGTGGAAAAAAAGAACCTCGACAAACGTTGTTACGGGTGCGAATGTTTGCTAACCCCAGCCCACACCAAACCGCGTTCGCTGAGCACCGGCACGACTCGCCCTTACAACCCCCCCCCACCCCCTCGCGCGGCACCAGCGCGCGCCGGGCGCGCGCGACGCGACACCCCACCTACGGGTGCAGCTCGAGCCACTTCCTCGCCCGCTCACGGTAGACGTCCACCGAGTCGAGGCACGCGCACTTCCCCATCTCCTTGTACCAGCGGGTGGCCTCCTCCTCGTTCTTGTCAAACCCGTGGTGGCCGCACTCGTTGGCCCACCCGAGCACGGAGCACGCGTGCTCCGAGCCGAGCGTGGCCGCGAGCGTGATCATGGAGATGCCGCGGATGTGGCTGCGCTCCACGCCCGAGCCGTTGATGTACGCGACGCCGCACGAGGTGGCCGCGGGCGGGTCCCGCCCGTCGGCCGCCTTCTTGAACCACTTGAACGCCTCCCTCGGGTTCTTGGCCAGCCCGCGCGTGCCGTCGCGGTACGAGAAGCCGAGGCGCCCCATCGCATGCGGGTCGCCCTGCTCCGCCTTTGCGTGCAGCGCCTTCACCTGCGTCTGGTTCGCCTTGGCCTTCCTCCACGCGGCCGACGTCTCCACACCCAGCAGGCCGCTCTCGACCAACCGGGCGATCGCGTTCTTCACGTGCGTGGCCGGGACGATGCGCTTTCCCATGTCCACGTTGGTCACGGGCGACTTGACCATCACCTGGTCGGCCTTGCGGTTGAAGTACTCCTCAATCGCCGCGCGCTCGTAGAGCTTCCCGTCCTCCGCCTCCACCGGCTCAAAGAAGAGCTCGTACGTGATCGGGCACGTCCAGTCCTCTGCGATGTCCTCCAGCACCCGTCGCCGGCGCTCGTCCGGGTCCTCGGGCCGCCTCTGCTTGTTCTCCTGCCGGTTCTCCTCCGTGCGCTCGCGCCGCTTGCGCGTCTCCGGCATCCTGGCCTGGCGAGTCGACACACGCGCGCGCGCGTGAGTCGTGAGGACGGGGGGGTCGACAAGCGGGTCAAGGGGTGGGTCGCGTGTGTCAGCCGAGCGCACCGCAATCGTTTGGCGCGCCTCTCCCCTCCACCGCATGTGTGTGTGCGCGCGCGCGCGCGCGCGTGTGTGTGTCGTTCCGTGCCGTGTCGCTAGTCTCGGGTCACAAATCGCCAATAAAAATGGGCGCTATTTTATGCAGCCCACCGCGGCCGCCCACGCGGCCCACGCGGCCCACGCGGCCCACAACGCCGCCCACGCGGCCCAGAACCACGCCACGTCCAACCACAACCACCTGGTCAGCGTGCACTACCCGGAGCACGCGCCCCCCAGCCTGCCGCCCCGCAAGCGCAACTGCGGCTGCACGCTGGGGCTGCTCGCCCTGCTTCTCGTGCTGCTGTTTATAACGCTCCTCGCGCTCGAGTCGCCCTTCATCGCGCTGGAGAACTCGCGCATCGCGTCGCGCATGCGCGCCGCGCCGTACCGCCACGACCACCCGCCCACGCCGGCGTCCGAGCCGGTCTTGCTCGGGCTGTGGGACGAGCGCAAGACCATCACCTCGCTGCAGCTCATCGTGTGCCTCAGCCTCGCGCTCGGCGTCGACGAGGCGAACATCGCCGTCGTCCCAGAGGGCTCCTTCTTCTACCGCGTCACGTTGGTCCACGAGGGCGTGTGGGTCGTGGAGGCGATCAACGCGGAGGGCTCGGTCTTCCTTGACGCGCTCAACGCGCAGGCCGCGCGCTTCGGCGCGCAGCTCGTCGTCAGCCACGTCGCGCACCAGACCCGCGACGCGTCGCCCACCTCCTCCTCCACTCCACTGCCCTAAGCCCTACGCCCCACGCCGGTTCAAGTCGCAGAGGCACGCACCCCGACTTTTGAACTGCGAAACGAGGGCAAGCGAGCGGTGCACGCCGTGCCCAACACGCGAGGAAAGGGGCGGAGGGAGGGGGGGGCACGAGGCGGCGGCGCACGGAAAACTTCGGATGAGCGACTTGCGGCCGTCAAAGGCGGTCAACCGACAGGCCTCCTGGTTGTACTCGCAGATGCGGTTCTCGCCACCGGCCAGTCGGACAAACCTGCCGCGCGCGCGCGCGCGATGCAGGCGCGGGTGAGCGCCGCGCGGGTGAGCGCCGCGCGCGCACGCCGCGGTGTTTGACCGGCCTCGGCTCGCTCAACGATCCGCTCAAGTAGCTTGCGCGACGCGCGTCGCGCGGGCGAGAAGACGACTGCGGAGAGGGTGCCGTGGCGTGAGCGAAAGCGCACGCGGGAGCGGGGGCGCCGATTCGGGCGTCGCCGTGGCGCACCGATCTCGAGGCCGAACGCGAGCGCGAGGCACGCGCAAAAGATGGCGATGCTGCCAAGCAAACGGGCGCGGTCAGCGCGCGCATCGGGCGCGCATCGGGCGCGCATCGGGCGCGCATCGGGCGCACGAAAACGTCTTGCCGAAGCGGCGCGGGGTACTGCGCACGCAGCAGCGCGCGCGTGAGTTGCACGGTTTCAAACGGTCCCGAGTTTGTGCGCGCGCGTGTGCCTGATCAAAACTTCCGAGTTGCTCGTCTCCCAGCCGTAGCGCTTCATGATGGCCGGGCGCTCCGTCTCCCAGCTGCCGCGGTAGATGACGCGCGCGGCCGCCTTCATGAAGGCCACGTGGAATTCCAACTGCTGCGCCGACCTGATGGGGTGGCGCTGAACGTGAATGGAGGGCGCAGAAAATGCGCGGTGTTGGTGCTGCAGCACACCGCTCAAAGCCGCGCTGGTCCACGCGCGTGAGCAGCTTCTGCAACGTTCGGTAATTCACGTCGCCCTGGAACTCGTCTCCGGGCAACCACACGCCAAGCCCCTCGATCTCGTCCTGCGTGGCGTCCTGGTTCACCTCCTCCTTGCCGTCGTCCTCCAGCGCGCTCTTGAAGGACAGCGCCTCGATGCGCCGGAGGCGCGCGGCGTCGAGGCGCTCCACGTGCGCCTCAAACGACTTGAAGAGCGCCTCGTTGATGAGCAGGCCCTCGTGCGCCGCCTCCGGGTCCTCCGGGTCCTCCGGGTCCTCCGGGTCCTCCGGGTCCTCCGGGTCCTCCGGGTCCTCCGGGTCCTCCTCCCCCTCCCCCTCCTCCTCCCCGCCTTCCCCGTCCGGCGCCGGCGCCGGCGCCGGCGCCGGCTCCTCGGGCAAGAAGGTGCCCAGGTCGGCGTCCTCGCGCGCGCGCTTTCTGCCAGGGCCGGCGCGCTCAAGGCGCACCGTGCAGCACGCGCAATCCGCGGGGTGGCCCTCCAGCGGCATGGAAAATTGCGTGTTAGTAAACAACCCGGTTTCACACCCAACGCGGACTTAGCGAAGCTGGCGCGATTTAGGGCCTCGGGCGCGGTCCAAAGAGGCGCCTCCAGAGCCGGATCAGCAGCGCCCTGACGACGCGCAGCGGCAGGCCGAGCACGCGCCGAAACCTGCGCAGCGCCGTTGGCGGCGGCGGTGGCGGCGTCTCCGACAGGTTCACCTCCCTGGGCGCGCCAACCACGACCACGTCCGGCATCGCGACGCGGTCGGCAACGGTGCTCACTACTCGACAAGCGGTGCGCGATAGCGCGCCCATCCCGGCGGCCGCATGGGCGCCCGACCGCCTTGACACGCGCGCGCCTTTGCAACTTGCGCACCCGGCACGCACCAACCAACCAGGTGCCGGGGCTGCCGCGATGGCCCTCGTGCCGCTGCCGGCCCGCGCGTACGACTCGTTCGTAAAACTGGCGACCCTCAACACGAAGCCCCTTCCCACGAAGCCACTGGTCCCCATCACGGGCATCCTCGGCCTGCTGCCGGCGGAGCTGGTGGACGCCGTGTGCGCCGCCGTGCTGCGCGTGGACTCCAGCTGGTTTGACGCGTTCACGCGCACGTGCCGAGGCGTGCGCCGCTCGGTCAGCCCCTCCACCGCGATCGAGTTCGTCGTCCGACGCTGCTCGTACATGCTGCCCGGCCCCGCCCTCGTGGCCAAAACGTGCTCGTACACGGAGCACATGAAGCTCAAGATGCGCAACCGCCTGGAGCTCTACTCGCTCAGCGCGCTGTTTGATTGCGGTGCGACGCACTGCGTCAGCCCCAACCAGGCGTGCTGCCGCGACCGGCGTCGCAGGCTGCAATCGAAACCCCTCGATATGGGCGCGGGCGTCCGCCACAAGCCGCACACCCTCTTGGACGAAGCGATCGCCGGGCGCGCCTCGTGTCGCGTCGACGTGGCCGCGCAGGGCCGGGCGCTCATCCTCTGCGGCACGCCTGCGGGTGCGGTGATCCGCGAGGGCGACGACGTGCGCTTGGCGACGTCGCGCCGCGCCGAGGTGTTCGTGCCGGGCCGCGAGCTCGCGAGCGTGCACCTGGCGACCACCGCCAGGGCGGAAGCGCGCGGCGCCGCGGTGTGGGCCGCGGCGGAGGGCGATCGCGTGGCCGTGTGCCTGCGGGACCCCGCCCACCCGTCGAGGTACACCGTGAAGCTGTGGGGCGAGCACGGCCGCGACTTTCTCGGCGAGCACACGCTGGAACCCGTGACCCTCGGCGTGCCGCTGCTCAACGTGGTCCGGATGTTCATGCGCAAGGGCGCGGTGTGGCTGATGCTGACCCGCATCCTCGACTTCCACGACGAGGAGTTGCAGTTTGTGCGCGTCGTGATCGGCAACCCGTGCTCAACGCTCTTGCGCCGCACCGTCCTCGGCATCATGGCCAGCGTGAGCGTGGCCACGGCGTCGGGCCACGTGGCCTTCCTGGAAAGCGACCGCCAAGAGCAGGGCGTTTGCACGGAGCGCGTCGTCGTCTTTGACCCGGACCTGGTGCAGACGCACCGGATCACCGAGGCGTTTGAGGTGGGCGAGTACTCGGGCGAGCCCAACGTGCTGGCGATCGCGCCCAATGGCCGCGTCATCGTGATGCTGATGCGCGACCGGGCCGAGGACTCGCCGTTCCACCGCGGCCACCCGGTCGTGGTCATCTACCAGCGCGAGGGAGACGCGACGGCCTGGAAGGTGCGGGTGAACGGCGAGCTTTCGCTCTTGAACGACGCAGGCCCGACTCAGTGGGGCTGGGACGCGCTCAGGGGCGGCCCCATATCGGACATGGTCTTCTCGCCCAGCGGCGACACGCTGCTCGTCATGGTTGCGGAGGACCAGCAGGGCGACGATGAGCTGTCAAGCGGAATCATCGCGTTCAACGTGGAGGAGGCGCTGCGACTCGGGCGCATCCTGAAGATCGGCACCAAGTTCGCAACGGTTGGCAGTGGCTACATGCCCACTCAGCTGGTCTGGTCCGACGGGATCTTCCTGTGCATGGCCGGCGACGAGGGAGTGGCGCGCGTGGGCCTTTCGGCGTGACGCGCCATCCACCCGCGCACGCCGCCAAACTCGCGCAGAATGCCCGGTGGGCCGCGCAGCTCGTCGTCGTCGGCCGTTTCCGCCGCCGCGAGCGGCGCCAGAAGCGGAGGCGCCGTCGCCGGCGCCGGCGCGGGCGCGCCATTGATGAGCGCGTCAAGCTGCGCGAGCACCGGGTTGGGCGCAAGCGGCGGCGGCGCCGCCGCCGCCGCCGCCGTCTCCTGCTCGTGCTCCTGCTGCGGCTGCTCAAGCCGCGGCGCCTTGGGCGGCCCGTTGATCAGGAAGTCCAGCTGCGCGAGAACCGGGTCGTCGTGTACGCGCTTCGTGGCCTTGCGCGTGTGCGCGCGTGCGCGCGTGTATGAGCGTGTGTAGTCGTGTGCGCGCGTGCGCGCGCGTGCGCGTGTGTAAGCGTGTTAGCGCCCACCCCTCACCTTCTTAAACCCCGTGGCCAAACGCGCGCACGACTCGGGCGCCGACCAAGCCGGCGCCGGATCGGGCGCGGCGTGTGTCGACTCGGGACGAGACGGGGGAGGGGGGAGGGAGGGAGGGGA
>Ga0209666_1004221_pt1 | contig 10196 bp, 10 predicted proteins | sample SaaInlV_125m_DNA_FD_184679 | JGI IMG/M metagenome (GOLD analysis project Ga0209666, IMG submission 184679) | Marine microbial communities from expanding oxygen minimum zones in the Saanich Inlet - Saanich Inlet SI037_S3LV_10m_DNA (SPAdes)... | ecosystem: Environmental > Aquatic > Marine >...
CTGACCATTTTGCTTCAGGTAATCCGTTTGTATATGATTTTCCGTCAAATGTTAAGACTTGTTTTCTATTACTTCCCTCAGAAAAACTTGCGTGTATCCAACCTGAGTTAGGGTCTTTATCTTCTTCTTTCCAAAACTCTAAAATTAATTGGTCAAAATCTACGTTATTAGAAAGCCAAAGACCAACAGCTAAATTTGATACACCAGCAATCTCAAAATCTACTGCTTGTCCTTTTGCGTGTTGTGATGTTTTTTTACTTCCTATTGCTTCGCATAGTTCTTCTGATCTATAACCTGATGTTATAATTACAGGCTTTTCAAACTTTGCTCTTACAGGTTCAAGTATTCCATAACATAAATCAGTTAGGTTTTTTATTTCTCCACTACCAGCTTCATTAGATATTCCTTTTCTAATAGCTGTCATAGACTTTGTAAATTCTATTAACTTAAAGTGTTTAGATAGTTGCATATTTTTCTCCTAGTTTTTAACTATTCCTATCATTGGTCTTTTATCATATAAATTACTTTTTGCATACTTGCCATCAGCATGATTATAATGCAAAAATACTTGACCACAAAGCTTTCCTATAAAAGGTTTTCTCCAATGTTCTAATTCACAACCTGAATAAATAAGCATATCTCCAGGTTTTAAATTAACTTCTATACCTAATGGTTTATTTGGTTTATGTATTTCTCTGTATTCATCTATAACTGTATCTGCTCCAGTTGGATCAAGATATATTGGCCATTGATCTCCACCTAAATTTAATGTTGTAGATATTTCGCAGCTTGGTCTATCTTTATGTCTTCTTAATATATTACCTGTTCTATATAATCTGCAATAAGAATATGTTGGTACTAATTTTAGTTTTGTTTTCTTTTGCATAACATCTATAGTTTTCATTAATAAAGTTTCCATCAATCTATCAGAATACTTAGCATAAGAATTAGGCACTTGTGAATCTTCAAAATTACCTACTAATGGATTTTTTTTATGTGTCATTTGATTGTTAATCATATACCAATCTGCTTCTGCTGATATTTGTAGATAAGCAAAAGCTACTTCTGCTAATTCTTTAGATATAGCACCACGTATAATTTGATATTTATTTTTCTTAAAACTCATATTTGTATAAAGTTAAATGATACAGATATTCTCCAACTCTTTTCTCCTTTTTCTTTATTCATATTTATATCTACACCATGAGGAAGCCAACTAGGAAAGAATACTAATCTACCCTCTTTAGGTTCATAAGCTACAACCCTCCATAATTGCTTAGGTATATTATCTAATCTTCTAGGCATATGTATATGTGATGCTGTTCTTGGGTCTTCTATAAATAATTTACCTGAGTCTTTTGGAACTTTTATATAATAAACACCTGACCATAATGAGTTTGGGTGAGTGTGTGTTTTATTATAGCTATAAGTAGGATTTATATTAGCCCACATATTACCTAATCCTAATTTTGGTTTTACACCATAATCTTTGTTACAATCTTCTGCCATTTTAAATAACTCTTTTATTAATGGTTGAAATTGTTTTTTCTCATTCATATCAGTAGGACTATGCCAACCAAATCCTGAGTTTGTCTTTTGCTCACCTTTTGGACATTCTTTTTTCCATTCTTTTATATGCTTTATAAGATATTTATTTAATTCTTCAGCATTAGCTAAATCTTTAAAATATACTGGTGTTGGAAATAATATTTCTCTGTTCATTTAAAAGGTGTTCCACCAAACCACATCACCATAGATCGTCTTATACCTTTTTTAACAGGAGCTACTTTGTGTCTTAGAAATGATGCAAAGAATATAGCTTGTCCTTGTTTAAGAGGTAAAGGTTTATTATCACCCATTTCTGAAAACAATAAATCACCTCCAGTAAAATCTTTAGGGTCTGATAATAATAGTGTCATAGATATTTTTCTAATAGGGTTTTGACCATCTTGTCCAAAAGCATTTAAATCCATGTGCCAATCATAAAAGCCACCTTTAGGATATTCTGTAAATTGTGCTGGTTCTGTTAGCCTTACATCATCAAAACCAAAATGATTTAAATTTACAATAGAAAGTTGATTCTCTATTTGTTTATACATCTCAGGTAATTTAGCAAAAGGTATCCAACTAATTGTTGTCACTCTCTTCTTCGTATCATGTTGACCTTTCTCACCACCACCAACTAAAGCTTTTTGAGGTTTTTGCTGATGTCCTGCATTTACAATCATCTGACATTGTTGTGGTGTAAATATTGGTTGTGTCGTTGTGGCAACATAAGATTGCCATCTTGGCATTTTTGGTATCATTCAAATTGTCCTTGTCCTGTTCTTGAACTGACTGGGTTATAATCTACATCAACATTACAAACTAAAGTTCTTCTTACTTCTTTTGTAGAATTAAAAGGATATACGCAATGTCTCATGTCATAAGGAAATACATAAAAGTCTCCTATCTTCATATTAGGAGAATAATCTGTTTTAGAAAATTGTCCATTAGCTGATCCTATAATTTGTAATCTACCATTCATAGGTTTTGCTTCTGCTGAATATTCTATGCCTGTATTTTGTGGTAATTTTAAAACCATAACAGATGATAAACCTGTAAATAACATTCCTTGATGAATATGTACTGGATTATATTCGTGAGCTTTCATTTCATTAACCCAAATAGAATTTATGCTTCTTTTGTTTTGTCCTATCTTATTCCAAGATAAATAATGTTCAAAGATACTATCAAACCATTTTAAAATATCATTAGGTAAAAAACTATGTCTGTGCATTTTATCGTTGCTTTCACCATTATAAAACAAAGATACTTCGTCTTGTATCTTACCCACTAATTGTTTGTTAGCTTTTGGAAATTGTTTCTTTTGCTTTTCGTAAATATCGTTAAGACCTACAAATATTTCTAAAGGTACTTCATACTTTAGAACAGTCTGCCCTAAATAAACAAAGTCAAATTTCATTACTTAATTTGTTTTTTTTCCTCAGGTTTTGCTAGTTCGTTATCTCTTATAACTCTTTCTAATGTATCTATTTGACCTAATACATTAAAGACTTCAGGTTGAGATGTTCCTGGTGTTATTGTGTTTTTTTGATGTTGTAATCTTAGCATATAAGAATTAGCTTGGTGTGTATTTACATCTTCTTTATCAAACTTACCATCATCAAATTCTTTTTTAAGTTTTGACCAAGTAGCTACTTCTCTCATTCTATGTTTAGCAACAAGTTCCATTTGTGCTTTACCATATAGTTTTTCTTCTAATTCTACTTGTTTTAATTCTTTCTCTAGTTCGTCTGTCTCTTTCTCAACATCTCGTTTTAGTTTTTTAATCTCAATATCATTCTTTCTTGAATCAAATGATAAATGAACTAGGTTTTCAAAATGGGTATTTTGTTCTCTTACAGATTGCCAATACTTTGCAGCTTTAGTTGGATATTTATTATCAGATAATACAGAAAATCTCATTTCTGTTTCTGTTCTAAACATCTGTTTCTTTTTCCAAGTATCTTGCAGTTCAGGTATTAGTTCTTTAAACTGCTTAACATCTTCTGTATCTAATATGTTAGTTAGATATTTGGATTCAGTTTCTAATTTTGTAGCTATATTTCTCTTTTCCTGAGACATAAGGTAGTGTCAATCTATCTATTTATACGTTGGTGTCAAGCACTAAGAAGTTGTTACTGTTTTTGTTACTATCTCAGGTGCTGTCCATTCTTCTGTTGCATTGTCCGTTGAACCATCTCCAAAAAAACATAATGAGGAAGTGTTATCTAGACCTGCTCCACCTGCACCATATCTTGCTATTGCTAAATCATTTACCTCTGTCCAGCTTGTGCCATCATAGGATTCAGTTTTAGTTGTTGTACCAGGTACTGCTGGGCCAGTGCCTCCAAAAGCTAAAGTTGATGTTTGAGAACCACCTCCTGATATAAAATATCTTGCTGTGTTCATATTTCCTCCTGCAGTCCAACTTGATCCATTGTATTCTTCTGAAGAAGTTACATTATTATCGGCAGTTGGAAAGGCGTTAGATCCAGCAAAAGCTAAAGCAGCAGTTTGTGTTCCTGTGCCTCCGTGAACTAATCTTACTGCTGATAAATTTCCTCCTGCAGTCCAAGAAGAACCATCATACTCTTCAGTTTTATTTGATGCAGGTGGCTCATCTCCTCCAAAAACTATACCTGCAGTTTGTGTTCCTCTTCCTGCTAAATCCCTTCTTCCTGTTCCTAAATTTCCACCCGAAGTCCAAGAAGTTCCATCATACTCTTCTGTTGCATTAGAAAAATTTGGAGTGCCATTACCTCCAGCATAAAAAGCTGATGTGTAAGTTCCTCCAGCTGCTCCAAATCTTCTTGCAGAGCTGACATCAGCTACTTCCGTCCATGTAGATCCATCGTAAGATTCTACATTTGTTACATTAGCGGTATTATAACCAGAAATACCTAAGGCCGCTGTTTGAATTCCAGTGCCACCTAAACCATATCTAGCTGTATTTGCATTACCCCCAGCTGACCACGTTCCTGCAGATACTCCTCCAACTACAGCACCTTTTAATTGGGAACTAGATGCGTTAAACCACATTTGTCCCTCTACAGGATTAGGTGGATCGCTGTCTAAATATTTTATTGGTATTCCTTTTATATTTTTTAATGTTGTCATATTAACTTACTGTAATTGTTGTGTTTGCTTCTGGTACATTCCAATCAGCTGTTGTAGTAATAGTTGTTGGTGAACCAAATCCACCGAAACCTAAAGCTGCTGTTGCTGAACCTGCATTACCTAAATATCTATTAGCTGTTGGATAATTATTTACTTCTGTCCACGTTGAGCCATTCCAAGCTTCTGTATTTGATGTAATTGGAGGAGTATTACCACCATAAGTTAAGGCACTAGAACTATTTTCTGCTGCTACACCATTTTCTTTTCTAGCAGTATTAATATCTGTTGTTTCAGTCCAAGAAGTACCATTCCAAAGTTCACAATTTGCTGTAAAAGCACCTGGTGTTGTTTCACCACCTACAATTAAAGCACTTGTTTGAATACCAGAAGACCTTGTACTTCTAGCTGTATTAATATCTGTTGTTTCTGTCCAAGCTGATCCGTTCCAAAGTTCTGTTAAAGTTGATTTTCCACCAGGTGTTACACCACCAATCAATATACCTGCTGTAGAAGTTCCTGTACCTGTTGCTTCTGATCTAGCACTATTAATTGTAGTTATTTCTGTCCAATTTGATCCATTCCAAGATTCAGCATAAGTTGTAGGATTTGCTCCAGCCACATAAATAGAAGATGTAGTTGTACCAAAGTTAGTAACTGCTTGGTTAGCGTGATTAACATCATTTACTTCAGTCCAAGTAGAACCATTATATATTTCTGTAATTGCTCCTGCTCTTGGTGAAGCAGGATAAACATCTCCTCCAGCAACTATCGCAGCTGTAGAAGAACCATCCCCGCCTATTTGATACCTAGCAGTGTTTAAAGCACCACCACTAGCCCACGTGCCAGTAGGTAATGATTGAGTGGTAACTTTAAAAGCGTTTGATCCAGAGTTGTAATAAACTTGTCCTAGATTAATTTTTGTGAAAACTGATGGTACTGTCCATTCTTCTGTTACTCCAGTAATAGTATTGGGAGGTGCGTTACCACCAAAAGCTAAAGCAGAAGTACTATCTACTCCTGTTGCACCTATACTTTTTCTTGCTGTGGCCAAGTCAGCTAATTCTGTCCAAGAAGAACCATCCCAAGCTTCTGTGTTAGCAACACCGGTTGCTCCTCCACCAAAAGCTAATGTAGAGGGTTGAGTTCCAGAACCCATAGCTTGTCTTGCTGTATTAAGATCACTAACTTCTGTCCATGATGAACCATCCCATGACTCTGTGTTAGCACGTTGAGGTGGTTCACTAGTACCACCAAAACCTAAAGCAGCTGTTGATGTTCCCGATCCACCTATTTCTTTTCTTGCTGTATTTAAATCTCCGACTTCTGTCCAACTTGTGCCATTCCAAGTTTCTGCTACTGCTTGAATTCCTGGAGGTGCATCGCCACCAAAAGCGATAGCTGCTGTTGAGGATGTTGAAGAGCCTCCCAGTCCATATCTTGCTGTGTTAAGATCATTAACTTCCGTCCACGCTGATCCGTTCCAAACTTCTGTTTGACCTCTAGGAGAAGGAGCTGCATAACCACCATAAGCTAAAGCAGCTGTATATGTTCCTGAGCCTGCTAATGCGTATCTAGCTAAATTTAAATCTGCTACTTCTGTCCAGCTTGATCCGTTATAAGATTCTGTTTTTCCACTTACAGTTGGTTCTTCTCCACCAAAAGCTAAAGATGCAGTTTGTATTCCAGCACCAGCTAACCAAGTTCTAGCAGTATTCATAGTTCCACCTGATGCCCAAGTAGCACTAGCTAATCCAGACGCAGCTGTATCGCTTGCTAAAGTTTGTACTTTAAAACCTCTTATACCTTTGTATAAACTCATTGAGTATTAACTATGGTAAGTTGTATGTTGCTGGTCTAGTGTGTAATTCTTGTTCATCAGCAGATAATGCGTCATAAGCAGCTTGTGCCACTTCAATCTCACCATCAACAATAGTTTGCGCTTCTGCTTTAGTTTTTAAAGCACCACTTACTTTGCTGATCCATTGATCGCCATGAACATTATCGCCTACAACCCAAACTTCACCAGGATGTCCTGCTAAATAAAACTGTCTTCTTTCTTCGTGTGTAAAGAAATTTTTACCCCAGTTAGTTGCTGTACAATATTTATATGCCATAGTTTTCTCCTTTCTTTTGTTTATAAATCATTTTAACTCGTTGTTAAAGTAGTAACTTCAAAATCTGCTGCTGTAAATTCTTCAACGTTTCCAACAATCGGCGGAGTTTGACCACCTCCTATTAGACCAGCTGCTCCAGATGATCCTGAACTTGCTATTCTTATTCTACCAGTTGCTACATCATTTATTTCACTCCAAGAACTTCCATTCCAACTTTCAACATTTGCTACAATTGGTGGATACGTATTACCTGTACACATTAAAGCAGTGGTTTGTGTTCCAAAACCTCCGCCTGTTGCTCTTGTTGTATTTAAATCGTTAACTTCAGTCCATGCTGTGCCATCCCAAGATTCTGTTTTATTTGTAAAAGCGTTAGGAACTGTGTCACCTGAGAAACACAATGCAGCTGTTTGAAATCCTGATGCTGCAGTAAAATATCTTCCTGTGTTTAAATCACTTACCTCTGTCCAACTTGTTCCGTCCCACACTTCTGTTAATGCTCTAGTTGGTGGTTGTCCACCGGCTGTTATTGCAGCTGTTTGAGTTCCTGCCCCAGCAGCATATGAGTGTGAAGAGTTTAATTCAGATAATTCACTCCAAGATGAACCATTCCAAGATTCAGTATTAGTAGTATCACTTCCTCCTGTTGTTCCACTTGCAGCAAGTGCTGCAGTTTGTGTTCCTTGTTGTGCAGGACAAAACATAGCAGTAGCTGTATTTAAGTTTGCTACCTCTGTCCACGCAGTACCATTGTATGTTTCTGTTTCATTGTTAACTGTAGAAGTTGGATTAAAGCCTAAGTGAATTGTTGCTGTGTTTGGCCCCGCTCCACCTCTACCACTTCTAGCAGCATTTGGTGTACCACCACTTGCCCATGTTCCAATAGGCGCTCCACCTGCTTTAGTTGCTTTAAAAACACCACTTGTTGAATTGTAAAATATTTGTCCTACTATTGCATCTGTGTAATCTGTTATAGGTGATGATGGGGGTATTCCTGAGAAAGCCCATTCTTCTGTTGCTGTTCCTCCAGAAGTGTTTGGCCCACCTCCAATAGCTAATGCCTCAGTTGATGTACCTGAACCATTAACCTTATATCTTGCTGTAGCTAAATCATTTACTTCAGTCCAACTTGATCCGTCCCAAGATTCTGTTAAAGCAGAAAGACTGGGCCCATTATTAGTTGTTCCTCCAGCTATTAATGCAGCAGTAGAATTTGCTGCTGAAGCTGCATTGTATCCTCTAGAAGTATTTATGTCAGTGGTTTCTGTCCAGCTAGTTCCATTCCAAGTTTCTACAGTTGCAGATGGGTTTGCAGACCCAGTAGTTACTCCACCTGCTCTTATGGCATCTGTCTGAGTTCCCCCTCCTGAAGTTCCATATATCGCTGCGTTTAAATCATTAACTTCTGTCCAACTACTTCCATTCCACAATTCTGTTAAAGCATATTGTGTAGAAGATGGGGTTCCCTCTCCACCAAATATTAAAGCTGAAGTAGCTGAGATTCCTGATGAACCGCCTTCTTTCCTACCTGTGTTTACTTCTGAAACTTCTGTCCAAGATGATCCATTCCAAGTTTCTGTGTTAGTTACCCAATCGGTAGTGTAACCTGATGCGGCTATTGCTGATGTTTGTGTACCAGTTCCAAATATATCAAATCTTGCTGTATTTAAATTATTAACTTCAGTCCACGCTGTACCATTGTATTGTTCTGTATTAGCACTTCCTCCTGGATAAGTTCCTCCAGCTATTTGTCCTGCACTGTTGCCTCCCGTTTGAGCAGTAGCATCAAACACTCTTGCAGTATTCATTGCTCCACCTGATGACCAAACTCCTGCATAAGGACTAGCTGCTTGTGCTTGTGCTAATGGTACTGGATCTGTTGCCAATGATCTTACATTAAAACCACTTAACTCTTTTAATTTTATTGTTGACATTAGTTAGTCTTCAACAACCAACCTTGTGTAGCATCAACATAAACTAGAGTTAAACCTGCTCGTTCTATTGATACAGTAAGATCACTTGCTGCTCCTTGTATTGTGTGTCCATTTCTTGCAATAGTCAAATTATTTGTATCAAAAGTTCCAGCGTAATCTACAAAAGAGATGAAATCTCCACGTGATGCAGAAGATGGTAAAGTTGCTGTAAATGCTGCTGAAGTAGTGTTACAAAAGTAACCCTCACCTGCAACTCCTGTAAATCCACTTGTTTTTACAGCTTGCCATTGTTCACCACCTGATACTTCACCAAATGATAAATTTCCTGAACCATCAGTTTTTAAAACCTGATCTGCTGATCCGTCTGCGTTTGGAAATTTAATACCATCTAAATTTAATTTACCTGAACCTTTTGGAGTAAGTTTTAAATCAATATTTGTATCACCACCTGTTGCTGATATTTCAGGTGCATTACTTGTAGCAGCATTTGTAATATCTAATTGGTTTACTGCTGATGCAGTTGTTTGAAATATTATTTGTTCATTACCATTTTCATCTCTAATACCATGAGCATCATCAATATCTATGTTGTGAGAGTTTGTGTCTAAATTACCACCTAATTGTGGTGATGTATCATTTACTAAATCTGTTGCTACTGTTGAATCTATAAAATTAACTGTATTTGCAGAGTAGTCTATTGTTGCAAAATTAATATCATCTGATCCGTCAAAAAACTTAATAGTTGGACTTGAAGCTGAAGTTGTATCTAACCACATAGTTCCTGCAACTGCACCACTTGGTCTTGATGTGCCTGATTGCATAGAGTTAATTGCAGTTAAAGCATTGTTTAAATCCGATCTAAATGCTGGAAAGCCCTGATTGGCTATATTCATATCATGTTGTGCCATATTTTATATATACTCCTTTTAAAATCCTTTAGCAAGATAATCAAATGTACGTGATACTGCTGCATTTGAACTATTTTTAAATGTTAAATCAAAACCATTAATTGTTTTGTTTTCTACTACAAAATAGTCTCCAGTAGCCATATTTTCGCCAGTTATCCCAACTGCATAATTAACAGATTTGAATGGATTTGTAAATGTAAGTGAGTAAGTTCCTGCTCCACTTGTTAAATCATTACCACTAAATATTCTATCAGGCATATCTACTGTAACTGTTAATGCTGAAACAACAGGAGTAGAAGATAAATCACTTGAAGTCATAACTAATTTAAATTTTAAATACCTAGCTGTATAGTCTCCAATTACAAAATTTTGGAAAGATGTATATGTTGAATTATCATCTGATGTAGCTATTTCTAAATGTGCGTTACAGTTTGCTGGTGTATCTCCGTCAAAGTTTGAGGGTTGATCGTCAAAGTTTCCTGAACGACTGTCAAATACATCATCTAAATTATCTGATGTTTGTGTAATAGATGCTGTAACTCGTATTGTATGTTTTGCTCCTATATCTATAACATTAG
>Ga0209666_1004222_pt1 | contig 10194 bp, 8 predicted proteins | sample SaaInlV_125m_DNA_FD_184679 | JGI IMG/M metagenome (GOLD analysis project Ga0209666, IMG submission 184679) | Marine microbial communities from expanding oxygen minimum zones in the Saanich Inlet - Saanich Inlet SI037_S3LV_10m_DNA (SPAdes)... | ecosystem: Environmental > Aquatic > Marine >...
GAAAGAGCACGAAAAGAGTTTTCCGAAGGATGCCCCTTCCGAACCGACCTCCGTCTCCGCCGCGTCGGCGCACAAGGATCGCGGAAACGCGCTTTTCCGCGTCGGCGACTTCGCCGGCGCCGAGGCGGCGTACTCCGCGGCTGTGGCGGCGGACCCGAGCGCGGCTGCGTTCTACGCCAACCGCGCGGCCGCGCGTCTGAAGCTCGGCGCGCACGACGATGCGCTGCAAGACGCGGACGCCGCGCTCGCGCTGGACCCGGCGCACGCGCGCGCCAGGCACAGGCGCGCCGCCGCCCTCGCGAAGCTCGGTCCTTCGCGCGCCGCCGAGGCGGCGGAGGAATACGCGCGCGTCGCCGCCGCGCACCCCGGCCACGCCGGCGTCGCCGCCGAGGCTGAGGCTGCCGCGGAGGCGGCGAGACACTTTCGTGCCGAGGAGGACTCGAAGAGATCCGGACCCGCTGAATCGTCCGTTTCGGAGACGAGAAAACTAACGAAACCGACGAGGACAATTCCGCGCGCGCCGCGCACGGCGACGGAGCTCGAGCGCGGGTGCGTCTCGTTACGCGACGACCCGGATTCGTTACTCGCGTTCTTGAGCTCCGTGGAAGACGAAGCGCTTCCTGCCTTGCTCAAGCACAGCGTGAGCGCGAAGATCCTCGGCGCGTACTGCGTCGCGTTCGAGCGCGCGGGAGTCGCGGGCGACGGCGAAAAAAACGCCGAGGCGAAGAAAAAGATTGCGGCGACGCTCGCGGCGCTCGCGCGCTCGCCGCGGTTCGCGCTCGCCGCGGCGTCGCTCGCCGCGGCGGACAAGGCAGCCATCGCGCGCGTCTTCGACGCGCTGGGTGAGGCGTGCGCGAGCGAGACGCGGGACGCGTGGCGATAGCGATAGAGGCGGCTTTTCGATGCGCACGTTTTTTTATTCAGGTTGCTTTTTACAAGGCGACTGACGTTCCGTTCCGTTCCGCTCGTCCGCGCTTTTTCTCGCGACGCGCCCCTCGCTTCGGTCGCGCTTCTCCGCCTTTCGCCGTATCCGCCTCTATCGCCTGCCGTCACTCTCCTACCCGAGCATGAACACCAGGACGCGCAGACCCCACTCCGCGAACCGCACGGGCAACAGCAGGATGTTGAGCGGGAACGGTAACGAGAACCCGCTCCAGAACTGCGACCAGAACCCGACGAGCCCGAAGACGACGATGCACGCGTTGAAAAACTTTCCGGTTTCGTCGACGGCGGTCTTCTTGAGGTACCCGCGTCGCACAAAGTACGACAGCGTGCCTCTGGCGAAGAGCTGCGCGCCTCTGGATGAGGAGTGGAACGCGCTGATGGTCATCTGCAGCGACCACGCGAGCGTGACACCCGCGAGTTTGCACCCGTGCTTCACCGTCGGCCCGACCCACTTCTTGTAGTCGGGGGGCGTGAGCTCGAGGAGCACGGGCTCAAAGTGCGTGGAGACGATGTTGTGCGCGATCGAGCCCACGGTGACGCCCAGCGTGACGCACTGCGCGAACTTGACGCGCAGCGTCGCGACCACCGCCATCAGACCGGTGTTGATCGCGGTGAGCGCGTCGGCGACGAGCTCGGGGTCCACCGCCTTGGCGACGACGCCGAGTTTACGCACGACGAGCTCTTTTTTACCGATCTGCTTGACGTCGGCGATGCCGTCGCCGTCCTCGTCCAGCTCGTCGTCCTTGGCGGACGCGGCGCGCGCCGTCTTGTACGACGCCACCAGCTTCGAGATGGCGCGCTTGGTGTCCTCGAACCCGACCAGGCGGTACGCCTCGACGGCGGCGCAGAGCGTGAAGAAGTTCCCGCCGAAGAACACGAGCACGAAGCCCGCGAGCGCGGGAAACATCTCCTCGGGGTGGTACGGCTGGAGCTTCTCCCAGACGTACTGCAGGTACGCCCAGAGCGCCACCACGTACGGCTCCGCTAAACCGAACGCGGTGGTCACCATCACCAGCGCGGGCGCCGCCTTGTCCAGGTAGGGGCGGATCGCGCCCGCCATCTTGACGGAGAGCGCGTTGATGACGACGGGCGACGTCTTCGGCGACGTCTTCGCCTCGTCGGCGTCGCCGGCGGGCTTGGAGGACACGGGGACGGGATCGCTCATCGCGCGATCCGGAAGGAAGCGAACGCGCGAGGCCGTGCGACGCGTGCGACGCGAGGCGAGCGCGCTCGTGTTGTGGCCGCGGCGGTACGCGCGAAGCGCGAATTGGCGCGAAAGATGTGGTGTTCGTTTTTCCAACGGACTTCTGAAATGCGCAGACAGTCGAAACGCATTTCCCATCGTGTGAGACGTTCGTGACGCTCGGAGATTCCGGCTCGCGCACCGCCTCGCGCGCACGCGCGCGCCGCGGGGGCACGCGCGCCGCGTCGAATGCGGCTTCGCGATCGGGGCACTTCCGGTCGTCGCGAGGATGCGCTGCGACCCCACGTCCCGCGAGCGTCTGCACCGAGCGGCGCCGTTTCCGTCGCGACCGATCCCGCGCGATCCCGCCCTCCACCGCCCTCGACGCTCACCCCGAGGGAGCTCGTTCGAGCCGCATGGCACGCCTTCCCCGGGTTCCTGACCGTGTTCCTCGTGGTGACCGCGTTCCCCGACGAGCGCCACCGCACGTGGCGCGCCGTCCCCGTGGCGCAAACGCTGGCGTTCCCGCTCGCCGCGTGCTGGGCGGTGGAGCTGTGGAGACTAAACCGGGTCCGCCGCGCGAAGGATCCAAACGCCGGAAGAGCGAATATCGTCGCGCGTGCGGCGGAGGGTTTCTTCGCGAAGGCGCTGAGAGAAAACGAGCGCGACAAGGTCCACGGCACGGCGTGGTACCTGCTGGGTGCGTTCATCTCGCTGTTGTTGTACCCGTGCGACGTCGCGGCGTTGTCCGTCTGCGCGCTGGCGTTTTGCGACCCGGCGGCGAGCCTCGTCGGACGAAGCGTTTTGTTCCGCGCGGCGCGCTTTAATCGCCGCTTCGCAAACGGCAAATCTGTTCTCGGTTTCGTCGCGTGTTTTTCAGTGGGGGTCTTGACCACCTGGTTGTTGTTTCGGCCGGTCACGGGCGTGTTTTCGGTCGATGACGCCGACGCGTCCGCGTCGTTCGTGATTCTTTTCGGCGTCGTCGTCGGCGTCGTCGTCGCCGTCGTCGAGTTCCTCGGGTCGAAGACGTTCGTCGACGACAACGCGCTCATTCCAGTGCTGGTCGGCGCGGCGGCGTGGCCGGCGAGAGGCGCGCTGTTAGGGTGGGAGTGACCACCGCCGTTTCGTGTTCGCGCACAGGGTGAGGTATCGTGCCCGAGCGCTGAGACTTCGCGTTTAGATAAGATAGTACTAGCCGTCCCCGGAACGAAAGTCGCGACGCGGAGCGGCGGACGACGCCTCCCTTTTGCTCCGGCGGTCACGGGAGCGTCTTCCGCATCAAGTATCTCCTGTCCAGGTAAAACCACGGGTCCTCGGAGACGATGGCGTACCCCAGCCCCTCGTACAGCGCGCGCGCGCCCGGGTTGTCGATGTTGACGTGCAGCCACATCTCGTCGAAGCCCCAAAGTTTCGTGAGCCGCTCGGAGTACCGGATGATCGCCGTCGCGACTCCCGACCGACGCGCCTCCGGCGCAACTGCGACGTTCGCCAGGTACGAGCGGTACGGCTTCGAGGATGGGAACGGAGGCGGGAGCGCGCTGTCCGGGACGCACACCTGTAACGTCGCGCTCGCGATGAGCTCGCGCTTTTTGCCATCCTTCGTCGGAGGGAGGGACGGGACTTTTGTTTCCAAAAGATTCTCGCCGAGCGGCGCGCCGTCGACGCGAAGAAACTTTCCTTTCGGCTTTTTCTTTGCCTCCCCGTTTTTTCCACCCGGATCGCGCGCGGACACCAGCCCGGTGCTCACCCCCCCCTCTACGGCGCCGTCCGCGACGAGCTGGATCCACTGCCTGGCGCGCGCGCGCTTGATCTCCTCGGGCGACCGCGGGGTCCGCGCGAGCTCATCCCGCGCCGCCTCGATCTCGTCAGAGATTCGTTCGCGCATCTCCGTGAGCTGCTCGACAGTCAACGCGTCCACCGACGTGCGCGTCCGCTGCAACGTCTGCAGTTCCCTCGCCGTGGCTCGGGCTTTCACGCGCCCGAACTCGGCGTGCGCCTGGTTCGCCGCGCGGCGCTTCTCGCGCATGTTCCGCGTGATGACGCTGGTCAGGTCCTTGATCATCGCCGTCTCGTAGCGGCTCTCGAGGAAGTCGCCCACCTGGAGCACGATCGGGTCGTTCTCCAGCTCGTCGGGAAGAGGCACCGCCACCTCCTTGAACACCGCCGCGCAAAGCGTGCATATCCGGGGGATCTCTGCCTCGCCGCGGAGCACGCGGACGCGCACGTCCGTCGCGCCGGGGGGAGGCGCGTCGTCCTTCGCGTCCCTCGCGATGCTACGCGCGGCATCGTCGGTGGGCACCGAGCGCGTCCGGATGCCGGACGGCGATCGCGAAGGCGAGAGAGGCGCCGAACGCCACCGCCGGGGGGTCGCGCCGGACGATGTCGGCCCTCGGGAAGAAGGCGCGGCGCGCGCGCGCACCACTGGCATCGGGATGGGTCGCGAGAGCGCGGGCGACGACATCGCGACGAGGCCGCGCGCGTCGGGGTGTCTCGTGCACCTTCGGGAACGAAACCTTCTCGGATCTATCCATACGCGTCGTTCGAGCGAAACCTCTCGGAAAGACGGAAACGCTGCCACGTCTGCTCGCGTCCGCGCGGGAGGCCACTTCTCGACGCGCCGAGGTGCGCAGCATCGCGCAGGTCCTAGAGGAGAGACGCGACAGGCGCTCGTCATGCCCGGGATGCCCGCAGGTGTCATGCGTCTCGCCGGCGCGGCCACGCCCGCGGGTATCTCCGCGCGGCGAGCCAAGTGTTCGATGCCACGCGTCGTCTCGTCGTGCCGAGTTGGCGAGACCCACACGCGAGGTCGAGGTCGCGCGACCGCGGGTCTTGGGTCACGCGCCGCGTGCGGGGGCGCGCGCGGCGCGCGCTTGGGACACGCCAGACACGCCTCTCCTGTCGCGCGCTCGCGCCGCGCCGTTCGCGTCGCCGCCGCGGAGGACCCCGCGGACGACGGCACCCGAACCGACGTCGACGGGGACGTTGTCTCTTCCGCGCCGGACGCGCCCCCGCCCCCCGGCGCGGAGGTCGACCTGGGCGCGGTCTTCGGGCGGTTCAAGCAGGTCGCGACGCCGTTCTGGACGGACCCGAAGTCCAGCCCGAACGCGCGCTGGCTGCTCGCGGGCGTGGTCGGCCTGACGCTTGGCACCACCGCCATCAGCGTCGGCTTCAACTTCCTCGGCCGCGACTTTTACAACTCCATCGCGGAGAAGCAGCCGGAGGAGTTCGACCGCCTTTTGAAGACGTACATCGCGGTCATCGCGGGCGCGATTCCCGTCTTCGTGATGCGCGACTACTACCAGAGCGTCCTCGTGTTGAAGTGGCGCGCGTGGATGACCGAGGCGTACGTCGCCAAGTACCTCGACAGGAGGAACTTCTACCACATCCAAACCGGATCCATCATCGACAACCCCGATCAGCGCATCGTGGACGACATCGCAACCTTCACGAGCGTGTCGTTAGGTTTGGGGTTCACGATATTAAACGCCGGCATCGACTTGGTATCGTTCTCGGGGATCTTGTTAGGGATTTACAAGCCCCTCGTCGGAGTCTTGTTCGTGTATTCGCTGGGCGGCACGATCGTGAGCGCTAAGCTCGGCCAACCTTTGGTCGGGCTCAACTTTTTCCAGGAAGCTCGCGAGGCGGATTTCCGGTACGGTCTCGTGCGCGTCCGCGAAAACGCGGAGAGCATCGCGTTTTACCAGGGCGAAGCCGCGGAGCGGAGCGCTTTGGTCGTGCGTTTAAAGAGCGCGGTGGACAACTTCGGCGAGCTCCTGAAAGCGACGCGGTCGGTGGACTTCTTCACTTCCTTCTACCGGTACATGGTCACGTTCCTCCCGGCGGCGGTCGTGGCGCCGCTGTACTTCCGCGGCGAGATCGAGTTCGGGGTGATCAACCAGAGCAGCAGCGCGTTCTCGCACATCCTGGGCGACGTCAGCCTGGTGGTGTACCAGATCGAGCGACTCGCGTCCTTCTCCGCGGTCACGGACCGACTGGGGCAGATGACCGAGGTGCTCGAGAAGCCCGCGTCGGGGCTCGTGTACGGCGACGACGAGAACGAAACCGAAAACGGTCCGTCGCGAATCGCGCGCGGGCCCGTCGCGCGGCGCGACTGGCGCGCCGCCGCGGGCGAGGCGCTCGTCTCCGCCGCGAGCGCGCTGAGCTTACATCCGGCAGGCGGCGTCTCGAGAAAGAACGGCGAAAAGGAGGAGACATCGCCGCCTCGTCTGTTCGTGCGGGACCTCACCGTGCGCGCGCCCGGCCGCGCGGCGCGCGAGCGGCCGCCTCTGGTGGAGGCCCTTGACCTGATTCTGAGGCCCGGGGGCTCGCTGCTGGTGATGGGCCCCTCGGGCGCGGGCAAGACCTCGCTGCTGCGCGCGGTCGCCGGGCTCTGGGAGCAGGGAAGGGGCGAGGTGCGCTGGACCGTCGAGGACGACGTCTTTGATCGCGTTGGGGAACGCGACGGGGACGGCGGAACGGCGAACGCGGCGACGAACGCGGGGCCTTCCGGGTCTTCCTCCGAATCGGCTCCGAACGCCTCGACCGAGACCTCCGGGCTGTACTTCCTCCCCCAGCGCCCGTACCTGGTGCTCGGCACGCTGCGGCAGCAGCTCCTGTACCCGACCTGGGTCAAGAACGAGCCGTCGGAGGAGGGAGACGGAACCGCCGTCGACGAATCGGCGGAGGACTGGCGATGCGGCGTCGTCGGGTGTCCTGTAAAGCCGAGCGACGCGACGCTCGTTCAGACTTTAGAGCAGGTAAACCTCGGGTATTTGCTCACGCGCACGGAGAACGCGTCGCTAGACGCCACGGGGGACTGGTCCTCCATCTTGTCGCTCGGAGAACAGCAGAGGCTGGCGTTCGCCAGAGTGCTGCTCGCGAAACCTCCGGTGGCGATTCTGGACGAAGCCACCTCCGCGCTGGACGCGGAGAACGAGTCTCAGATGTACGCGCTGCTGCGGCGCCTTCCCGACACCGCGTTCGTCTCCGTCGGGCACAGAACGTCGCTTCTGGGCTATCACGACGACGTTTTAAGGCTCGAGGGCCGGGAAGGCGCGTGGCGCATCGTCAGCGCGGAGGCGTACAGGAAAGAAACGACGGCGCTGGAAGAGGCTTGAATGAAAGACATTTTTTGTAATACAGTACATACGGATTCTTTGTTCGTCTCGCGACGAAGGTCTCACCTTCGGTTGCGCAGCCGCTCAAACTCGCGCGCGTCGATCGGCGCGTCCTCCGGCGCGCCCGAGAATCGGTCGCCAAGCCCCCGGAACCAGTCTCGAGCGTTCACGCGGCTGGACGACGAATCGCCGCCGCGCCGCCGCGATCCGTCGTAGTACTCGTCGTAGTACTCGTCTTCGGAGTCGCGTTCGCCGTACACGCCGGAGGCGCGCGGAACCCTCCGCCGACCCTCGGTCCCGTCGACGCGACGATACGCTCCGTAGGTGTCGTCGCGTCGATACGGCGGACCGCTCGGATTCCGAGTCGTGAAGTCGTCGTCGAACGCGCGACGATCATCAAACGCCGCGGTGCGGAGAAAGCGCGTTTCGTCGAAGGACTCGTCGTCGTACCCGCGTCCTTGCGTGACGCGAATGTCCTCGTTGAGCCACTCGTCGACGCCTCGCGCGGCGCGCGTCAGGGGCGTGAACAGCCAGTCCAGCGCGGCATCCGCCGAGAGTTTCTCCCGGCGTCCGTCGAAGGCGTCTCCTCGGGCGTAGCGCGAAGACTCCGACGACGACGCCGCCGCGCCGCCGCGCACGTTCCGCCGCGGACCCGGATCCCAATACTCCGCCGGGTCCGCGACCCTCCGTTCCCTCGCGTCTCGCCTTCGCCTCACCTTCCCGCCGTACGCCTCGTCCGCCGCGCGGCTCAGCGTTCGGTACGCGTCCAGCTTCAAACGTCTCTTGTCAGGCGTTCGTCCGCTCGTCCTCGCCTTCTCGCGCGCGCGAAGGCGCGCTGCCGACTCGCGCCGCGCGTGCTCCTCCTCCGCCGCGGCGTCCCACGCGTCCCATCGCTTCTTCTTCGCCTCGACGCGAGAGGCGTACGCCTCGCGCCAGCGCCGGTCCTCGCGTTCGTCCCGCGCCGCGTCGAGGCTGCCGTATCGCGCATCAGAGCCGTACACGTTCGAGTCGTACGCGTCGGACGCGTCGGACGCGCTTCGCGGCGCGCGTCGTCGGCGGTCGGGAGGCACGTCGCGGATGTCGCCGCCGCCGGCACGGCAGGTCACGCCAACGCGGGGGGCGGAGGCGAAGCCTCGCGTTTGCGTTCGAGTTGGAGGCACACGCGATGCCAATGTTCGCGTGCCGGCGAGCGCGGGCGCGGCCAATGCCGCGGCGAGCGCGTGCATGGTCCGGAGCGCGTGTCGAAGTGGATAGATTTTAGGCGCGTCGCGAGGTCAATTCAGAACAACGATTCCGACGAGCCGAAGCGCGTTTCCGGGTGAAAGGGCCAGACATCGTCGCGCACGCGGTGAACGACGCCCGTCTCCGCCATGGGTGATATTCCCCCGTGCGCCACGATATATGTCAACAATCTCAACGAGAAGATCAAGAAGGATGGTGCGTCTCGCGATCGCGCGCCCGACGCGCGGACGGCGTTCCCGCCCGTTTTTCGCCAACATCTCGTCACGGACGAACCCTAGTCCGCGCGACGGTCGGGGACGCGCGAGGCCTTCCCCGCGCCCCCGGTTTCGGACGCGCGCGCGTGCGCCTAGACACACGGGGCGTCGCGACCCGCCACGCTACCGGAACGCCCGCGGAGGTCACCGCCCGTTTCGATCCTTCCCCCTTCTAACCGCGCGTCCCTTCCCTCCCCGCTCCAGAGCTGAGAAAGTCGCTGAGCGCGGCGTTCGCGCAGTTCGGCAAGGTGATCGACATAAACTGCGCGAAGACGTACAAGCTGCGGGGACAAGCCTGGGTGGTTTTCGACACCGTCACCGCCGCGACGAACGCGGTGAAACGAATGAACGACTTTCCGTTTTACGATAAACCCATGCGCGTCGCGTACGCGCGGACGAAATCCGACGCCACCGCGAAGGCGGAGGGCACGTTCGACCCAAACGCGCGGGATCCTTTAGTGCGGCAGAAGCGCAAGGCGGAGTCCCAGGCCTTGGAAAAGCAGAGCCAAGGAGCTTCGAAGAGGGCGAACGGCGACAGAAAAGAAGGCGCAGGAGGTCTGGCGGAGGGCGCCGTCGGAGAGGCGACGACGCCGCCAAACGCGATTCTCTTCGTGCAGGGGTTGCCGGGTACGCGTCTTCGCGAAATCTTCGCGAAATCTTCGCGAAATCTTCGCGGCGCCGCGCGTTACCTTTTTATCGTACCGCGTCCGCGCGCGCGCGGCGTTCCCAATGTCGCCGTCCGATGATTACCTCGACTCAACCGATAAAACTGTCGGACGCGCGCGGGTGACGAGAAACCCGAGGAGTGAGGATGGCGCGACGCGACGGTGGCGACGACTCTTTTTTTTTTCGCGACGCGACGATTGACTCTTTTTCTCTTCCGGGAGCTCTTCGGGAGCGATCGATCTCGGAGACGACTGACCTTTACCCGAACGCGACGCGCGCTTCTTTTTCTTTTCGTTTCGCAGAGGCGACGACGGCTTCGATGCTCTCGATGCTGTTCCAGCAGTTCCCCGGGTTCGTGGAGGTGCGCATGGTCGACGCGAAGCCGGGCATCGCCTTCGTCGAGTTCGACTCGGAGACGCGCAGCGCCGTGGCGCTCTCCGGGTTGCAGGGATTCAAAATCAACCCCACGCACAGCATGACGCTCTCGTACGCGAAGAAGTGAACGGAACGCGCGTTTGGTTTCGCGGAAGTGTATCAAGGTTCGCCGCGCGTGCCTTTTAGTCCTAGGGCATTGCACACGTCGCGGCGCGAGGGGCGGAGAGCGTCGCGCGAACGGTGACGTTTTTTTTTTCGCGCCGTACAACGCGCGCGTCAAAAGGACGTCTGTAGATTACCAGTTCTTCACGCGAGGAACGGTGTGTTTCTTCGTCGCGCGCGAAAAGTCTTTTCTATCGCGCGAAAAGAAGAGAAGAAGAAAAACTCATCCTTCGTCGTCTCTCTCGTGTCT
>Ga0209666_1004223_pt1 | contig 10194 bp, 5 predicted proteins | sample SaaInlV_125m_DNA_FD_184679 | JGI IMG/M metagenome (GOLD analysis project Ga0209666, IMG submission 184679) | Marine microbial communities from expanding oxygen minimum zones in the Saanich Inlet - Saanich Inlet SI037_S3LV_10m_DNA (SPAdes)... | ecosystem: Environmental > Aquatic > Marine >...
GTCTCGGTTCCGAGCACGTGAGCGCGGCCCGCGTATCGAAACGCGTCCGACAACGCGAGCGTCCCGGGTTCGATTCCCGCCGCGGCGCAGAGTTTCGAGACCCGCTCGCGTATGTGCTCGAACCTTTTTTTTCCCAGGTTGACGCCTCCGTACGCGCGCGTCACCACGCACGCCACGCCGACGGCGTCGAGCTTGTTGAGCTCGGCGCGGATGGACGCGCCGCCGCGCGGTTCGCCGTCGTCGTCGAACGACGTCTCCACCGGTGTTTTTTTCTTTTCTTTTTCCGCGGGCTTTTTCTTCTCCGGAGATCCTTTTCCAGTGCCCCGCTTCGGGACGCGCCACGCGCTCATGGCGTGGTCCACGACGTCCCCCGCGCACGCGCGTTTCAGCGCGGATACCGCCGCGTTCGCCTCCGCCTCGGTCGAGACGGGGAAGGCCAGGTGGGCGACGAAGACCGAACCTCGATCGGTGACGGGTCGGGAGCGTAACAACCGCACGGTCTTCCCCGCGAAGCGCCCACCGAGCGCGAGCGAGCCGCGAGAGTGCACGTGGCGCTCGGCGTCCGCCATGTCGCCGCCGGATGTAAAGAGGTTGGGTCGGAGCGGGAGAAATGATCCCGACGCGCGCGGGGAGGTCGCGCGCCGAGGTCTGGGGCACACGTGCTGACAACGTGATTGGGTCTCGAAATCGAAACCGAAAAGGTCGCCAAACTTCGAGCCGCGTGCCGACAGTTTCTGGGAAATGGTGCCACGCAAGGGAAGGGCTTCTCTCGCGACACCCGAGGTTCGTCCCCAGTCGCGTCGCGCGCGCCCGGAGTCGAGGACTCGGCGATCGTGATGCGGCGCGCGCCGGGGGGTGTCTCCCCGTTCAACGCGTTGAAAGGTCTGGACGAGACGGCCTCCGCGTCCCCGCGGCTCAATTCGGGGCACTCGGGAACGAGCCCCGGCGAGAGGGATCCCGGTTCGATGTCTCGGAACGCGGAGGACGCGCGCCTGAGCTTCGACGGGGTGTCACCGGTGAAACCCCTCGCGGGCTCCGGTGTGACCCCCCGGGAGGCGGCCATCAACCTCGCGAACTGCATCATGGGCGCCGGCGCGCTGTCCCTCCCGTCGTTCTTCAAGAGCACGGGCGCGGTCTTGGGCGTGGCGCTGCTGCTGGCGTCGTGCGCGTGGACCTGGTTCAGCGCGGTGATGATGGTCAAAGCCGCGGACGTGGTTTCCATTCGCGTCTTGAACGGCGTTCCCGTGTCGTCGTACGAGGAGCTCATGGAGTTGACTCTGGGCAAGAACGGCAAGAGGCTCAGTGCGGTGGGGATCTTGCTCCTGCAGATCGGGTGCCTGGTCGGCTACGCCAACATCCTCGCCGACGTCGTGTCGCCGTTCGCGATCAGCGTCTTGCCTCCCGGTTTAGAACCCAACAGAGGCGCCGTGTTAGCGGCCGTCACACTCGGCGCCATGCTCCCGATCGGCGTCGCCGTCGGCGGCGACGGAGGAAGCGCCGGGCTCGCGGCGGTGTCCAAAGCCAGCATCGTCATCGTCGGCGCGTTCGCGCTCATCTTGTCGACCGCGGGCGTCTTGAAGACGGCGCAGCAAATGGGCTCTTCGGAGATGTCTGAGAGAGACCTTTCGAAACCAACTACCGACGCGCTCAACATGGTGCGTCTCGAGGGGATGATGTCCGTTCTGCCTTTAGCCATCTTCGCGTTCGGCGCGCACCCCGCGATCCTCCCGGTCACGCGCGCCATGCGTCCGGCGGGTCTCAAGCCGAGCGTCGGAGTGGTGACCGACGTCCTGAGGCTGTGTTTCGTCGGGTACTTGATGATCGGCCTCGGCGGCTACGCCAGCTTCCGCGCGAAAACCGCGGGGAACGTTTTGCGGAACACGGACGGCGCGTTTCTCGGAAGTTTCGGAAGCAAGGCGTTGAAGTCTGGATACGGACTCGTGATTTTGGCGTCCGTGCCGACCATCTTGTTGCCGCTGCAGAATTCGGCGCGCGACGCGTACCTCTTCCTTCAGCCGTACGTCGCGCCTCTTCCCCCCGGAATGAGTTCCACACGAAACGCCAATCCCTTGGTGCCGGGTATCGACGATCTCACCACCGTGCCTCCCGAGGTGGCAAATCGACTCGCAACCGTCGTCGCGGTGACGTCCATGACGTGCGCGTTGTACCTCTCGCTGTACGTCCCGAACGTCGCGTTCGCGTTCGGGCTCACCGGCTCGACGTGCTCGTTCCTCATCGCGTTCGTCTTGCCGGCGGCGAGCTTCCTCAGCGCCACGGCCGCTGGCGCGAGGCGTTTGCCGGGAAGAGGCTCGGCGCGCAAGAAATCGCTCGAGCTCGAGGCGAGGGGAGACGCGGGAATGATAACGAGCGGGAAAAAACTCGCGCAGACGAGGGACATGAGCTCGGACACGAGCGTCTTCGCGAAGAGCTCCGGCGCCTCCGTCGCGGCGCGCGGCGATTCGTCGCGTATGCGCCGGAGCGCGTCGCAGGAGGGATCAAACGTGGGCGCGTTCGAAGACAATAACTGGGCGTGGTTCGGGGGCGAGGACCCCGACTCGGACGACCGCGACGATGACGTGCTTCGCTTCGAGCCGCTCGGATCCGGCTTGGATTTCGACGACGGGTTTGGTCGCGCCGACTCTTTTTCTTTGTTCGACGAGAAAGAGCGTCGTTTAACGCCGTCTCGCGGATCGAACGGCGCGCCGATCTCACCGAGACGAAAACAATCAGCCAGCCACGCGAAATCGAACGCGTTCGGAACGAGCTCTTCCTCCAAGCACGCGTCGACGCGGCGTTGGCGTTTCGGCGCCAAGCTTCAGATCACGCTCGCGGTGTGCCTGTCCGTCGTGTGCACGCGCGAGGTGGTGCGCGAGCTCGTGCACGAGAACGCGCTCGTGACGGTGGTGAGCAAGATGGCGGAGGCGAAGGTTTCGGCGCGGGTGATCGAGAAGGAGTCGGCGACCGTCGCCGCCGCCAAGGAGAAGTTCGTGGGCGCCTCTGCCGAGCTGGAGCGCGCGTCCAAGGACGCCGAGAGGGCCCTGGACGAGGTGCACCACCGGCGCGAGGACATCGGGGTCAAAAAGAATCAAAAGGACGTCGGCGCGGATGCCGTCGGCGCGGAGGACATCGACGTCATCACCGACACGCTCGAGGAGCGCCTGAACGAGGCGGTCCGCGGACGCGCGGCGGCGCGCGTTGAAGGCGCCTCCGGCGTGAGCGGCGGCGACGTCGACGCGGATCTCTCTGTGAGGATACAGTCAGAAACGCATTCGAAACGCGCGACGGAGGTTTCGAGCAGCGCGACGGAAGATTCTCTACCGGCGTCCAAAGACGCGTCCGGAACGGAGACAAAGAACGGCGAACTGGAGTCCTCCCTTTTGGCATCGTCCCTCTCCGGCGACGCCGCCGTTGCTGAGACGGCGAGCGTCGCCGCGGCGTCTCTGGAGAAGGTGAAGAAGGTGGAGGCTGTGGCGAGCAACACCACTTTGGCGAAGTCGGCGCTGGAGGATGCCATCAAGCACTCGGACGACGAGGTGCGCAAGGTGACAAACGCGGGCAAGGAGCGGGATAGCGAAACGGGCGGCAAGGCGCTGGATGAGGGGATCGTTCCCGAGAGAGATGTGCGTGAGGATGCTTTAGACGCTGAGCAGATCGCCGCGGACGCCGAGGCGCGGCGGGAAGTTTCAAAGACGACGCGGGACGAAGCGTCGGACAAACCCGACGCGGCGTTAGATTTGGCGACGACGAGTGAGAAGTCGCGAGAAGATTTGGAAGAAACGGACGGCGCGCGTCAATCGGCGACGGCATCCGATTCGACGGATTTGACCGCCGCCAACGCCTCGGATGTGGTCGCGATGGCGGACGAGAAGATCCACCAGCTCGAGGACGCCAAGGCGAAGGTGGAGACGGAGGCGGAGAAGGCGCTGGAGACGGCGGCGGCGACGGAGGGCGTCGACGAGACCCTCGCCGCCGAGCTGGCATCCGCGCTCGCCAATCTCACCGGGAGCTGAATTTAGGAATCGAATCGAATCCGAACGCTCCCGTTCCGGACGATAGGAGAGTAGAGTTCGTAGCGAGCCGATTAACGTCTCGGATGACACTTGTAGTAGGGGCTCGCGCGCGTTCCGAACGCGAACGCGTTCGCGGGACCCGTCGACTGCCATCGTCGCGTCGCGACGTCGAAACGTCGCGTACGTATATCAGTCGCGCGTCAAAAAGTCAATCTTCTCGGTGGCTCTCGTGCTCGCTGATCACGATGTCGACGCCCAGCCTCCTTTTGAGCCGGTCCATTGTTTTTTTGAACTTCGCTAACGAAACATCAGGGCCGATCTCGATCACCGCCTCCATGGTGAACAGGTCATCCTCCCCGAACGGCGCGCGCTGCGTGTCCGTGTTTAACGTCTCGATGTTGATGCGCTCCTCGCCCAGGTACGAAGTCACCGCGTGCAGCGATCCCTTGAAGTCGGTGCCGTGCAGAAACACCCGGCGCCACCGCGAGGTGTCCTGCGGCACCTCGTCGCTCGCGTCTCGTCGCGAGCGTTTCGTCGTGGGGCGCACTTTCACGGTCAAACCGGGGATCTCCTCCGCGACGCGCGCGAACGTTTTGCGCTCCTCCGGGGACGAATCCGCAAAGGACACGAGCATCATCACGTTGAAGTCGTGCCCGAGCCTCGCCATGCGCGTGTTTTCCACGTTCCCGCCGGCGTCGAGCACGGTCTTCGCCAGGGAACTCACGAGCCCGGGTCGGTCCGGGCCGTACGCGGTGATGATAGCCTTCTCCGCGCTCGCGAACGGGTCATCCTGCGCGTCCTGCGTCGCGAAGCCGCGGAAGCCGCGCGTCTCTTGGGGACTCGTTCGAAAGGGAGACCGTTCGGGGGAGGACCGCCACGCGGCGTGCCTCGACGACGCGGGGATCAAACATCCCCGCGACGCCGCGCGGCGCACGGCGAGAAAACCCGCGCGCGCGACGAACCGCGCGAGATCGCGTCGGTGCCACATCTCTCTCGAGCGCCGGCGGACGTGGAAGTGATGAAGAACAAGATTGACCCCCCGGGCTCGTCATGCTCGTTGTTAAATTTTAGGCGTAATCTTCGCCCGCGGCGCTCTCCGCGTTCCCCCCCGCGCTCGCCAAGAACGAGTCCTCTCCCCACACCAAAAGCTCCCACATCTGCTCCACGCGCTCACCACGCTCTCGTCGTCCACGTTCGTTCCCTCCTCCATCGTTCACCACGCGAGGGCAAGGACCCACGTGCACGCGAATGACCCCCACGGAACAGTTGGGGACGACGCCGCGGCGACGAACGCCGGCGAGCGCGCCTGTGCCTTTTTTTGTTTGTCCTTCGCCTTTTCGCGTTTCGGGTTCGGTTTGTTTCACTAAACTCTCCTCTCTCTCTTGCGACGGTTCGTGTTCGAGTTCCTTTGCGCGACCCCGGAAGAACGCCTCGAGTACAGCTTCGTCGCGTTCACACCGATCGAGCAACACGCGCGCCACCCCGCCGTGGGTCACGAGCGCGATCGGTGGCGTTTTTTTTAACGAACCGTCGCCGCGAGGTTTCGCCGCCGCCGCCGCCGCCGCCGCCGCCGCGGCGCGCGCCTCCACGAACCCCACGACGCGGTCCCAGAGGTCGTCGTAGGATTCGCCTCCCTCGCCCGGTACGCGCTGGGAGTCTTCCCGCGAGCGGAACGCGCGCCACGCCTCCGGGTCCGCGGCTTTCGCGTCTAAACGGGCGAGCCCCTGCAGACGCCCGACGTGCCGCTCGCGGAGTTTGTTCGTTTTCACGAGCGGTTCGGGTTCGTCCGAGGGGTCCCGATCGTCTCCGGGGTCGAGTCTTGTTGGGTCGTCCCGCGCCCGCGCTCGGACGAGCGCGTCCGCGAGAACGCGCGCGGTGTCCACGGCGCGCGACAGGTCCGAGGTCACCACGGGCAGACCCGGTCGCGTTAACCCGCTCTTTCGTCGCGCCGAGAGGTTGGCGTCGCCATCGCCGGCGAGAAACTCGGCGAGCGCCCGCGCCTGCGCGCGGCCGACATCGTCCAGTGGCGCGTCAGCCTGACCCTGGATGATCCCTCGCGCGTTCCAGGTGGTCTGCCCGTGCCGCAGGATGAGGAAGTCCACCGGCGTCCAACCGGGCACGCGCCGCGCCCCCTCCATCGCCCCGCGCGCGCGTCGCACTGATGGTTGTTTCGCAGACAGTTGGCGGTGCGAAAATGTCGGCGACTCCTACGCCAGCTGTCGCGGGGGCGTCCGAGAGGTTTCTTCGGGATCGAGCGCCGAGGGGCGGCACACCGATCGCGAGCGAGTCCGCGGGACCGGGCGCGCGGGACGCGTGAAGGGACGGGTCTGCGGCGATGGGTGGCGATGGCGCGAACGACGGCGGGGACCACATGAAGGACGCGGGTCTCGGTTTGCCCGAAGGCGCGTCGCAGATGACCCTCCCCTCGTTCACGCTGGAATCCGGCGTGACGCTCACGAACGTCCCCGTGGGCTACTCCACGTACGGACGCTTGAACGCGCGCGGGGACAACGGCGTGATCGTAGGCCACTCCCTGACGTCCAACAGCCACGTGCACGAGTGGTGGGGGGAGATGCTGGGCGACGGCCCGGGGTTCACCATGAACACGCTGGAGGAATTCGTCGTCTGCGTCAACTACCTCGGCTCGCCCTACGGCACCGCGTCGCCCATCACCCCCGCGGACGGCGAAGACGCGAAGAAACCGTACGGCGCGCGTTTCCCCACGCCGTGCACGATCCGGGATAACGTGTACCTGCAGAAACAGGTGTTGGACCGACTCGGGGTGACCCACCTGCGGCTCGCCGTCGGCGGGTCGATGGGCTCGATGCTGGCGCTCGAGTGGGCGGCGACGTTCCCCGACTTTGTCGATCGGCTCATCCTCATCGCCGGCTGCGGGAGGCACACGGACTGGGCCATCGCGATCGGCGAGGCTGAGCGGTTCGCCGTCTACGCGGACGCGCGGTTCAAAGGCGGCGCGTACGACCCCTCGGACCCGCCCAGCGCGGGGCTCGCGGCGGCGCGCATGACGGCTATGCTCACCTACCGCGCCCCGCGATCGGTGGACGACAGGCACAGACGATCCGTCGCCATCGCCGAGACGAACGCAAAGAAAACATCCGTCTCCGACGCCATCGTCGAAACCGAGAAAGCAGAACACGAGGAGCTGGGTTTGGTTCCCCGGCAAATCCCACTCAATCTCCGCTCTTCCCTCCCGCGGTACGACGTGGAGAACTACCTGCGGTACCAGGGTCGCAAGTTCGCCAGGCGGTTCGACCCCAACTGCTACGTCTCTTTGACGCACACGCTGGACACGCACGACGTGTCGCGCGGTCGGGGGACACCGTACGAAGCCGCGTTGCGTTCGTTACCGCACGACACCTTAGTCGTGGGCATCACGAGCGACGCGCTGTACCCGTTCCACCTGCAAAAAGAGCTGGTGACGCACATGCCGAACGCGAAGATGTACGCCATCGACTCCAAGCACGGCCACGACGCGTTTTTGATTGAGATCGCCGACCTCAACGCCGCCGCCGTCGCGTTTCGAGGCGGGAACACGACGAGAAACGAAATCGACGGGACGATGTACGGAACCGCGGACACTTCGTTTTTAAAACTCGCCAAGGCGGCGTTGCGGGTGGATTGCGAGCTCGATTCCGAGATGGACGCGGTCGCGACGCGTACCGCGAGGGGACGCGCCGTGAATACCGCTCCGGGCGAGCTTCTTATCTCGGAGGCTTCGAGGCGCCCGTACGCGAGCGACATGGGTCACCAGCCTCCGGCGCTTCCCGACGCGGTGGCTGTGCCCACCACAACTAAACAGGTGGCCGCGCTCGTGCGTCTGTGCCACGAGCGGCGCGTCCCGGTGACCACGCGCGGCGCGGGCACGGGCCTGGAAGGCGGCGCGGTGGCGTACGCGGGCGGACTCGTGCTCGATACCAGCCGTCTGAAACTTCTAGAATTCGACGAAGAAAACCAGACGTGTTTGGTGGGCGCGGGCGTTCTTAAGAACGAGCTGGACGCGTACTTGAAGCCTCGCGGCGTTCTGTTCGGCCCGGACCCGTCCTCGAACCCGAGCATAGGGGGCATGGCGTCGACGGGCGGCAGCGGCATGTCCACGCTCAAGTACGGCACAAGCAAGGAGAACGTGCGGAGCATGACCGTGGTGACCCCGCGCGGGGATGTGCTTCAAACGCGACGCGCGACGCGAAAATCGAGCACCGGGTACGAACTCAACGCGTTGTACCTCGGCGCGGAGGGCACGTTGGGGATCATCACCGAGCTCATCGTCCGGACGTTCCCGCGGCCCAAACGACGCGTGGGCGCGGTCGTGACGTTCGCGGACGTGCGCAGCGCGTCGAGCGCGGTGGTCGAGGCGACGCAGAGCGCGAACCTGGAGACGCTTCTGCGGTGCGAGCTGTTGAACGACGAGGGCGTCGAGTGCACGAACGCGGTTTTCAAGACGCACCTCGCGAAACGACCGACGCTTTTCTTGGAGTTTATATCCGCGAAACGTTCGGACGACCCCGCGCCCTTAAACGACTGGAAGACGTTTCAGGGCATCGCGGAAAGGCACGGCGCGGTGTCCAAGACGTTCGCGAAAGACGGCGAGTCCCTGGATCAACTCTGGGACGCGCGGCGCGGGTGTTACCTCGCGGCGCTTAAATACCGCGGCGTGGTGGACGGCTCGGGACGCAAAGAAAAAGTATACGTGGGGGACGTGTGCGTTCCGGTTTCGAAGCTCAGCGAGTGCGCCGCCGAGACGGAGAAGGCGTTCAAGCAAGCCGGGTTCCCGTGCGTGATGTGCGCGCACATCTCGGACGGGAACTTCCACTGCCTCGTGCCGTTTTTGGACGAAGAGGCTGACAAGTTGGAGGCGTTGAACGACAAAGTCGTCAAACGCGCTTTGGCGTTGGGGGGCGCGGCTTCGGGCGAGCACGGCGTGGGGGTCGGGAAGATGAAGCACATGCTCGCCGAGCACGGACCTTTTCACCTCGAGACGCAGAGGAGCATCAAAAGAGCGCTCGACCCGCGGAACATCATGAACCCGGGGAAGGTGGTGCCGATGCGCGTCACGGAGGAGGAGAGGCAAGCCAGGCACGCCCTCATCGGGGGGCCGGGGACGGGGTCGAGCAGGTTGTGAACGTCGAAACCTTTAGTCTTTATCGCTTCCGCATCCGTAGTCTACAACGTAGCTCGCTAGTCGCCGATGCCGAAGTAGCCGCGGATGGTGAACGGCTCCTGCTTGATCTCGGGCTCGAGCTTGATCTCGGGCTCGAGCTTGATCTCGGGCTCGAGCTTGATCTCGGGGTCGGGCTTGATCTCGGGCGCAGCCGGTTGCTCGGCGCGCGCCGACTTGCACGCCTTGCAGATGTATTTCCGCTTGCCGTGTTCACACCCACTGCACACCGTGCAGTTGGTCTTCCGCTTGCCATGCGGGCACGGGTTGCAGTCCACGCAGTGGTGTTTCAGCTTGCCATGCGGGCAGCCCTTGCAGTCCACGCAGAAGCGTTTCACCTTGCCATGCGGGCAGGGGTTGCAGGCCGCGCAGTCGCTTTTCCGCTTGCCGTGCGGACAAGGGTTACAGTCCTTGCAGTCGTACTTCACCCTGCCGTGCGGGCAGGGGCTGCAGTCCGCGCAGTGGCCTTTCAGCTTGCCGTGCGGGCACGGGCTGCAGTCCACGCAGCTGTCTTTCCGCTTGCCGTGCGGGCAGCCCTTGCAGTCCACGCAGAAGCGTTTCACCTTGCCATGCGGGCAGGGGTTGCAGGCCGCGCAGTCGCTTTTCCGCTTGCCGTGCGGACAAGGGTTACAGTCCTTGCAGTCGTACTTCACCCTGCCGTGCGGGCAGGGGTTGCAGTCCGCGCACTTGTCCTTCCGCTTGCCGTGACGGCATCGCTTCCTCCCCATGGCCTGCGTCGCTCGACGCCCTCGCGCGCGCGCCTCTGCCACGCCCTCGCGCGCACCCTTCGCAAAAGGAACAAAAGGAAAGGGCGTCGTGGCTTTTCGGCGCCTCCCAGAAAAACTCAACTTTTTGGCGTGCGGAGGACTGGTGTGACACTCGCGGTGAAGCGCCACGCCGCGGCTGCTGCAGGAAAAATATCTTCAAGTTGCTCTCACAGGACACCTCTGCATACTCAACCGCGCGCACGCGGACGACCCGGTATGCTTCGGCAGACGACTCGCGCGC
>Ga0209666_1004227_pt1 | contig 10190 bp, 20 predicted proteins | sample SaaInlV_125m_DNA_FD_184679 | JGI IMG/M metagenome (GOLD analysis project Ga0209666, IMG submission 184679) | Marine microbial communities from expanding oxygen minimum zones in the Saanich Inlet - Saanich Inlet SI037_S3LV_10m_DNA (SPAdes)... | ecosystem: Environmental > Aquatic > Marine >...
TCTTTACTTAATTTTTTTCTTGGAGGATTTTCCTGGTGGCTGGAAGCAGGCCATACCTTTCTTTATCTCGTATTACATATTAGGCTTGACTTTAGTCATAATATCAGATATAGTATACCTATGGACATCATACTCGCAATACTAGTGCCAGCAATACCATTAGGTTTAGTTACTCTACTATTATTAATGTGGAATAACGAGAAGTTATAAACTAGCCCTAAACTGTCACAGCCTATACATTGGCCGTTTCTTATACATAACGGTGTAGTTCCGTCAGGAAAGCTCCTAGGTCCTAATGGAGATAATTCTCACTTACACACATAATTGTCCTAAATAGTTTAACGAGAGTGAATGTCTTCTCTCGGTAATCAAGAGACATATACACATACATTATTAGATTGGCTTGCTAATCTTTGATTTTTTTATACGGTAGAGTTCGTAAGAATGTCTATGGCATGGTAACGGTGTTATCACATAATAAACAAACAAAAGGATTAAATGGCAAAAATGCAAAAGTATGCCTTGATGGCATTAAAGAAGAAATCACCTAAAGTACCTAATTATACGTGTACAGATATTGATAATATAATTACGACTCTTGAAAAGCTACATGAAGGCACGAAGAAACTTACCAAGATAAGACTAGATGTTTTAGAACGTAAATTGGAAAGACTACGAAGTTCCAATGAAGCGTTAAGAGATAGTGGTATCTATTGGTATGGTGTCTGTAAGAAGATCATTAAGAATGTAAAGAGCGTTAAGAAGGCCACTTTAAGTAAAGTAAATAAAAAAAATCGGAAAAATCGGAATTATAACTCTGATTAATTAAAAGGAACGAAAAATGGGAGAATATTTTTTAGTTATCGTATTTTGTATGTTTGGCGAATGTCAGAATTTGGACTCACCAAAAGCTTTTGCTAGTTATGGAGAATGTCACGAACAGGCTCAAGCAACAGCAATGATGATGAATAGACAATATCCAAGCAGTACAGGTGAAATCTATTGTTTAGATAAAGAACAATACAACTTGTATCTGGAAGCGTTTAGTAAGGGTGCCTAAATATGAGGTATGACAGAGGCTACTTTTAAAAAGAGGAAACATGTTTTACATTATGATACAAAGAACATACCTACAAAGGAACAAATAACAGATATACTTACAAAAGCTATACCTTTATCTACCAGTAAACAAAAGTCATTTGCTTTTAAAGCATTTGTTTTAGGACCTGATTTGGTAAGAAGTAATAAACTGTTATACCTTTGTGAAAGAAACAAGATAGAAAGAGATCATCAAGGTCTCAAAGCACTACCTACACATAATCCAAATTCTGGATTGTTTCATGTGGGATCAGCACCTTGGACATTAATATGGACACCAAGATTGTCTTCACCTAATACACACTATAAAAAAGCATTTGATGAAAGTAAGTCACATTGGCAAATGGATGAAATACATTATGTAGACAAAGAAAATAGAATGCAAGTATCTATAGAAGCTGCCATGATGGCCAAGATGATTGAGGGTCTTTGTTTAGATTCAGGTTGGGATTCTAGTTTTTGTTTATGTTATACTGCTCACATACCAACTTGGAAATCTATTGTACCTGAAATTGAATTTGGTCCAATTGTAATACAAACAATAGGAAAAGCAAAAGAATATTACTGGCAAACATTAACACCTGAACAAAGTATAAATAATACCAATCCAACAATAGAAGACTTATTTAAATTCGTATGATAACACTTACAGATAAAGCAAAACAACATTTACAATCACTAAAAGAAAAACATAATGTTAAGTATGTGAGACTTGAAGTTAAAGGTGGTGGTTGTGCTGGTTTTGAATACGAATGGAGCTTTGATAATGAATCTAGTTCAGATGATATGGTCGTTGAAGATTTATTAGTGATTGATAGTTTATATGAATTGTATATGGTGGGTATGGAGTTAGACTATAAAGAAGAAATCTTTGGTAGTAACTTTGTATTTAATAATCCAAATGCTAAAAGTTCTTGTGGTTGTGGAACCTCTTTTAGTGTATAAATAGTATTGTATGATATCTAAAGTATATAATAAAAGAGCTCACGTTATGAATTATTCCTCGGAGATAGTTCCTACTAGAAAACAAATAGAGGAAATTTTAACAGAGGCGATACCTTTATCTACCAGTAAACAAAAAGCATATGCTTTTAAAGCATTTGTCTTAAACGATGACACAACAGCAAATAAGACAATCTATGAATGGTGCGATGGTTTTAAAGTTGATCAAGATATTGAATACACAGCTAAAAAAGGTATAGAACAAAAACATGTAACAAACAAAGGATTATTACATGTAAAATCAGCACCTTGGATAATAATATGGACACCTTTTGCTAGAAAACCTAATGCTTATTATAAAAAAGCATTTGAAGATACAAATTCTTGGTGGCAAATGGATGAGGACAAAATAGTAAATTATAATGCTAGGGAACAATGTGTAATGGAAGGATCTATGATGGCTCAGATGGTTCTAGGTATTTGCCTTGAGAAAGGTTGGGATTCTTCATTCAATATATGTTTTCCAAGATTTAATTCAAAAGAATTAAAACAGTTAGACCAAGTAGGAAAAAAAGCTAAAAGTTGGAAAGATGTACGTCCTCAGATTAAAAGTAAACCTTTCTTAATACAAACAATAGGAAAAGCAAGTAGATATTTGTATGAAGAAAGAACAGATAAACAAAGATTATTAAATACAACTCCTACAATAAAGGACTTATTTGAATTTATATAAACATATAAAAAGTATATTATGGAAACAAACAGTCAGAAAATAAAAGAATACACAAAAAAATACGGTCAAGATGTTAAGGAAAATAGTTTCTTTGATAGAAGACATAGAAGATTAAATATTGATCTTTCTCATAGATGTCCTTTAGAGTGTTTACGTTGTGGTCGTCAAATAAGTTTTTTATTTAAAGGACTAAAAGTACCAGGTAGGGATTTAACTATAGAAGAATTTGAAAAGATAACAGATCATTTTAAAAATATATCATTTTGTGGTCAATATTCAGACCCTATACATCACCCAAAATTTAAAGAATTATTAGAAATATCAAAAAGAAAAAACATTAGAGTAGAGGTACATGTTGCTTCTTCACTTAAACCAGAAAAAGCATACATTGAAGCTTTTAAAGCTTACCCACAGGCAGATTGGATTTTTGGTATTGATGGTTTACCTAAAGAAAGTCACAAGTATAGAAAAAACCAAGATGGGGAAAAACTATTTAAAATAATGTTAGAATCTAAAAAACATCTTATTACAAAACCATTATGGCAATTTATTATCTTTAGTTATAACGAACACAATTTGAATAATGCAATGCAAATGGCCAAAGATAATGATGTTGATTTTGTATTAGTAAATTCAGCTAGATGGAGTGCCGATGATGATTGGTTAATGCCAAAAACTAGGAGAGAAATGACAGATGAGTAAACTTGATAACAGATTAGGAGGAAAAAGAAGAAGAGCTGAAGGAGATATTGAATTGGATCCTTTATGTTTTAAAGATGAGATTGCTTTTGCAGTCACTAATCAAGGTGTATTAGTACCTTGTTGTAGATTTGACGACCCAGCAACTATGGGTGATCCTCAAATGAAACCTTTAATAGAAGCAAGTAAAATTTCTGAAAATAATACAGTAGATGATATTCTAAAAAAAGAAGAATGGAAAGAATTTGCAGATAACTTATCAAAGAATATAGGACCTCCGGCTTGTTTAACTACGTGTGCTAAGTCAAAAAAATATTCTCAAAATGTTGAATGGATAGATACATCAACAGGAAAAGTAAAAACAAAAGAAACAAAATGAAGGATAAATTATGGACGATAAAAAAGTAGGATTTACATGTAGTACTTTTGATTTGTTACATGCTGGCCATGTACAAATGTTGAAAGACGCCAAAGACCAATGCGATTACTTAATCGTAGGTTTACAAACAGACCCAACTATAGATAGACCTGACACCAAAAATAAACCAATACAAACATTGGTAGAAAGAGGTATACAGTTATCAGCAGTTAAGTATGTAGATGAAGTTATTACGTATCAAACTGAACAAGACTTGGAAGATATATTAACAATGTTTAATATATCAGTAAGAATTATGGGAGAAGAATATCAAGGTACAGACTTCACAGGTAAGGAGATATGTGTTAAGAAACATATAAAGATAGTTTACAACAAAAGAGATCACCGTTTTTCATCAACGGATTTAAGAAAAAGAATTAAAAATTAGGAGAAAAAAATATGAGTAATTTTGGCAATCACGACAAAGATCACGATCACGATAGATCGTATGAAAATGAATCTACAAGAGATACAACACCTATGGTTTCTATATCATTAAGAGAATATGATAAGTTAAAAGCAGGAAGTGCTTTCATAACAGACAAAGCAACGATTGATATTATAGATAATCTTGAAAGACTCGTTAGAGCATTAAGAAAACATATAGTTAGATCAGAGATTTAATTATCTGTGATATACGGCAAACGTTGTCGCCATGTTCATATGACAAAATGATTGTGGTCTTTTATAGAATTGAGTAGAGTTTCCTCTATATCTATATCTAATAGGTTTAGCATTTTTATGTGCCGATACCTCTTTAAAGTATTTTAAATACTTCATTGGTATGCCAGCAGCTATACATCTACTATCACTTGCCCATGGATCCAACATATGTTTAATCAATAAAGGATTTACAATTTTATTAAATACTCTTTTTCTTCTATTCATAATTATCCTCTCAAATATTCGGGACCAGTCCATTTAATAGAATAGCCTCCAGTTAGTACATTACCTCTAGCTCTGTTTAGTGCAGGAGCATTAAAACCAGCCGCCTTTAATACATCACCTTTTTTAAAGTGTTTAAAGTCTTCTTTTACGATAAAAGCAAACACTCCGTTTTCTTGTACAACTTTAATGTATTTCTTACCTTGTGTTACTTTAGTTTTACTGTCCCATTCTTCTAATTGTTTTTTTCCGTATTCAGAACCTTTTCCCCAATTAGCATAATCATGTTTGGCACCAGCCATCATGTTCTTAATACCTTCGTCTAAAGTTTCTGCTGTTTTATTTACTATCGTCATTATTGTACTACTCCTTCCGTTCTAAAATCTACAATTGGGTGAAAATCATAAGCATATTCATTATCAGGCAATGTACCAGACATTTGAACATGACAATCATTTTTCTTTCTATTATCAAAGAAAGTCTGTAAAGTCTTCTTCAAGTTATTTGCCATTTGTTCATGTATTGAAACATTGAATTTTGCAAACAATGTACCACACATAATAGTACAATCAGTAGCACTTTCAGCTAATGCAAGATTCATTATGTCTTTTCTCAATTGAATAGACTTGTTTTTATCATCAGCCATAATCTGACCTTTTTGTTCTTGTTCTCTCAACTCATTATAAACGTCAATATCGTTAAGTGCCTTTTGTTGTAGTGTTACCATAGTGTTTTCTCCTTATTTCCAGGGTTGAGTTTTTAATTTATAGTTGTTAATAATTTTATTAATAGCATTTTTCATATTAATATCAATCATCTTTGTAAGAGTACTATCAACTTCTATTTCTTCTTTGATTTTTTTATTGATTTTTTTGATTTGACTATAAGCAATGTTTCTAACAATTGAAAGATTTAAGTTATTCATTATTTGTCCTCCTTATATAATTCTTGAGCATATAAAGCTAAGATATAAGACGCAACACCTATCAAGGTCATTGAAGCACCTTGTAAATATTTGTCTATTTCAATTGAACCTACAGCACCAACCATTGCTAAAGTACCGACTGTCGCCATTATTACCGACATGTATTCTATTATTTTTTTCATAGTGTATCCTTTTGTTTTTTTCATATTACTCGTCCAATGTATCAGATAAATACATAAAAGTCAAGAAAAAAAAGCGTAAAATATGAAAATAATTAAAATAATTGCAGTTTGTTCACTTTTTGTACTGGTTTCCTGTTCAAAAACTGTTGAGGATTGTAAAATTAAGCCAGATTTAGAAAAAATTAGCGAATCAGCGTTAAAAAATAAAGAAAATTTAAGTGAAACTGAGCTAAAACATGCTCAAATGTCTTGTAAATTTTAATTATAAATAATACTATGGTAAATTCACAAAGATTTTGTCAAAATTGTGGACATAATTGTCATTGTGGCAAAAATTGTGAAAAAGATTACGGCGAATTGAAAAAAACTGTTTGTTGTACTTATTGTCGTTGCAAAAATGATGATAATTCTTGGGAAGATACTGTAAAATACGATAATGTTTAATAATGGAGAATAAAATGGCAAAAATGAGAATATTTAAGTTTTGGAATGAAGCAGGTGATGAAAAAGAGAAAGAAGCGATGAGTTTGAAGAAGGCAGTAATGTCAGTTCAAGGCGATTTTAAAGATAAATTTATTGGTGTTGAATATATGAGCAAAAAAGGCAAACAAATTAGCGATTCAGTACAAATACCTATGGGTAGAAAAGTACGACAAGCGCTTATAGTGGAAAAAGCGAGAGCAGCTGCTAAAGCACTAAAAGGATTGGGAAGATAAATGCCAGCAATCTGTAGACAAGGCGATAGTTTGAGTACCGGACACATTTGTGCTAGTACAACAACTTTAAATACGCCTGGTCAAAGTACAGTTAGGGCAAATAGTATATTAATAGCAAGAGTGGGTGACCCAACAGTAAGTCACCCTTTCCCACCAGCACCTCCTTGTGTACCTCACGTAGCAAACGTTAATGTAGGCAGTTCAACAGTTTCAGTCTGTGGTAGTCCAATAGCTAGAATAGGTGATAGTACAGACGCTGGAGCAATGACTTCAGGTTCTTCAAATATCTTTGCTGGTTAACGTATAAATATATACGTAATGCCAAATTTTGATAGTAGTAACACTAACAACAGTAAACGAGCAAATAGAATCTATAAAGACTTGGATTTAAATTTTGGTCGTAATGTAGTAACTGGTGATGTAAACAAATTGACCGATGTAGAGGCCGTTAAAAGAAGTGTTAGAAATTTAATTAATACTTCTCACTTTGAAAGACCTTTTCATCCAGAAATTGGCAGTGATGTTAGAAGAATGTTATTTGAACCAATGACACCTCTTACAGCACTTAACTTACAAAGAAAAGTTGGCGAAGTTCTAAATAATTTTGAACCTAGAATAAAGTTAGTACAAATTTTAGCTAGACCAGATTTAGATAGGAATAGTTATCATTTAACAATTATGTTCTATGTTATAGGTTCATCGGAGCCGATAACAGTAGAAACATTTTTAGAAAGATTAAGATAAAATGGCAAGCAATAAAATAGTAGTATCTGATTTTGACTTTGATAACGTAAAATCAAATTTAAAAACATTTTTACAAAACCAACCAGAATTTTCAGACTATAATTTTGAAGGATCAGGCTTTGCCGTTCTTTTAGATACATTAGCATACAACACACACTATCTTGGCTTCAATGCTAATATGTTAGTTAACGAAACTTATTTAGATAGTGCAGATATAAGAAAAAATATAGTTGCATTAGCAAAGATGATAGGATATACACCATCATCTGTTAGAACACCAGTAGCAACTATTGACATAATTGTAAACAACGCTTCAGGCTCAAGTATCTTAATGAATAAAGGTACAACGTTTACAAGTTCAGTAGATGGCACAGGTTACAACTTTATAACTAATGAAGATATTACAATTACACCTTTAAACGGTGTTTATAAATTTTCAAACGTTAATTTATACGAAGGTACTTTAGTTACTTTTAAATATACAGTTGATAGTACAGATACAGATCAAAGGTATATAATACAAAATTTAAATGCTGATACTTCTACTTTAAAAGTAACAGTTCAAAACTCTGTATCAGATTCAACATTAAACACTTACACATTAGCTACAGGTTTAAGAAATATAACAGATACATCTAAAATTTACTTTTTACAAGAAACAGATAACGGTAAATTTGAAGTTTATTTTGGTGATGATGTTATTGGTAGAAAATTAGAAGATGGTAATATAGTTATATTAGAATATATCGTTACAAACAAAACTGAAGCTAACGGTGCTAAAACTTTTGAGTTAGCCGGTAGTATCGGTGCTTTTAGTAACGTAACTATATCTACTAAAGCAAATGCTCAAGGCGGATCAGAGGCCGAATCAAAAGAGTCTATAAGATTTAATGCGCCTTTACAATATACAGCACAAGATAGAGCAGTTACAGCTACAGATTATGAATCAATAGTTAAGACATTATATCCTAATGCATTATCAGTTAGTGCTTGGGGAGGAGAAGACGATGAAACACCGGTTTATGGTGTTGTAAACATTGCTATCAAAGCAGCTTCAGGTTCTACTTTAACAGAAACAACAAAAGCCTCTATTGTAAAAGGATTAATACCTTACAACGTAGCTTCAGTTAGACCAGCAATAGTTGATCCAGAAACAACATCAATTATATTATCAAGTGTGGCTAAGTACGACAAAAAAGGTACTAGTAAATCTGCCGATACTATCAAGTCAGAAATAGTTACGGCTGTTACAAACTATAACACAACTACTTTACAAAAATTTGATGGTGTGTTTAGATTTTCTAAATTAACAGGTTTAATAGATGATGTTGATACAAGTATACTATCTAACATAACAACTATTAATATGAGAAAGAATTTTACACCAACTATAGCGTCTTCAACAAAATACGATGTGTATTTTAGAAATGCAATTTATAATCCTCATTCAGGTCATGCAAGTGTTTTATCATCAACTGGTTTTAAAGTTACAGGCAGTGATAATGAAATGTTTTTAGATGATGATAGTAATGGTAACGTTAGAAGATATTATCTAGTAAGTGGTGTTAAAACTTATGCTAATAATACACAAGGTACTATTAATTATGAAACAGGTCAAGTTACTTTAAACTCATTAAACGTAGCTTCAATATCAAATATAAGAAATGCTGTTTCCAACGTTATTGAAATTACAGTTAAACCAAATTCAAACGATATTGTGCCTGTTAGAAATCAAGTGGTAGAAATAGACGTTACAAACTCAAATATAACTGTAGAGGAAGATACATTTGTTGGTGGTTCATCTGAAGCCGGCGTAGGTTACAATACTACAACAAGTTACTAATTTAGCCAATGGCAAAATTTGATAATAAAATATCCAACTTAATAAACACTCAATTACCAGATTTTGTTGTTGATGATCACCCAAAATTTGTAGAATTTCTAAAAACTTATTATCAATTTATGGAAGCTGCCGAGTTAGGCGTAACTTCTATTCAATCTACAGACGGAATTAATTTAGAAAATCAAACAGGCGTACAAAACAATTTAGTATTAGATGGTGGTTCACTTGGTGCTGAAAATACTCAATTAGACCTTGATGATAAGATAATATTAGAAGATAGTAGTTTTGGTAAATTTACATATAAAGAAACTATAACAGGACAAACTTCTAAAGCAACTGCTGTAGTATTAACTGAAGATTTAGATTCAAATAGACTATTCATAACATCGCAAGACAAATTTATAACAGGTGAAATTGTTAAAGGCGAAAGTTCTAACGCTCAAGCAGTTGTTAATACATATAGACCTAATCCTGTTCAATCTATTCAACAATTAACAAATTTTAGAGATCCAGATAAAGTTATTTCTCAATTTTTAGATAATTTTAGAAATGAGTTTTTTAAAACTATTCCAGATAATTTATCTTCAGGAATAAACAAAAGAAATCTAATAAAAAATATAAAATCTTTATATAAGTTAAAAGGTACACAAAAAGGTCACGAAGTATTTTTTAGAATACTTTTTAACAATCAATCTGAAACATTTTATCCTAGAGAACAAATGTTAAAAGTATCAGATGGTAAATGGAATACACAAACAGTTTTAAGAGTATTAAGTACACAAGGAGAAACTTTAAGTTTAATAGGAAGACAAATAAGAGGAAGAACATCAAACGCAACGGCAATAGTAGAAAATGTTGAAAAATTTTATGTTGGTGCTGATGAAGTTTCTGAAATTACTATAAACAAAGAAACTATTGTAGGTACTTTTGCTGTAAGTGAAATTATAGAGGGTACTGAAACTGATCAATCAGATTATTACATTTTAGCTACTATTACAGGTATAC